>Ga0247670_1000040_pt1 | contig 44220 bp, 64 predicted proteins | sample CNK11_metaG_FD_183042 | JGI IMG/M metagenome (GOLD analysis project Ga0247670, IMG submission 183042) | Soil microbial communities from Purdue University Martell Research Forest, Indiana, United States - CNK11 | ecosystem: Environmental > Terrestrial > Soil > Temperate forest > Bulk soil...
ACCCGTACCTGCTCTACAAGTGCTTGGCTGCGTGAGCTGCGCGGGGTGATGAGATGCCGGGCACAGAACCGTATCTAACGTTCGACGAGTTCAAAGCGATATCGGTCGTGCCCGCGTCTTACATCGACGAGATCGAGACTGTGACTGCTGGCTGGGTGGCGAAGCGTATTCTGATGTTGTCTGCATACATCGATTCTAGATTGTCGAAACGCTATGACGCCCCGTTCAAGGCGCCGTATCCGTTCGCCGTACAAGACTGGGTGGCGAAGATCGTTTCGCTCGACGTCTGGATGCGCCGGGGCGTGCAGCCCAATGACGAAGAGTTCGCCGAGTACAAAGCACAGGCAGCACAGTCATACGATGAGCTGAAAGAAGCTGCGAACTCTGAGATCGGCTTGTTCGATCTCCCACTGCGCGCAGACACCAGCAGCACAGGCATCGTGAAGGGCGCGCCGCTGGTCAGCTCTGAGATGTCGCCCTACGCATGGGCGGACGAACAAGCACGCATCGGGCGTCAAGAGGACCAGGGCATCCGATGATTACCGTGGAAGAGATGCAGCGCCGCATCCAGGAGCTGCCTGAAGCTCTCACACGGGGCTCCTGGCAGAAGCTCACAGCAGCCGCACGTGAGGAGCTGGAGCGCACGATCAATGCGGGCAAGACGCCAGACGGCGTGCCCTGGGCGAAGCGGAAGCGCGGCACCGGCGCAGTGCTGGTGAATGCAGCTGCGGCGCTCAAGGTCGCGACCATCCAGAACGTCATCTGGATGCGCCTCACTGGGCCTGAAGCCCGGCACCACCGCGGCGCAGTCAAGGGCGGCGTCACGCGCGAGATAATCCTCACGCACCTCACAGACACCATGGCGACAGTTATCCATGACGTCTTGACTAAGGCGTTCAGCGAAACAGTGAGCGGTGCCTAGTGAACTTGCACTCCCATGGCTGTATCGGACTGTCAGTGCTGCGCTCGCCGCAGACGGCACGCCAGTACAGAACCTATTCGGCTGGCGCATCCCAGCGCAGCACCCGACAGGCAACCGCATTGCGTGGGTGCCTGGCGATCCTACCGGCACGCTCGGGCTGGTCACAGCGCCGCGCAACCCCGGTGGCAATCCCCGCACGCTCGGGACACTCACCGAACTGTTTACGTGCATCATCTTCGGGCAGGACCCCGCAGACCCAGAGAACGAACTCTTACAGTATTCGATTGTCAGGTACCTGCGTGACGCTTGGTATCGGGCTGTCTACAACGCAGCGCACGGCTCGTTTCAAGTGCGGGCGGAGAAGTGGGAGATCGCCAAGCTAGAGCGCCGCTACGGCGCCGCGCTCTCTGTGCTGTGTGAGATTCAAGCGACGATCCCCGATGAGCCGTTCCCGGCGACCGACCCGCCCGCTGTGATCGAGATACCGAACCCGGACCTGCATCCGGTCGAAGCAGAACTAACAGTCAGCGAACTGGATGTTGACGAAGTCATTCACGTGTCAGGAGACGACCCAATATGACATTGCCTCAAGTAATCATCACCGAGCGTGATGGAGCGCTGGGAGTGCTGCCGCCGTCAGCGGGTCGCCTCACAGTCTTCGTCGGCTGCTGCAGCAGTGGACCGCTGAATCAGCCAGCGACGTTCGCACGTGTGCCGGACCTCATCAGCATGTTCAAGGACGGCCCGAACGTGGAGGCTGCTGCGTTCTACATTGCGAACACTGGGCGGCCGATCGTGTTCGTGCGCGCTGAGACCACCGTTCCAGGATCGGTCGGGGTCATCACGCACACTGGGACTGGGACGTCGGTGATGACGATCTCACCGACCGAACACACGCCGGTAGACTCCTACCAGTACATCATCGTGATCGACGTCGGCGGCGTGATCGGCACAGCCGGCATCATGTATTCGATGTCGTACGACGGCGGGTATACGTTCGGCCCGAGCACACCGCTCGGCACGTCGACAGAGATCGTGCTGCCAACCGGCGTCACTCTGCTGCTGGCTGCCGGCACGCTGGTGACTGGTGACTTGTTCACAGCCACAGGCGTCGGCCCTAACTACGATGGCCCGAGTCTGACTGCAGCGCTGGCAGCACTGGGACTGTCGGCGACGGTCTACGACCAGGTCGTGCTCACTGGCCCGATCATTGGGAGCATGGTCGGCATTGCCGATCAGTTCGTTGCCACCATGCGCGCGCGCGGCCGCATGCGTTCATGGCTGGGCTGCGCACGCATGAACGATGACGGTGAGGCGTTCGCCGCCTACCAGACGTTCCTGCAAGGCGCGTTCGGTGGAGTGCAGACCATCCACGGCGCAGTCACTGCTGGAGCTGCACGCATCACGTCGGCAGTCAGTGGGCGTTACTACCGCCGGCCGCTGCTGAACGGCTTCACTGCGCTGCAGTGCAACGTCAGCGAAGAGGTCAACACCGCCGACGTCAACCTCGGCCCGATCCCCTCGGCTGCCATCATGGACCGGAACGGGAACCCGATCGAACACGATGAGGCCCTCAATCCGGGTCTGGACGACTTGCGCTTCGTGACCGCGCGTTCATGGGACGGCTATCCGGGTGTGTACATCACACGGCCGCGTCTGCTGTCGAACGAGACCAGCGACTTTCAAATCATCCCGTACAGGCGGGTGCTGAACCTCGCAGAAGAAGCACTGCGCTCATACTTCATTCGGCGCTTGAACAAGCCGATCAGAGTGGACACTGCGACAGGCTTCATACTGGAAGCTGACGCTGTGGAGATCGAAGGCGGGGCGGTCGCCGTCATGCGCTCCGTACTACTCGCCAAGCCGAAAGCATCAGACGTGCAGTTCAGTCTGTCACGTATAGACAACGTGCTGTCGACCAAGACCCTCACCGGCGTCGCGCGTGTTCTGCCCCTCGCATACCCCGAGTTCATCGAACTTGAGGTTGGCTTCTATAACCCGGCGATCGCCACAGCAGCGTGAGGGAGGTTGAGTCATGGCTGACCAGATTCGCGTGAATGATAGTCAACTGTCATGGGGCTCCATTCGCCTCATGATAAACGGAGAAACGTACTCAGGCTTCACCTCAATTTCGTACGCGGACAAGCGCGAACGGGTGAAGGCATACGGCATGGGGCGCCATCACGCCCCGCGCGGCCGATCGTCGGGCAAGTACTCCACCGAACCGGTCAAGCTGGTCGGGTGGAAGTCGAGCGTCGCAGCTGCGCGGGATGCGCTGGTGCGGCTGGCGCCTGACGGCCGCAGCTATGGCAGCGTCCTGTTCTACATCGTGGTGTTCTATTCCGAACTGTCAGAGCCCAACCAGGACATACAGATTAGTGACTGCGTCTGGGTGGGCTCAGCGAGCAGCGAAGAAGAGTCACCCGACCCACTCAAAGAAGAAGTCGAGATCGACTGCATGTCGATCCGGCGCAACGGCTCGACCCTGTTCGATTCAAGTGGTGAGGTTCCTGTATGAGTGATGACCTAGAAGAGCGCCTGGCAGCAGTGCGGGCGCAGCGTGCTGCACTGGCAGAAGCTGCAGCTGCCCGGCAGCAGCCGAGCACTGAGGAGCAGCTCGCGATCGAAGAGCGCGGCCTGAAAGAAGACGAAGCGTTCGACGCGTTCTCCAAGGAGCACGGCGCGCGCGCAGTGGCACTCATCCGCACAGAGGTCGGCGCTGTGATTCTGCGCCGGCCTCACATTGCTGCGTTCCGCAAGTTCCAAGACGCAGGCGGGCTGACGTCTGACACAGCTGAGGAGCTGGTGAAGGCGTCGTTGCTCTACCCGAGCAAGCCTGAGCTCGACAAGATGCTGCGGCAGCTGCCGGGCATCCTCACCGGGCTCGCGAGTCAGTGCGTCGAACTGTCAGGCTTCCGCAATCAGGAGCTGAAGGCAAAATAGAGGACCTGCGGAGCGCTGCCCGCCGGCAAGACGCAGTAGCAGCGCAGGCCGTGCTCGAAGTGCTCGGCTACGAAGAGGACGATCAGTCAGTCGGAAGCACGGCGCGCGCCTGGGTGGGAGCGCTCATCATCGTGGAGGTGTGGCGCGAACTAACACTCATCAGACGCATCATCACAGCAGCGCTCAAGCAGCGGGAGGACTAACAGCATGGCGAATCAGGACTACGCAACCTTCCGCATCGGCTTGATCGACGACGTGTCACCGCAAGCCAAGACTGCAGCCGAAACGCTGCAGGGCTTGCAGACGCAGATGTCGAAGGACACGAAGGCGCTGAGTGAGCTGCAGCGGGCGCTCAAGAACTTGAAGGGTGCTGCGCAGCCGAACACTGCGGAGATCGCCAAGCTTGAAGCAGCGCTCACAGCCACCAGGCAGCGCCTGTCAGAGACGCAGCAGCAGTTCTTAGACTTGGGCGGCACGTTCGGGCGCGCTGGGAAAGGGGCTGGCTCTTTCAAGGACCGCCTAGCCGAGCTGGCGAAGACCGCACAGGCAGCGCCCGGCCCGATCGGGATGCTGATGCAGAAGCTGTCAGCGTTCATCGGCAACGCCAGCACCAGCCGTCTGGCGCTGCTGGCGCTTGCTGGTGCGACGCTCGCGATCGGCGCAGCTGCAGTCAAGGCCGCAGCCGGCATGACTCAGTTCGCCATCTCCACAGCGAACGCACGGCGCGCAGAGCTGCTCCAGTTTGAAGCAGTGGGCAAGCTCCGCACGATCTACTCGGCGACGTTCGGACGCGCAGCAGACAAGGCGACCGACATGCAGGCTGCAGTCGATGAGGTCAGCGCGAGCGTATCCATCGCGCGTGACAAGGTCGCCGAGTACGCCATGCAGCTCGAGCGCTCGCACGTGCGCGGCAAGAACTTCAAGTCAGCACTCGAAGCTGTGGCGACCGCCGCATCGGGGTGGGGCGAAGAGCAAGCGAACCAGACGCTGGCCTGGGCTGCCTCACTGGCACACACAGGACAGTCAGTCGACAAGCTCACCCAGCGTGTGAAGAATCAGATCGGCGGCGTGGTCAAGGGCAAGATGCTCGACCTGAACGTGCAGCAGCAGAAGCTGGCAGAGTCACAAGCCGCACTGTTCGCTGACGTTGATATCAGTGGTTTCGCTGTGGCGAAGAAGGCGCTCAACGATCTCTTCTCACAGGGCACTAACAGCGGCAAAGTCATGAAGCAGTTCCTGAGCACGCTGATTCAGCCGCTCATCGACGCTGCGTCTGCGGGGCTGCGTGGCCTGAAGATATTCTTTCAGGAGGTCATCATCTTCACGCTGAAGACCCAGATCGCTTGGTACCGCATGCGCATCACACTGCAGCAAGCCGGCGCCACGATCATGAAGGACTTCGGCAAGTTCAAAGACGGCATCGTCCAGACGTGGAACGATCTGACTGCTGGCGTCGGCAAAGCGTTCGACACGCTCATGGAGTATCAGGACTCTCTAGCTGCTGTGGCGCTGGTGACTGCCGGCAAGCTGGGCATGACTATCATCCCAGCACTGTGGGCGATGGTGCCGCCGCTGGTGGCCTCAGCGAAAGAAGCTGTGGCGACTGGCGTCGCGTTCTCAGTGAACTTAGCTAAGAGCATCTGGAAGGCTATTCCAGCGCTGGCAGCTGCAGCCTGGCAGGCTGGTGTTACTGCAACCGCATACCTGGTCGGACTGCTCCCAGCTATCTGGGCGAGCATCGTTGGATTCGGCGCGATGGCAGTGGCAGTCATCGCAGCAACGTGGCCGTTCGCAGCTGCAGTGGTCGGCGTGTGGCTGCTCATCAAGGCGTTCAAGTTCTTATGGTCATGGGCCTCACAGCAAGACTGGGGGCAGATAGGCATCAACATCATTGACGGCTTCATGAAGTTCATCACCAGCGGGAAGGACCTGATTGTCAACGGGTTCAAGTCACTCGCCGAAGCGGGTGCGAACGCGTTCAAGTCTGTGTTCAAGATCGGCTCGCCGTCCAAGCTGATGCAGCAGTATGGTGATGACATCACTGCTGGCCTGACGGTCGGGCTCGATGAGGGTGAGCAGCAAGCGCAGGGCGCGATGTCCTCACTGGTGGCTCCGCCCGCTGGAGCTCCGGGCGTCGGGGGCGGAGCTGCGCGGGGCGGCTCTGTCGGCCAAGTGAACATCACCGAGCTGCACGTGCATGTCGGCGCGGACGCAAAACAGTCAGACGCTGCGGGGATCGCACAAGCTCTGAAGCGTGAGCTGGAGAGCATTCTCGAAGGCGTCGCCATCCAGCTGGGGGCGCCGGTCACATGACTTGGAACCCGATCGAACAGCCAGTCGATGAGTGCTGGCTCGGCGGGTATGCCACGCCGGGTATCTGCGAAGTGGTCGGCGCCAGCTCTCCGCGCAAGTGGGACGAGCAGGCGGGCTACGCCATGTCAGGCGCGATCCTCATCTACCGGGGAACGGGGCTCGCTCACTTCTCGATCAACCTGAAGCTCTACACGCTGGAGCACTGGAATACGTGGGACCTCATCAAGCCGATCCTCATGCGCCCGCCGGTGGGCAAGCGTGCGAACGCGCTCGACGTGATTCATCCAGTGCTCAACGAAGTCGGCATCTCACAGCTGGTGATCGAAGACGTCGGCGCGCCCGAACAAGTCGAGGACGGCGTGTGGAGCATCAGCATCAAGTGCATCGAGTGGCGCCGCTATGGGCTCGGGGTGTCGAAGCCTGACGGGAGCACAGCCACACCAGCAGACCCGCGCGACGTCGAAATAGGGGAACTGACAGGTGAGCGGAACATGATGAGCATCGCCGCTGACGGGGGCAATCCATGAGCGAGCAGGAGCAGTACGTCTCAGTGAGCGGCATGCCGTGCACTTCGGCGAAGGTGACTGTCGGCTATGCCGGGCCCTGGACTGCTGAGGTTCGGCTCGGCGTGGATGGCGTCATCCCTGACCGGTGCGAACTGAAGATCGGCAACCTCACGCTGGTCGGCGCTCCGCTGCGCGAGATGGATGGCACCCATGCGTTGCAGCGCCATGCGCGCATCGTGGGCGGCGCTGCGGGCTGGGGGCGTGAGGTCGCGAAGAAGGGCTACCACAACGACGCGGGCGTCAAGGCGCGCCTGGTGGTGGAGGACGCCGCACGTGAGGTGGGTGAGCAGCTCGGGACGTTCATCCCGACTCGCGAGCGCATCGGCATCGACTACGCCCGCCAGGCCGGCCCGGCGTCCCGTGCGCTCATAGACGCCATCGGCGGGGCTGCCTGGTGGGTCGACTATGCCGGGCTCACTCAGGTCGGCCCGCGCACGCTCACGACGCCCGATGAGGCGACCTACACGGTGCTCGCGTTCAATCCATCGGAGCGCACTGGGACGCTGACTGCAGACGACCCGAGCACCATCCAAGTCGGCGCGCAGATATCCAACGGCATCGATCAGCCCGGCATCGTGCGTGAGCTGGAGATCGTCGCCGGCGGCGAAGACAAACTGCGCATCAACATCTGGCTCGGCGGCACTGCTCAAGACCCTGGGCGGCTCGCTGGCCTCATGACCACCATCACCACGGCGCTCGCCACGCAGCGCCTGTTCGGTGTGTACCGATACCGCGTCGTCCAGCAGTCAGGTGATGACCGGGTCGACTTGCAAGCCATCGAGCCAGGGCTGCCGGACTTGCGCGCGATCTCAGCGTGGCCCGGCATCCCCGGAGCTCGAGCCACCATCACGCCTGGTGGTGAGGCGCTGGTGATGTTCATCGGCGGCGACCGCGCGCAGCCCATAGTCATGGGATATGCGCACTACGGTGCAGCTGGTTACGTCCCTGTCAGTCTCACGTTAGGCGGGAACTCGGGCGAGCCAGCAGCGCGGAAGGGTGACGCAGTGGCAGCTGGTGGGCCGCTCACGCTCGCCACGTTCTGGCCGCCTGGCTTGCCCCTGACGACCACGCCGCCCCCTGCGATGCTGTGCGGCACTCCGTACTGGGTGAGCTTCGACGGGAACAAGCCCACTGCTGCGAGCGCTGCTGGCCTCAGCGGCAAAGTCACGTCGGGCAGCTCCATCGTCAAGATCGCTCCAGTCATCCCGGTGCCGACGCCATGACTTACCTGCAAGACCTCATCGACGCAGAGATCGAACTGCTCGGGCCACCCGTGGACCGCGTTGCGCCCGACGCGTTCGGCTATGGCCGGGACCTGTCATGCATCACTGATGTCACTGCAGCGCTCGACGAAGTGGACCCGATGTCAGCCAGCGCAGTGACACAAGCCATCATCCGCCGACTCATCACCCCGCGCGGGGGCGTGATCGATGACGGGGCTTACGGCTTCGATCTACGCGGCTACTGCAACCGCGGCGTGACGCAGCCGGACCTCAATCGCGTGCAGGCTCAGGTCCAGTCCGAAGCCCGCAAAGATGATCGCGTCGCCACAGCGAACGCCGTCGTGCAGTTCACCTCACTGCTGCGCAACCGCATGCTGGTGAATGTCACAGGCACGCTCAAGGACTCGGGCGAAGAGTTCAAGCTGGTGTTCTTCGTGACGACCGACGGCGCCGAACTCCAAGAGAGCATCGACAAACATGGCTAGGCTAACAGTCGACGAACTGACCACGCCGCTAACGCGCGCCGAAGTGCAGTCATCTATCTATGAGGTGCTGACGGCGCTCGGCGTCAACACCACTGCATGGAAAGCGGGCGGCGTTGTCCGAACCATGATCGTGGCGACGAGCGCGATCTTCGCAGCTTACTCACAGCTGATGGCGAACATCGCCCGCTCAGGGTTCCTGGCCACAGCGTCACTCGACTGGCTGACGCTGGTGGCTTGGTATGTGTATGGGATCGAGCGGCGCGCTGCTACGTACGCGAGCGGCGTCGTCGTACTGGAGAACGGCGGGGGCGGCATCTACTCGCTCGACCCGTCTGACCTCATCGTGAAGAATCACGACACCGGGCACACGTATCGGAACATCGAAGCGTTCACGATCAACCCTGGTGACACCATCGAAGTCGGCGTCGTCGCCACTGAGCCTGGCACAGCATCGAACGCTGATGCGCTCGACATCACTGACATGGTCTCGACGCTGCTGGGTGTGACGTGCTCGAACCCGGTCGGGCTGTTCGCCACTGACACTGAGTCCGACACTGAGCTGCGGCAACGCTGCACGGAGATGTTAGGGGCCTTATCGCCGATGGGTCCGTGGGATGCATATTTCGTGGCGCTTCGGAATGCGACGCGCGAAGCGGACGGATCGAACCTCGGCGTCACTCGCGTCAACATTGAGGTGGACGGGTATGGACACGTTGACTGTTATGCAGCCACGAAGACTGGAGCGCTGCCCGCTGAGGACTTGCCCACCGCGCAGCTTGCTGTGGAGCAATACGCGGAGCCGCTCGCTGTGACCGCACGCGTATACAGCGCCGTGCCGCTGGTAGTGAACATCACCTACAGCGTCTGGATGTACAACACTACCGGCGCCACCGAACAGGAGATCAAGGACGCTATCACTGCGTCTCTGACTACGTTCATTCAAGCGCAGCCCGTGGGCGGTAACGTGATCGATGACGCGACCACCGGGTACATCTATCTAGACCGCGTGCGCGGTGCGATCGCTGCGACCTACCCCGAGATATTCCATGTGGTCGTCACGTCACCCCTGACTGACATAGCGATGTCAGTGCAGCAGGTGGCGACAGTCGGCGTGATGACTGCTGCGCTTATCAAACAGGTCCCGCCCCCGGAGGCGTTCCATTCATGACGCTGCCGAGCGCCATCATACGGACGTTCCGTGACGTCGTCTGGGCACTGTCACCACCGTGGCTGCGGCGCGGGCTCGCGCAGAAGATTCTGTACTCGGTAGCAGTGCAGCTCGATGCGGGTGGTGACGCTCTGAATGCTGGCATCAAGATTCGGTTTCCGGGTGTGTACTCGAACGAGTCGCTATCCATGATCGGTCAGGAGCGGCGCATCCGGCGCGGGCTGCATGAAGAGCCACCGAACTATGCGGCGCGGCTGACGCAGTGGCTGGTCGACCATCGGGTGCGCGGTGGCGCATACGCCATGCTCAAGCAACTGTGGGTGCACTACTATCCCGAGAACTTCCCGATCGTGCTCTGGTACCCGTCAGGCGCGCGCTACTCACTGGCAGAAGACGGGACGATCACACGCTTCGTTCCACCGGTGCCGCTGCTCACGCCGAAGTGGGCAAGCTGGTCGCTGCTCTACTTCTCCGACTCGTTCACTGCAGCCGATGAGACTGACCTAGTCCTCATCCCGCGCGACTGGAATGCAGCTCACTGTCTCGGGCAAATCATCGTGATGCCGACTGACTCTGAGCTGTGGGACTACCCGCCCGACTGGCTGTGGAATGACGCTCTGCCGTGGAACTCGGCTGACAGTTCGATACGCATGCAAGTGAGGTGACACGTGTCTTACGTTCTCGCAGAGACGCCAACATTCGACCCTGACATCGTCGTGCCTGAAGGCACTGACTCACGTGTGGACGCAGCCGAGAAAGTGGCAGCGATCGCGCAGAAGCTGGCGAACCGCACGCGCAATCTGCAAGGCATCACGAACAACGCTGCGCTGAAGAACGCAGCGAACGTGTTCACTGCAGCGAACGTGTTCAATGCGGGGCTGACTGCGAACGCTGCAGTCATCACCGGACAGCTCACTGTGAACGGTGGCATCAAGGCCACTGACGGCACGCTCGAGCTCACGTCCACAGTCAACGCTTCGGGCGCAGTCAACGTCGGCGGCGCTCTGACTGTGACGGGCGTGACGAACCACACCGGCCAGGTCCGCGTGAACGGCGGGCTCGCTGCAGCTGATGGTGAGATCGAAGTGGTGAGTGAGCTGCACGCGAACGGCTCTGTATACGTCAACGTGCCGCACCTGTTTCTGGATGAGGGCGTCGACATCGTGCACCCGACGTTCGACGGCGCAGTGCAGCCGCAGCGTCTGGTGCAGCTCGACATCTCACGCGCAACTATCGTGTCGGGCGCAGCCGCGTGGGATGACCTCGGGGGCTTCTGGTATACGAGCGGCAGCGCTGCCAAGCTCGAAGTGCCGATCATACTGCCGCGCGTAACAGAGCAATGGTCCTTCCAGGTGCTGTGGTCATGTGACGGCGTGTCGGGCTCTGCGACTGCAGAGGTCTGGCGCTGGAGCCGTGACTATTCGATCAGCGGCTATCAGGCTCTGTCTGACGGTGAGTCACTCGGGCTCGCGACACTGTTGACCTACAGCAGCACGCCTGGTCAAGGCATCGTCAACGCTGGGCCTGTCATCACAGATGCAGTTGACCCGGCGAACTCAAGGCTCGCTGTGATCGTCCGTTTGCCAGCTGGCGCGAACAACAGACTATTCGGTCTGCGTCTGCAGTTCTGGGACCCAGGCCCGAGGAACGGGTGAGAGTGTTATGTCATTCTTAGATACGATCCTGAGCAGCGGTCCGGCCGACTCACTGCTCACCACTGCAGCGCCGGTCAACGTGTCGCACGCTACGCCGCCCGCGCCCGGCATGGTGCTGACTGCGATCGACGCTCTGAATGCAAAGTGGCAAGTGCCGGCAAGCGCCACTGCTGCGGGCTCACTTCTGACTGCGACCGGTGAGGTGGATGTCAGCGGGTCTGGAGCGCCAGCGCCCGGCGATGTCCTCACTGCAGTCAGCGCGACCGAAGCGATCTGGGCTCCGAGCGGGACTGTGTCTGATGCCATGCCGAGTGAGATCACGCCGAACGACTCGGGCGGGCCTGGCGTTGACACTGCGGTGTCGCGTGCTGACCATGTGCATCCAGTGGCGATCGCCGAGCCTACTGCGCTGGTGGTCGGTGGCCCGAACGTAACAGGCACTGCCACTGCGCTCGCAGCGTCCGACCACCAGCATGAGCTGCCGCCGTTCGGCGTCACACCAGGCACGATCGCTGAGGGCTCAAGCGCGCGACTCCAGTACACTGATGATATCGCCACGCTGACTGTCGGTCAGTGGGGCGTGCTGCCGCCGACAGGCCCAGGCGAAGATGTCGAGTTCATGGTGTTCTTTCCCGACGACCCGGTGACCGGGCAACGCTTCGGCATCATGCACATGGACAACGGCTCACCGTACTACTTGATCGGTGTGACCGGTGGCGCGATTCAAGACTTAGACGGGACTATCACTGACCTCTGCACCTTGTACAAAGGTCAGTATGCAGAGTGGACGTATAGTGATGACCTCACTGCCTGGCTCATAACCACGGTGACGTCAGGGTTCGGTGATGCGCGTTCGCCGCAGACAATCTATGCAGACGCATTCGGCAGCGTCGGCAGCCTGCTCACCCCTGCGCGGTCAGACCATAAGCACGCGATCGGCACGAGCCTCTCAGTCACAGCACTGACGGTCGGCGGCGTGGGCAACCCTGGCGCCTCAGCGCTGGTCGCTCGCGCAGACCACGCGCACGGCATGCCGGGGCTCGCGACAGGCTCAGTGAATGGCTTCATGTCCAGTGCGGACTTCACGAAGCTGGCAGGCATCGCAGCTGGAGCTGCAGCGCTCACGAGCACTGCACCCAGTCAGATAACTGTCACCACCGCAGCGGCCGGCGCTGCCACTGATGCAGCTCGGCGCGATCACGTGCATAGCGTGTCAGTCGGGACGCCGACCGGTCTAACGATAGGCGGAGCGAACGCGGGCGGAAGCTCGAACCAGTTGGCGCGTGCTGACCACGTGCACGCGATGCCGAACGCTGCGACGAGCGGCGCGTCGGGCTTCATGTCGAACACGGACAAAACCAAGCTTGATTCGATCGCGAATCTCTCGACGCTTACGGTCGGCAACGTGCTCACGGCGAACTCCGGGACCAGTGCCGTGTGGCTGCCTCCGAGCGGCGCGGCACAAAACAATCTGCGCATCTCGGCTTCCAGCGTGGTGCCGGTTCCTGCTGATGGCACGTACTCCACGGTCTATCTCACGCCGTGGAACGGACTACACATCAGTCTGTTCATCCCACTGACTAGCGGCATCGTTGCTGCTGATGGCGTCTATCACGTGCAGGTGAACACGTCGGCGATCCCGTCGATCAATATCACCAGCGCCGTTGCCGGAAGGCCGATAGACATCTTTGCGTATGCGGTCAACACGACCGCGCGCATCGCGCTTGAACTGCAACATTGGTCGAGCGCGACCTCACGGTCGACATCGATCTCGCAAAGCACGTACGGGTTTTGGACGAAGGGTATTGATGCGACGCGACGCTATGTCGGAACCATCTTGCCTTCGAGCGCGACGCAGTATGTCCAAGCTCTCACAGGTGGTGGCACCACTCCTGCAATCTGCGGGATCTGGAACCAGGACAACCGCGTCCCGCTCCAGTATTCATGGCAGGCGACCACGTCGACCTACACGATTCCGACAGCGAGCACATGGCTTCCATATGACGGCGTGACGACGTCACGCATCACAGGAGTGTGCGGCATTCAGTGCGACTCGTGGCCGCTGACGATGGTCGGGTCGATTGACTGCAAAACCTTCGCGTGCGCTGTGGGCATCGGAGCTGACTCCAGTTCGTCGGCGTCGGGCTTTCGTACTGTTAGTAACTCGGCGGCCGGCGTCTACGCTCCGCTGATGTCGACTCTAAACGCGCGTCCGTCAGAAGGCGTGCATAACTTCTACGCGCTCCTGTTCGCGACGGGGACGACGACCGCGATCGCAGCCGGCACACTTGCGCCGGGACAACTGGGCCTGATGGCGTCGATCCCCTGCTAGGGAGGAGAGCTGAGGTCCGAAACTCGCGCTACGGGCTGGAGCTCGAGCGTGAGTTTCGGCGCCCGCCGTGACACTCAGGGTCACGGCGGGTTCTATATGCTTGGCGCGAAGAAGCCCCCGCGTTAGGCGCTGTATCGTTGCTGCAGCTCACCCAGCAGCGCGAGCGCCCGCTCTACACCTACGCGGAGCGCTGCTGCCTTGAACGCATCCTCAGCTGATGCTGCAGCTGCAGTGTCCTCACTGCGCGGCGTGTAGATATGTTCGACGCGTTCTCCAGCTGGCGCCACTGCCACCGGCGTGACAGCAGTGCGCTTCACTTTGCTGCTAGGGCTGCGCGATCGCGCCCGCTCCCGCGCAGCCCAGACTTGCTTCGGCGTGATGATGATGCCGCGCCGGGCTGCTGCGTTGACGACGTCGGTCGCCGGCATGGCGCGGGGCTGCTGCTGGATGAACGCTGCTGCTGTGCTCTGTAGTCGTGCCATGGGCCTAGGCCCTCCCCTTGGGTGAAAGAGCTGAAGCACTACCACACAACTGTGAGCGCACGCGACAACAGACATTGCAGCATCATGCGCCGCCGTGTTACGGGCATGCTTGTGTGACTCTGCTGGAGCAAAGTCACACAGCACTACCAGACCCAGTGGAGCAGCAAGACATGTCCAAGAATCGTGGTAAGCAAGTCACCGGCACGTTGTACCGAACTCGGGACGGCAGCTGCAGCGCCCGACTGTCCCTGTCTGCGGGACGCAAGATCGCAGTTCCGCTGGCGCGCAAGCATGGAGACCCCGCGCTCATGACAGCGCTCCCAGTGATTGCTGCGTACGCCAGAGAGCTGTCGACACGCGGGGTGCTGACGCCCCGGCAGATAGCAGAGCTGCTCACTGTGGCAGCGTCCCGGATGCGGGATATCGACGCGAGCATCTACGCACAGAAGTGGGCACAGGTAGCGTCTCAAGACACGCTCTCCAAGCTCATTCCGACTGCTCACGCTGGCGCCACTTTCCGGGAGATCGCGCAGCTCTGGACGAGTGGCGCCATCCATGCAGAGCACGCTGAAGTGCCACTAGTGAAGCTGGCGCACAGAGACGAAGGCATGTTCGTGAAGCACGTATATGACTTGGTCGGCAACGTGCCAGTGACGCAGATGACTAAGCGCCAGTTCAGCAGCGTGTATCATGAGCTTGGCAGAAAGGGGCTGCGTGACGAAACCAGAGTCTATATCTGGAAGCTGATGTATCGGGTGATGCAACTGGCACATGACCCGCTCGAACTGCTGCCGAGCAATCCGATCCCGCGTGGGAAGAAGCCCGCGATCGAAGACCACCGCCGAACACCCGCACTGCTCCCAGAAGACGATGAGCAGTTGCTAGGCTGTCAGTCAGTGTCGATCCACAATCGGATGCTGTGGGGCTTCTTAGCGCGTGAGGGCATGCGCCGGGGTGAAGCTCTCAAGCTCCAGTGGTGTGATGTCACTGCTGCAGTGTTGAATGCGTTCTCCCAGAAGACTGGGAAAGAGAGCGCACGCATGTGGCAGCACGATACGCACGCCGCACTGGTGGCATACCGTGAGCGCTACTGCGCGGACGCCAAGCCAGCCGACTACGTGTTCGCGCGCGCGCAGCACATGTCATCTGTCTTCCGCACAGCGCTGAAGCACGCTGGAGTATTCGCGCGCAGACCCGAGCTAGCCATGCACTCGAAAGAGCGCGGGGAGCGGCGCCAGATACGTCTGCACGATCTCCGGCGCTTGTTCATCACGCTGGCAGTGGCCTCCGATAAGTCGGACGCATGGATACGCACCCGCACTGGACACACTAGCAGCCGCATGATCGTACACTACACAGACTTGGCAGACATGCACCGGTCTCGGGGTCGGGTCACTCTGGTCGCCATGCACGTCTCGATCCCTGAACTGCTCACGCCGCTATCTGGACAGTATGAGACAGCAGCAGAATGAGCCTGTCAGCATTCCGCTTGTTTCAAGCACTATGCTGACACTCGCGTCTGATACTGCCAGAAGCATGAGTGTAATACGTAACGCCACGAAACGATTGATATCACTGTGACGCCGGGGCTGCCAGAGTGCCCAGCAAGCACTGCTAGCAGCGTCTAAAGACAGCGTGATGTCTACTGGAAAGCACTGCGCCCCCGCCGGGGTTACCGGCGGGGGCGCTTGACCATCCCAGAAGCATCACGACGCGGGCTGCAACGCAGAGCCCCGGCAACGTACACGAGCCCAGCGCTACGCGCAACGCTGGCGCAGCAGCGCATCCAGCGCCACTCTGGCGCCAGCGTCACCAGCTAGCGCGTCAACGCAGCGCTGAATGAGCGCCACGTCTCCAGCGTGCCCAGCTTCAAGCATGAGCTGCATCAGCTGCGCATCCAGCAGCGCGCGCGCATGGCTGGCGCCAGAGTGCTGCGCATTCAACGCAGCGTGATGAGCACAGCGTGTGAGCCCCGGCTCTGCTGCAGCTCCACACTGAATGCAGCGCTCCATGGCTCTGTAGTGGGCTCGGCGCTCACGAGCGCGCTGGGCTCTTCTGGTCTTGCACGTCTGGCATGGCGTCCCACGCACGCATTGATTGCAGCTGTATGGCATCTGTACTTTCCGCAGCAGCGCCCCCATGCGCGCTGGGCACATGGGGGCGCTGGGTGGGTGGGTGCTGGGCTCAGTCAGTCACCACTTCATGTCCATGGTAGTGAGCCCAGCCAAGCACTGCATACAGCGCTGGCGTTGCGCGCGGCTTGGCATCCATGAATGAGATCGTCACGCGCAGCTTGGCGCCAAGCTGCTCCACTCCACATGGATAACCACGCATCCCATCTGGGTGTCTGGAAGCGTGCGCGCTCCAGTACAATCCATGTCCCTGTGCGGTGGTGAATGGTTCGCCCAGCGTGGCGCTGATGAATGCCACAGCTTCGGCCATCGGTGTCCATTGGTCTGGCTTCTTACTCATGTCACTTGCTCCACACGTATCAGAATCGTCCACTCATCACGCTCACCACTGTCTGGGTCATCTACGTGCCCATAGAAGAGCGTGCCAGCTGGCGTAGTCTGCTGCCAGTCACACACAGCTTCCAAGTCATCCAGCGCGCTGGGTGCGTGCTCCAGTTCGACCACTGCTCCAGCGCGCTCTACAGAGCGCACGATTGCACACTCGACATCGTATCCCATCACACCAGCTCCCACTCGAAGTCGGCCACACCCATGTGCAAGTCTTCAAGTGGTCCCACTAGCTTGAGCTTGCCAGCTGCAGTCAGCTCACCCAGCGCATACGCCAGCCAGCCAGCTGACACATGCTCCAGATGCCAGCGCACGCTTGCTGCTGACATCTTGCGCTTCCCACTGAAGACAGCCAGCACACGCACTGCCAGCGTGCTTAGCTGCGCAGCTGGAGCTGGTGCTGCTGGCTCTGCGTTGCGTGGAATGGTGATGCGTATGCTGCTCTCACTCAACTGCTCCACGCTGGCACGTGCCACAGCTTCAGCGCGCGCAGCTCTGATGCCATCGGCGCCGGGGTTCTTCGTTGTGGGAATGGCTGCCACTGCTGCAGCTGCGCGCTTGTTCTTGAGATAGTCCATGGTCTGGAGCTTGGCAGCGCTGCGCACTATCTCACGTGTGTGCTTCCCATCATTGCGCTCACACACGAACATCAGAGTGCCATCAGAAGTCGAGCGCACTGCTTTCACTTTGACTGCTGTCCACTGACTATTGATGCGCGTCAAGACCACTACGCCAATCTGAACTGCTGCTTGCTTCACTGCTTCTGCTCCACTGCTTTTCTGCCAGCACGCTGCTGACACTTCTCAATATGCTCCCACTCTTATGGGACTGCAACGAGTGTGCAGAGTGTCTCTGTGCACACGTGTCAGACGACCAGACGCCCCCAGCGCGCTGGGCACTGGGGGCGTCTGGGAGCGCGCTGGGAGCGCTGCGTCTAGTACTCTGATGGAACCATCAGCACGCCATCCACCAGCCACAGCTTGAGCTTCCAGCTGGGTGGGACGTCTGTATATGGTATCTGCTGCATCACCATGTTCAGCTGCCCATTGCCATCATCACAGAAGAGCTGGCAAGAATGGTCAGCACGCACTGACAGATGCCACGCTTGAAACTCCAGCTTCTTCACAGCTGGATTACGCTGGTGTGACACGATGGCATCTACCAGCCAGCCACACCCATGCGTAGCCATGAATGCCACACCATCAGTCAGCTTGACTGGAGAAGCCCAGTGTCTGTGATACGCAGTGGTGCCACTGAACTGTGCCAAGTCAGACTCTTCAAACTGGATTGTCACTTGCGCGCTCCATTCTTCTTACGCTTGTCAAGCTCACGCTTAGCTACTGCACAGACTTCTGGTGTCACTCCATGCACACTGAGTGTCTCTAAGTCATCATCATGTAACTGTGTGTAGTCAAGTAGATGCGCTCTAGCGTCGAACGCAGCGTACTTAGCATCGATCTTGGCTTGCTCTTTTTTGCTGGGCTTCTTCACTTGCACTGCTCCAGCTGCTGGGCTGTGCACAAGTCACCAGCAGCGCGCTTGTACACCAGCGCAGTGGCGCCATCAGCACGCACGCACGTATATTCAAGTTCACAGCCCAGTGACTGGCTGGAGCTGATGACTTTGACAGCCACGTGGCTGGTGTGCGTGCCCCCGATGCGTGTCATGTATGTGTGATTCAGCTTGATGTCACTGGGCTGCATTGGGTGATAACGCATCACCAGCTTGCCCACATTAGACAGCTTGACAGCCCAGCCATTCTCATCACGCACAACGAAGTTCTCTGCAACGAAGTGCTTCTCTAGCTCCAGCAGCCCACTGTCTGGGCACGCTGCCACTGCACGCTTGCTGACTGCTGCGCACGCTGCGCGCTTAGTCTTGAAGAGCGTCCACTCTGGGTCTAGCGCTGCACTTGGTACTTTCTTCACTGCTACTGCTCCACTACTTCTGCCAGCACGCTGCTGACACTTCTCAATATGCTCCCACTCTTATGGGACTGCAACGGGTGTGCGTTCGTGCTACACGGCGCGCCCCCAGCACGCCCCCAGCACGCAGAACGCCCCCAGCGCGCTGGGCACTGGGGGCGTCTGGGGGCGCTGGGTGGCTCTACTTGGCGTCGCGTGGATCGATGCCCACATTGAAGTCGCCCACCCATTCACAAGCTTGCTGGAAGCTGGCAGCAGTAGCCACGCATCTGTGCGTGTGCAAGCTCATGATATGGTAAGTGGTCGGTGTGACAGTGCCATCATTGTTCTCGCGTTCTGGCACTGAGACCACTGCGAAGTTCTTCAGTGTCATGGTGGCTGGCTTGCTGCTGCGCTTCTTCATGTTCTCAATATGCTCCCATGCTGGGAGCGTTGCAACGGGGAGCAAGTGTGATTGTCGTGCTACACGGCGCATCCATTACAGCGCGCTGAGAACGCATCCAGCGCGCTTCACTTCCCAGCCAGCAGCAAGTCGAGTGCATCTGGCTGGCGCGCTGCAGCCACGCACCCAGCGCGCTCCAGCGCAGCTACGAACGCAGCCCCATGCACTGCAGTGGTGCGCTCTGACAGCGTGAAGACTGGGACGCCATGCTCACGTGCGAAGCGCAGCACACGCGGCCACGCCATGCCGGTGCACTCCATGCAGTTCTTGCGTGTGATAGTCAGCGGGGTGTGAGTCATGGCGCCAGCTCCACAGCTTCCAGTGTGTTGCGTATGCGTTCGACTAACGTAGTCTCACGCCGCGCAGCGTCTGACTTGAGAGCGCGCGCGAGCCCGACGTCGTCACCGACCAGCGTGACCTTGACGCTCGCTCGAGTCACCGCCGTGTAGAGCAGACTTCGAGACAGCATGTGCGAGTGGGTCGAGTGACACACCACGATCACGTGCGGGAACTCGGAGCCCTGAGTCTTGTGGACAGTCAGTGCATAAGCCGGCGCGAGCTGCGCGGCTTCGGAGCGTGCGTACGTCACGAGCCGGCCGAGCTCGACGAACCACACTTCGACTGGACCGCCGTCCCCGTCGATCGAGCGGACCACTCCGATCTCGCCGTTCATCACGTCGAGGCCATAGTTGTTCTGCGTCTGGATGACGCGCATCCCGAGTCGCACCAGCTTGCCGACGCGGGGCTCACCAGTCTTCGGCACGCGCGAAGCTTCGTTGAGCAGCAAGTCGAGCCCGGCGTTCAGGGAGTCACACCCAGCAGCCCCGGCGTACTGCGGCGCGAGTACAGTTGCAGTCAGATCACGCGCGACTGCAGCGAACACAGCGTCAGCGATCTGCTTCGCGTCGGGCACTTCGATGCGCTCGAACGTCGGCTCATTCGTGAGCGCTGGCATCTCGCCCAGCATGATGAGGGGAGCGTTACGCATCACCCAGCTGCCCGAGCCCGCGCGGTGCTGGCGCCTGAGCCGCGCCACCGGGACGCCGCCCAGGTCGACCAGGTCACCGAACATGCGGCCTGGCCCGACCGGTGGGAGCTGGTCGGCGTCACCGATGAGCATGATGCGTGACTGACATGCGCCGGCGAACAGCGAGCACGCCAGCGGGTAGTCGATCATCGAAGCTTCGTCGACGAAGACCACCGACTCCGGGAGCGGGTGGTCTTCGTTGTGGATAAAGCCCTCACGGGTCCAACCGAGCAGCCGGTGGATCGTGCAAGCCTCACGTTCGGTGAGCTGCGCCATGCGTCGCGCTGCCTTCCCGGTGGGAGCACACAGGCGGTAGGACTCACCGTCCTCATCGGCCTGTTGGATCGCAGCCTTGAGCGTGTGCGTCTTACCCGAGCCCGGCGGCCCGGTCATGATGCCGAACCGGGTGCGACGCATCATCTCCACTGCTTCACGCTGTGAGTCATCTAGCTCCATCGTCCAACCTGCTCCCCTCTCCGACTGTGATAGTCAGCTGACGCGCGACGTCGGCAGTGATGACAGCTGCGCGGATGAGGCTAACCAGCACCCGCACACCATCACCATCACCAGCGCAGCCCTCGATCAATGCAGCTGCAGTGCGCAGTCTGCTAGCGCATGCGTTTACTGAGAGGCTTCGTGCGACTGCTGCCATGTCGAACACGTCGGGCATCGCGGCACCTCCGGTGGAAGAACACAAGCACACTTATGACAGAGCGGGATGTCACGCCTGAACAGGTATCGATACTCAACACGCTGGCCGACAGGGCGTCTGGAGATGCTGTCTTGCATGCCACCGGTGATGCCGAAGTCGCAGTACACCGCACGCTTGTGAGCAGCTTGCCCCCATGCGTCCGCGCACTCGAACCCGGTGGAGCGCTCCCCGCCGACGTGGTCTCGGAGCACTGTCGTGTATTGGATATGCGAAGCGTATGGAGCTTCACCGCGCGTGATCGAGTCGAGCACGCAGCGCTGGGCATACTCACGATTCGACGCTTGTCGCCACCAGCGCAGCAGCGGCACCAGCAGCCCTGGCATGCTGGGCGGGGGCAAGTATCTGTACGGTGATTCGATGACTACCAGCGGGCGCATCATGTGCCCCCCGGCGTGAATGCTGGGAAGCACTGAGGCAGTGACGGCAAGTCCGCGCCGAGCTGGATGAGGAAAGCTTCACGCCCTGCCGGCGCATACGCAGCAGCATAGTTGATTAGCACCATGCTGACTGCGAGCACGTCTGACGCATGCATCGTTGGGTCGGGCGCCCGATCCACCAGGATGTTCAACGCTGACAGTGATGCGTCCTTGATTGCTTCCGATCTCTTCTCTTCGTCCGTCATGATGCAAGCCTCCCTGTGACTAGTTCTGCGACCCGTGCTTCGATGCGGTCCACGACGCGCAGATACACCCGCGCGCCGCGCTTCACGATCACGCCCTCACGCAGCGCCAGCACGATCCCGCTGAGCACTGCTTCTCGGATGACTTCAGGCCCGAGCAGCTCCCGCACCGCGCGCGAGAAGTAGCCGGGCTGCATGTAGATATGTCCGGCGCCGAAGTGTTCATGCATGGTGTGCTTGATGGCAGCGCGGATGCGCGTCGGCGCGTCGGGCGGCACACCGGACGCTCGCGCGACATCATCGGCACGCTTCCAGCCGAAGCCGTCAACGTGATCGAACAACTGGTAGGGGTCCGCTTGGATCGCGCGCACTGCTTCGGCTGCTGACTCCCAGTGCTTCAGGCAGCGTCCGATCTGACTCTCCGTCAGCCCCCAGCCCCGCAGTGTTATCTGTGGCTCGCGGTCGTCACGCGCTGCTAGGTAGGCGTCTCGGATGTCCCGAGCTCGAGCGCTGGTGATGCCTGGCACTTCGGTCAGGCGCTCAGGCGCGTCGACCACTGTGCTCCACAGCATGTCGACGTCACCACGGAAGTGCTCCAGCAGTGCGGCCGCGCGCCCGCGCCCGACGTTCGGGAACGTGGCTGCGATCCATGCGATGACGCCTTCCTCAGTGCGCGGGGCTGACACCTGCGCGCGCTGCACGATGAACTGCGCGCCGAATCGTGGGTGCTCTTCATGCCGGCCTGACACTTCGAGCGCATAGCCCTCGCGAGCGCCAGCGATGACGCCGACGATCGCGAGGACTAGACCAGAGTCATCGACGCGCATGCGGCCGCGCCCCCATGACTTCGTGCCGAACTCACGCCACTCGATGAGCGAGCCGCGGAGCTGGAGCACTGCGCTCGACATCAGAACTCGCCCGGCGTGAACGAAGTGTCACCCGAGTCAGCGCGCGCAGAGTCATCATCGTCGACCGACCGGTCGGTGACCGCAGCTTCGAGCACGGGCTGCATGGCGATGATGGTCTCGCGAGCCATCGCAGCCTCTTCGGGTGTGGAGCGATCACCGAACGTCAGCACCGGCACGGCATAGTTGCCGTTCTCTGACAGCTCCAGCGTGATGAGGCAGTGATGCGCGTAGAGCGGTAGGTTGTAGCTCTTGAGCGATCCCTTCGGGCGCAGCCGCCCGTCGTGGTGCCGAGCCATGTACTGGGTGAGTGTCTTCGTCGAAGTCTTCTGGAAGCGCAGCAAGAACGGCTCGTGACGCTCTGCATCCACGCACAGCACTGTGCGGACGTCGGTGCAGTTGACTGTTAGTTTGCCTTCTTCGTCCTTGTACCACCGGGTGTCTGGGCACGTGTCTCCGCACTTGCGTGACTTGCCGGTGGCTTCGAGCACTCCAGTGATCGCGTCCTTCGACGTGCAGTAGAACTCGTTACGCTTCGCAGCGTTCGACCACTTGAACCATGCACGGCTGCGGACAGCCAGCACCATGATGCAACGCAGCTCAGGCTGTACGGTGTCGTAGACCGAATCCCAGAACACGTCGGGCGTGATGCGTACGCCGGACGCAGTCACACCCTTGCGATTGTAGAGCTTGCGCGGGAGCGTCGGGCCGTCGGTTGAATGCGCGTAGCCGTCGTAGGCTTCGGCGTCTGGGATGATGTCAGAGTAGTCATGTGGCTGCACGATGCTCGTTGATTCGGTAGTCATTCGCCTAACACGTCCTTTCCGTAAAGCTCCCACAGCTCGGTCTGAGCAGCGGGTGTCATGTCCGCGTAACCATCATTGAGGCACGGCGTCTGGTGCCGGCATCGGGTGCACTGCTCACCCGGCATGTCGAAGAGCTTGCCCATACGCACAGCGCCGACGACTTGCTTCAAGCGCCACGCGAAGCGTGTGAGGTCACCCTCACGCAGCGGGACGGAGATCCAGGCGCCGCCGCGCATCTCGGTCGGCTTGTACGTGTGCTGTCGCGCGCTCGGGTATCCGTAGTGCAGCAAGTCTTCGGGCCGGTGCACACGCTTCGAGCCAGTCTTACGATAGGGCACGTAGTCAGCTAGATGCACGTGATGCACGGCGCTCGGGAACGTGCCGTAGGTCGGTGTCACACCGAACTGTTCGGCGTGTTCGATGAGAGCGCGCTCCAGCTCGTCACGCGTGCGGCCCGAGCGCTCCATGAAGAAGCCGTGACGGAGCGCGGCGGAGTAGACGCCTGCCTCCCAGCCATGCGCCAGCTCCAGCAGGTGCGGCTTCGACGCGCCCGTCTTCCAGTCTGCGAGTGCGATAGTCAGCGGTGCTGTAAGGGGTTCGTATACAAGGTCCACATGACCGCATAACCAATAGGGACCAAACGGCGCGATGAACCCGGACTCACAGGCGATCACGCGGCCGACGTGTCGCGACAGACCATGCGCGAGCAGCCCCCGCACCATCTCCGCGCGCTCGCGCAGCATGTCTCGATCCACTGCAGCTGCAGCATCACCGAGCCAGTGGCGCAGCTCGAACTCTAACTGCGTGGTCGTATTCTCCTCACAGCGAATACCTGTTGTTAGATGCGCGGCGATGACTTCGTGCGTCGCCGTGCCCAGGCCCAGTTTATCGGGGGTGACTGCTTCAGCGTCCCGAGGGTTCAACCGGTCGAGTACGAAGCGTCTCGGGCACGCGTAAGGTCCCGCGATCGTTAGGAGATGTGACTTGTGTACTGGGTCCCGAAGCTGGCCGTATGCGCGGTGAGACCAATGCATGTGACTGCTATAGCAATGTCACACACACGACCGCAAGCATGATCCTCACGCTCCAGAAAAAGCACTTGCGATCGCGAGACAGCAATGCGATCACGCTGTGACACTCGTGTTAGGGGAGGTTCACCGCGTGACAACGCCGACCGCTATCACCATGTCACCCGACGCTGTGGCAGTAGACTCGAACTACTACCTATGCCCGTCTGGGGCTACGCCTAGCGCGCACAACGAGCTGCCCGTCATCTATTACAATGCCGAGCAGCCGTATGATGCGCAACTGGAGCAGATAGCCGAAAGGCACCGGCTGATATTAGCTATTCGTCGCGCGCTTTCGCGCGCGCGGATGTTGCCTGACTGGTCTGAGTGGTCCGAGCTGATGTCGCCGGTCTCTTTTTCTTCTGAGGTTTTCCGGCGCTACTTTGCTGTGCTTCGGAACCAGTCTCTGCATTCTGACTATTCGTACCGGGCACGGCTGTAGTCGTCGTCACCGGAGCGCGCGGTTGCGCCAGTACTGCAGACACCGCCGCGCGCTTGTTCACTGCTTCGGCGAACGCGACTTGAGCTGCATGGTGAGCCGTCGCTCCGTTGCTCAGCTCTGCGTCGAACGCTTGCGCGTAACGCTGAACATAGTCGAACGTGAAGTGTTGATACTTGCCCGCTGTGGATTGTGTGTGCTCTGCGAACGCTGCCCGTGCTGAGGGTGTTGCGCGCACCGAGTCGAGCGCATGCATAATCATGGCGTCTTCGGGTGGCTTCTTCGTGGGCCGTGGTCTGCCAGATGAACCGAACACCAGGTCATCGAGCGGCGTGTCGAGCTGCTGTGAGATGTTGCGTAGGTGTTCGAGTCTGGGCTCGTGATCGCCGAAGTCCCAGTGAACGACCATGCTGTAGACAACGTTGATGGACGCTGCGAACTGCGCCCGAGAGTAGCCCTTCTGCAAGTACAGCCCCCAGATGCGCCGGCCGAGGGTCGGCTCATCCAAGGGCCGCAGCGTGTCAGGCGGCGGCGGTGTCTCTCTGCGTTTAGGCATGCGCGCGCATGCTTGCAGCAAGCTTGCAGCGCTGTCAACTAATGCTTGACGAGCGAGTGCAACAGGATGATACGTGTTCGTTATGGAACTCAGAGAGTGGATCATTCAACAAAACGGCACAGTGTTAGGCTTCGCAAGGGAGTGGGATATCACGTATCAGACCCTGAAAAAGATTGTCGAGAAGCGTTCTGAGCCCCGCTGCGGGCTCGCCAAGTACATCAGCCAGCGCACGGGCGGCGGCGTCAGTCTCATGGAGCTGCGCGGCTGGGAAGCACAGCCCGTGATACCTACCGTGCAAACAACGCAGGCGCCTAATATCGCGCAGCCTGCACGTCAAGTGTATGCGCCCCCACAGCCAGTGGTGCAGGCTGCCCCGTTGACGGCGCCACCAGCACGGCGCGGTCGGCGCGCTGGAGCTGCAGCAGGCGCTACTCCCGTCACGCTGCCACCCGTTCCCATGCAGGCGCCATCAGCACCGGCCCCGCAGCGCAGGCAGCGCCGCACAGCCCAGGCGGGGGCGTAGATGGCGCGCCGCACGAACGGCGTGGCAGCAGTCCGAATCGAGCGCGAACAGCGAGAGCTGCAGTGCGACCTCACAGAGTCCGAAGTCCGGCAGCGCGGTGAGTCACTCGCGACCGCGCGGCTGGAGATCGAGCAGCTCAAGCAGACCCGCAAAGGCATCAACGGTCAGATCGCTGACCTGGATGACCAGATTCTCAAGCTCGCGAACGTCGTCGACCAGAAGCATGAGACACGCATGGTGCAGTGCACTTGGTCTCCTGACTACGCGTCCGGGATGACTGTCTGCACCCGCGATGACACCGGCGTCGCCATCGAGCAGCGCGCGCTGACAGCAGCCGACAAGCAGGGCTCGCTCCAGATGCACGAATACGCACCGCAGGACGCGAATGCGTGAGCGATCCTCACAAGCCCGGTGAGTCGGATGTCGTTCCGATAACTGAGGCAAAAAAACGGCGCAGCGGTCATCGCTCCGCTACGCCGTTCACCGTCCCGCCACTGCCTGATGCTCGCACTCTCACAGAAGAGCATCGGCAACATCTTGCCAGCTCAGCGATTGATAGTGCAGAGCTAGCAGAGGCGCAAGTCTACTCCGAGACAGAGCGTGCGAACATCGTGCGACTTCTCGGACGCTCACAGCCGTTGCCTGGTGGCAGTGCCATCGTGTTTCCGTTCTATGAGCCTGATGCTGAGGCGCCCTACGGCTATCGCATCCGCCCAGACCACCCGCGCCGCGCGCCTGACAATCACGTCATCAAGTACGATCAAGCGTCCAAGGCACAAGGTGTCAGCAACCTGGTTTACTTCCCGCCGCGCGCTCGAGCTCGGCGTGCGTATCGGGAGCTTGTTGCGGACTTGTACGCAGTGGAAGGCGAGAAGAAGGCGCTCGTGCTCGATCAGCTCGGGTACGCATGCATCGGCCTGACAGGAGTATGGAACTGGCTCGACGGTGATCGCGAGCGCTCCAACGGTGACGCACTGCATGCACTGATACTCAAGCACGTCACGCTGACTGGTCGGCGCTGCGTCATCGTGTTCGATCAAGACGCTCGGACCAACGGCCACGTGATGAAGGCCGCGCGCAGACTCGCCGGCGCCTACTACGCAGCAGGCGCAGCCGAAGTCCTGTTCGTGTGCCCGCCCGACCACCAGCCAGCCAAGGGCATCGATGACTACTTCGCAGCGTTCGGCGCCGAAGCCACGCACGCACTGCTCGGGACGGCTGAGCCGCTGTCACCAGCAGACCCGACAGAGATACGCGACCGACTACTCACTGACTATCCGGCCTGTGAGGGCGCTCCAGTGCCTGACGGGTACGTCATCCCGCGCGGGTACATGATCGCGCCCGAGTCCGGGCTCGTGACGTCGGTTGCTGGTGAGCGCACTGTCGAAGTCTCCACCGCACCCATACTCATCATCCGCCGCTTCGTGGATCGCGACGTCAACGAAGAGTTCGTCGACATCACGTTCCGACGCTTCGGCCAGTGGTCGAGCGCCACTGTCACCCGGCGGGCCCTGACTGACCCGCGCGCGATGGTGACCGAGCTGGCGCCAGTCGGCGCGCCGATGCACTCAGGACACTCGAAGCATCTGCTGCAGTGGTTCGCGCGGCTTGAGCTCGTCAACGAACAACGGCTGGCGCCAGTGGTCGTCACGAACCGAACAGGCTGGCGCGGTCCGACTGCGTTCATGCTCGACACCATCATCGCGCCCACGCAGCCAGACGCTGGCTCTGTGGTGCCCGGCGTGCTGCTGCGGCGTGCTGTGGCACCCCTACGCGCACGCGGGACGCTGGAAGCTCATCTAGCTGCGCTGCGTGGCTTCTGGGTGGCATCACCCAGCGCCCGCATGCTCATCTGCGCCGCACTGGCAGCGCCACTGCTGCGCCCGCTGGATGAGCCCGGCTTCGGCGTCCACTTGTTCGGAGACACGAACACCGGGAAGTCGAGCATGCTGCGCGCTGCAGCCAGCGTGTTCGGAGACCCGCAGACCGGCGCAGGCTGGTGCGGGACATGGAACATCTCTCCGAGCGCCGCTGAGGCGCGCGCAGCGATGTTCAACGACCTGCCACAGTGCTTCGATGAGGTCGGCGTCGCTGGCGCTGAGCACGTGCAGAAGCTCATCTACACTCTGATCGGTGGTGAGGGCCGCTCACGGGCAACACGTGAGGGCACGATGCGAGGCTCGAACCAGTGGCGCACGATCGTGCTCTCAACCGGTGAGATAACACTCGCAGATGACGCCATGGCAGCTGGCGCGCAGGCGCGGGTGATCGACATGCGGGTGCCAGACTTCGGCGCGCTCAAGGGCGAACACGCGGAGATCGCCAAGCTGCTGCGCGCATGCAGACAGAACGCCGGGTGTCTCGGGCGTGACTGGCTGGAGTCTCTGTGCGCGGTCGCGCCTGACTATTGGGACTGGCTCACCAGTGAGCTGGTGCGACTGCGCACCCTGCACGCTGGTGCGAACAACGCGAACGCCAGGCAGCTCCACTACATGGCGCTGCTGCAAGTGGTCGAGCGGCTGATGCACCAGAACTACGACTTTCCGATGCAGGGGCTGCCCAGTGTCAGTGAGTCGTATGAGTCATCTGACACTCGCGAAGTGCTGCCAGCGCACGAACACATGGCCGACGTGCTCGAAGACTGGGTGTCGTCACGCCCCGATGCGTTCCCGTACGGGGAGCGCCATGCGCCATTCACTCCGATCGTCGTGAAGTCGAACCTGCCAGCTCGGGAGCGTTGGGGCATCCGACTGCACTCCACGAACGGTGAGCTGGTCGAAGTCCTCATCAACCGCACCGAGTTCGCCAGGCTCTGCAAACTGCACGGCCAGTCTGCTCAACACGTGCTCCGAACATGGGCCGATCTCACCTGGATCGGTGTCGACACTTGCAACGGCAAACGGCGCCTGCATGTCAGGCGTGGAGTGAGCGGCGGAGGCCAAGCAACCTGGATCGCTTGGCGCGGGCGCCCGAACACCGAATCGGAGGAAAAGTGATCGCACCAGCAGCCCGGCTCGTTCACCTAGCCAATGCAGGTAGGGAGCGAGCGAGACCGGACCTAACTATTCGTAACTCCCCCGGTTCATGCCTTGCACCGCTTGCACACGATTTTCCACCGCACAGAGGTATAGAGACTCTTAGAAGTACATGTACGGGTCATCGAACCAGTCATGTCCCAAGTCTGGGTGGAGGGTGCTGGCAGTCGCGTCTGACTCCTAGACCTCTCTATATATATATGTATGTAGTTAGAACATACATATATATAAATAGGCGAGATCCTTCAGCTTTCCCCTGCACACTCGGCTGCCCACTGGCTTGCTCACAGCCTGCCCACTGGGTGACGCAGTGAGGGGGCTCAGCAGATACGTGATCGAAGCGGGAGCGCCCTGCAGCCCCGCAGAGGCGCTCACCCCCGCCCCCACCAGGGGTGACAGCGCCCTAACGCCTAACTCGTCACCTGCGGTCGCTGAGGTGGCTTCGTTGCCAGCGTTCGCGCTGGGCGGGCTCCCGGTTCCGTTCGCGATCGAGACCTCACACCAGAGCGGCGCTGTGGTGTGGTTCGCGTTCTGTCAGCGTCGCTATGCCATGGCCCGCGCGCGCGGAGCGTACGTCTTCGCGCGCGCAGAGTGGGACGCCCTCATCGTGGGCACTGAAGCCGACCGAGCCACCGCTCAGCAGTTCGGCAAGTACCTGGCCACGAAGTCGAAGCAGCCCGGCAAGCTGCTCGAAGCGCACCACACGCTCGGCGGCGTTGCTCCAGAACGGCGACGCCCGAAGTGGAACGTGTGTCGAGTGCTAGCCAGCTGGGGCCTGGTGCTAGCTAGCGTTGACGTGGACGAACTATCAGGTGAGGACTAGCACGACATGTCAGGCATCACACGTGTTCAGAAGGGGAAACCCTTAGCGCGCCCTACTGGTGACACGATCAGTCCCCTACAGCCAGTCAATGCTGCCATTCTGGGAGTGGACACTGCAGCTGTGAGCGGCGTGGCTGTCCGTGTACGGGGACGGCTCGTGATGAGCTGTGAGGTCCGAATAGACCGTCCCGAAGAGGTGACGGAAGTCGTCACCTACTTAGGACGCGTCGCAGAGCGTGCTGGGCTGCCGATCGGAGTGGTGCTCGAACGCCCGTGGGGCGGACCATCACGCACGGTGGAAGGGCTCGGCGTCGCGCGGGGATCGTGGCTGACTGCGCTCCAGCGCGCGGGCTACCCGAAGGGCAAAGTGGTCTCAGTGATGCCGAACACGTGGCGATCAGCGGTGTTCGGTGGGCACTGGGTGCGGGCGAAGCGGGATGACATCCGCGCGCATGAGCTGGGCACGGCGCGCGTCGAAGCAGGCAGACCTGACATCGGTTCAGATGAGGCTGCAGCCATCTGGATTAGCTATTGGGCCTGTTACTCCGACGAAGTGCGGGCGCGGCTTGGGAAACGTGGCCGGTGAAGCAACAACACACTGTTATAGGAGTATTTCCGGCCACACGGATCGTTGCTATTCAAAGTCACACAACACACTCAGGAGGCTTGAGACAGTGAAAGCATCACTCGCATCAGTGTCACTGCAGATCGGCGGACATCCATTCGATCCAGAGCAGAAACTCTTCCAGCATGACGGATGCGGGCCACAGCTGGAGCCGCGCAACCGAGCAGAACGCAGAGCTGCGCGCGCAGTGCGTCGGAAGAAGCAGCGCGCGCGCCGTCGAGCTGGCTGACACGCTCCAGCGCTCGCGTGTCAACAACACGCTTGATCGCGTGCTGCGCTTGCTGGCGTTAGAGAGCTTGTACTATATCGCTCTCACACACCTATGAGCATCAATACTCCCGACACGGCGGCCGAAACCAATGCCCAGCAGCACGCCAGAGTCACGTTTGAAGCGTGCCAGCTAGCGATGCAGCACATAGCAGCCAGCTTGCCGGTCGTCCTACCAACAGACGTCATTACCACGGCCTGTATGCTCATCTCCGCTGTGGCAGATGCATCTGGAGACCCGGCCGGCATGCTGCAGCTGGTGTCTGACGTGATTAGAACGTCACCGACCATGGACAGCTCAACACTGCACGCGGAATGCGTGCGCGCCTGGGTGCTGCGCGGTGGTGAAGACAGTGAGGACCAGCGGAAGGGCAAAGTGCTGGCGATCTACCGCAGCGTGAACGGGCTGTTAGAGCTGCTGGAGCTGCACACAGACGGGCTCGCCCGACTGCAGGTGGCAGCTCTGTTGATCGATGACGCCTGTCAAGCTGCTGGGCACGGGCACCCGCTCGGGCTGAAGTTCGTGACTGACACGCTGGCAGTCATCAAGAGCAAGCGCGCGAACGGCTGGAAGCCATGACCAAGTCGAGTGACGAGAAGCGCATGCGTGACATCAAGCATGTGTACGCTGGCATTGAGGCGCTGCTGCGCGCGCTGCGCCTGGACCATGACGGGCTCGCGAAGCTCCAGCTCGCGACCGTGCTGATCGTCCATGCGTGCCGGCACGCCCGGCAGAGCCACGCTGCTGCGCTGTGCGTGGTTCAAGAAGGCATCGACGCCATCACAGAGTCAGACACGCAGCAGAAGCAGCAGCGCAGCGCAGCCCAGTCAGAGCTGCTGGAAGAGCTGCTGCGCTGCTGCTCCAAGGAGACCAGATGACACCAGACGAGTGGGAGCTATGGGTCGCAGCGCGCCCGCCCAGCGTGCAGGCTGCAGCGCGCAACTATCCAGGCTGGCGCAATGGCGTGCAGTGTTGCTATCGCTCGCTGGAGAGCCCGCGCTACCACTACACGATCTTCTCGTACTCTGAAGACTACGACGGCCAGGTGACTGTCACGCTGACACATGGCTCTGATAGCTCACTGCCGGGGCTGGGAACGTTCGGACAACCGCTCGCGCTACTAGTGCCATGCAACTGCGGGCACTGGCAGCCAGCCACTGCAGAGCAGCACGCAGCCACGTCTGAGCATGTGTCAGCTATCATCAGCGCGCGGCGGCGTGCGCGACGTACGCAGTCCTGACTGTTAGGCGCACACGGCGCACACCTCACCGCCTCAGCGCCATGGGGGGCGTCACAGTGCCAGCTTCTGGAGGTAACTGCTTACCTCACAGTGTGAATGGGCCGAAAATCACGTTTTCAGAAAACAGTAGACAGGTGGAAACCACTATGACCGCGGAAGAGATGCAGCAGTCGTCCATGGAGTTCGCAGAGCTGACTGTTAGGCTCTTCATGCATGAGCAAGCAGCGCTCGAGCTGCTTCCAACACCAGCGCGCCGCGCAGAGCTGTCGAACATGGTCGACGGCACGTTAGTCGCCACGCTGCGCTACCATCTAGTGCCCAGCGCAGAAGCTGCCCAGATGTTGCGGACTTTGTTCCTAGCAGTGCTGACGTTCTGCCATTGCGTCCTAGACCACCAGCCGATCGACACGCCGGCCGGCGTCGGACTGCAGCATGCACTGGCGCTGCTGATGTCCACAGTCAATGACGAAGAGCGCGCATCAGTGGCCGGCATGCGTGAGTCATTCAAGGAGACACTATGAGGAACCGATCACCAGATAGCATCATGCACACCCTGAGCATGCTGGGCACGACCGTAGCTCAGGGCTCGCGCTTCGTGTCATGGAGCGCCGAAGAAGGCCTCAAGATGCGCATGCGCACTGGCCTGAAAGAAGACACGTCAGACACGCCTGGGCTCGACGTGATGCTGGCGCTGTCCGGCCAGTGGGTGGATAGCGGGCTGCCAGTTGTGAGCCTGTCACCGAAGCGCATGCAGAACATGCTGGAGCACACCCCGCATGAGCGGCCGCGCTCCCCGTGGCCCGCATGGGCGCTGCGCTTGCCACGCAGCCAAGCAGTCAGCCTGATCGACTCCGAGAACGAAGTCGATTGCGTCGAGCTGGTGTTCGCCGTCTGCGTCAGCGAGCGCTGGAGCTACATGGTGTTCGGTCAGCACGTCGAATACATCGAACTGTCGGTGTCGCCCGAAGACATGCGTGACGGCGTGATCGCGCCGAGCATGAAGAGCGCCCCCGATGCTGGGATGGAAGTCATCCCGCTCACCCCGCACGACATCACGTCTTGCAAGCGTATCCAGCACCTCATCCTGATGGCATCACTGGGTGTGCTCGGCATCAGCGGCATCACCCGACTTGGCACCGAGCGCGCAGCCGAGCTCAAGGGCCTAATCCCCGCTGGTGACTATCTCCTCACGCATGCCGGGTACGACCGCATCGAGTGGGAGGACCATGGCGTTCGCAATGTATGACCCCGAAGAATGGGAGCGCCTGCTCAAGGAGCAGGACGACAAGCATGTGCTCCGCATCGTGTTAGCAACATTCCTCATCGTGGCAGGTACAGCAGCAATCGTTCTAGTGATCGCGATATTCCTATGACCGAACAAGAGCAAGAATCCAAAGCAGCCTACGCCAGCGAGCTCGTCGAAGAGTTCGTCGCACTCCTCGACATCTCACACGCGACGATCGCCAAGCTCGGCGCGCGCCATGGCAACATGGTGTCGAATACCGAAGTGTTGACAGTGGTGAGCCTGCTGCTCATTCAAGCGTCGATCGCCAGTCAGACACCCATGGACATGATGCTGGTGCTCCTCGGCGCCCGCATCCCAGGCGTCGAAAAAGTGGTCAAGCTGGCGCGCCTGCAGTCGGCAACTGGAGTCACACCATGACCCGCCGCAAACAGGCGCGGCTGCAGCGCTGGAGCAATCGCTGCCGCCGCGCAGTGAAGCGCAGCACGTGGCAAGTCGTGCAGCTCTACGGGCTCGAACACGAGGTCTGCGACACCGCGCGGAAGTTCCACCGCCACAACAGGAGCATCACACAGTCAGTGTGCGATGCCTTGTGGGACTGGGACCTGTGACACGTGGATTCAAGCGCCCGCCGAGCGCGCTCATGAACCATCCAACAGTGGACGAAGCCATCGAAGCAGCAGCCCGGTGTGAGGGCACGCCGATGCGGTGGGCTCGATGCATGGTGGTGCTCGCGCGAGAGATCATCCGACTGCGCGGGCAACTGAACCGAAGTGTCAGCGTGTGAGGACATATGAGGCAACCGAAAGTGCAGATTCACTTCACTCACCAGTCGCGGCGCGTGCATCCGTGCCCGACGTGCAAGGCCCCGCTCGACATGGCGACGAACGCGGACCCTAACGACATGACCGGACCCGTGCCGGGCTCAGGAGTGCTGTGCATGCGGTGCGGCCACGCGGCTGTCTTTACGCCTGACATGATGCTGCGTCTCATGCGGCTCGAAGAGCTGCGCACTGCATGTGATGAGGCGACATTCAGGCAAGCGTATCTCATCATGCTGCGGAAGCGCCGGGCATGGCGCAGCACGCACGGCGGCCCGTCCGACGGGGGCGAAGCATGACTGCGCCACGCTGGAAGCATGACTGCACTGACTGCACGTATCTCGGCGCCTACGAGAACGCTGACTTGTACCGCTGCATGGAGTGCTCCCTGGCAGCGCTGATACCCGTACTGATCGCACGCATCGGAGACGCATGCCTCGACTACATGACGATCAGTGCGATCGTGTTCCCAGCGCATGCAGAGCTGGTGCGCGCCAGCTCCCCGGCGCTCTTCAAGGCGTACGAACTGGCGCAAGCACGGAGGCTCATATGACAACTGACAGTGATGACGAAACGCCCGCAGAGCTGCAGCATGTGCTCGACATGGTGCGACGACTCTTCCGCACACGACCGAATGAAGGCCTCACCGGCGCAGCAGTCATCGAAGCGTTGCCGCTGCTGAGTGAGACATGGGTCTGGGTCGCGCTCGGCTGGCTGACTGCAGAGCAGTGCCTCAGCATCGAAGGCGGCTACCGCGCAGACGTGCTGGCGCGCAAGCAGGTGTGGAGGTTGGTCAAGTGACTGCGCCGCGCTACGTGCACGACTGCACCGATTGCGTGTATCTCGGCGAGCACGAACACTATGACCTGTACGTCTGTAAGGTCCGCACGCTGATGGCGCCGATCCCGACGCTGATCACCCGCTTCGGCAGTGACGGGCCTGACTACACAAGCATGAGCATGATCGTGTTTCCCGAACACGCTGAGCTGGTGGCGATTAGCATGCCGCACATGTCGGAAGCGTATCGGCGGGCGCTGGTCGCACTGGCGAAGCGGTGATGCTCCGTAAGCCGCCGCTCGGCAGGCCGCCGATATGCTTCGAGTGCGGGCTCGTGCTTGGCTTGACGCCTGGTCACTGCAGGAGTGAGGGCGCTTGCGCTAACGCGCCGCTTCGCAGCTGGTGCGCTGGCCTCAACCGCTGGGAAACTAAGCAGGAGGCGCAGCGTCGTCGAAGTGTGGAGCGCCGGGGTCAGTAGCGAACTGCCGTCTCAGAGCTGGAAGGCTCTGCGCACTGCTCTATGCTACCGGCGCATCGGGCGGTGTAGCACGTTTCGGATAAGGGCGGCTCGGCAGTGATGCCCGGAGCTCTGGCGCGAGCGGATACAGGTACCGGTGCTTCTGCGCTGCGGGGCGCTTCGGCAAGTTCGAGTAGTCACGGATCGCGCCGCCCTTGCCGAACGCCCCCGAAGTAATCTCTCGCTGATGACACCAGCGCCCGCGAAAGTAGTATTCGTTCGCCGCAGCAGTGGTGCCCGAATACACCCAGTTCGTGGCCTGGTAGAGCGTCCCGACGTGGCCCTGGGAGATGTCTGCGAACGAGACCACCAGCCGCAGCCCAGGGTTCGTGCGCGCGAGCAGCCTCAGTGACACGCTGAGGGCTCGGCTGGTCGGGTGCACCCGTCCCGGCGCCAGCGCCACGCGAACCAGCTCACAGACCTGCAGGGAGCTGCAGCCGTACGGCGCGCCGAGGTGTGGAGTGGCGCCGCGCCCGTAGATGATCGCACCTACGAACCGGGGGGCTTCCCAGACGCCGTGACATATGAGGCGGCCGACTGGCATGCGCGGCGCGTAGTGCCAGCGCTCTGCAGCTCCACGGGCGTCTGCAACCGTGCAGGGCGTCACTTCAAGGTGTGAGGTGTGGCGCATGCTTCGGGTACGGCTGCGCGGCTATCACGCGGCGCAGGCGCTCATCGAGAGGGTAAACGTATCGATGCTTCGGGGGCGTGCGGCGCCGGGGCAAGAGGTTCCACCCGACCACTGCGGGTGAGCCGTCGAGCTGCGGGCCCGACACCACCCGCAGATGCTTCCAGACGCCCTGGTACATGAACTGGTAACTCTTCGCCGTCTCGCCCGTGTATATCCAGTTCGTGGCCTGATAGAGCGTGCCGACGTGTTGCTGCGCTGTGTCCGCGTATGAGACCACACAGCGCAGCCCAGGGTTCGTGCGCGCCAGCATCCGCAGAGACACTCCCAGCGCGCGACTCGTCGGGACCTTCCGCCCGGGCGCGAGTGCGATCCGCACCAGCTCGCAGACCTGAATGTTCGAGCACCCGAACGGGCGGCCGAGCTCCCGCGCTGCGCCGCGCCCGTAGATGATGACCCCGACCCATGCGCCTGACTCCCAGACGCCGTGACAGATGAGCCGCCCGACTGGGATAATGCGCGAGTAGTGCCAGCGCCTCACTGCATCGGTGGCTTCTTTGACGCGACACGGACGGACCTCAAGTCGTAGCCGCAGCTCGGACATGAACTGACTCCTTCGACCTCACCGGGTCGGTCTAGACGTGGCGCTGCGTCCTCATCGAGCTTGGTCGCGTCGGGCACAGTCATCAGCCGATCCAAGTCAGCGCGCGACCAGCCGGCGATGTGGATGTCAGCTTGATCGAAGCCAGTCAGCAGCGCAGCCAGGTCACCCGTCCACTCTGACAGCTCACCCAGCCGATTGTCTGACAGCGCCATCAAGTGAGCAGTCTGCTCATCGACATCCATGAGACGCACAGGCACACGCTCCAGCCCGATGAGCAGAGCTGCCTTCCATCGCGTGTGCCCAGCGATAATCTCCAGGTTGGCTGCGCGGGCCACGATCGGCGCGCTGAACCCGAACTTGCGTATAGCTGCAGCCACCCGCCGCACAGGCTCACCATCGTTCGCGCGCGGGTTCTCCGCCCACGGCGTGAGCTTGCTCGGGTCGAGCCATACCGCTGCAGTTGTGTCACTGGTAGTCGTCATGATGCTTCGCATGCTAGACCTAACGTCGTGCCTAAGCCACGGCTGCCAGACTACACGCGTGCGATCCACGACCGGCTGATCGAATACTTCAAGGCCGGCGCGTTCAAGCGCCACTGCGCGCAAGCGTGTCGGCTCTCCGAAGCGGACCTGGATGCATGGCTCGAGCTCGGGCGCGCTGGGAAGGAGCCGTATGCCACGCTGCTGCGTGACGTCGAACAAGCGATCGGTGATGACGCTATTCGTAACCAGCTCACTGTCTCTCGCGCTGCGGCTGGGCAAGGCAATCCGCGCGCGGACGTCCGCGCAGCGCAGTGGAACCTGGAGCGCAAGCACCCAGACCTGTACGGGCGGCAAGCCACTGAGGTCACGCCGTCAGGCCCGACGCGTCAGCCAGCTCCACCCGATGACGGCGTGCATGTTCCCAAGTTCAAGCCGTACATCGTGACCTGATGGCGTCAGCCCTGAATCAAGTAGTCATCCGCTCCGAAGGGCAAGCCCGGTTTCTGCAAGTGACAGGCTCACTGGCAGCGATCGCAGCGCGCCTGACTATGCGCTCCCCGCAGAGCATCGCTGACTGGCGCTCAGGTCGTAAGGTCCCGAGCCCCGAAGCGCGCGCGCGCATTGAAGGCGAGTTCGGGATCGACGCTGCGCTGTGGGACGTGCGGGCCGGCGCAGACCCAGCAGACCCCGAAGAGCATGAGGTCGGCGCCACCTCACTGGATGACTGCATCAACGTACTCAAGACGATCCAGCGTGAGAGCAAGCGTGACGGGCTGCTGGCCGCTGAGCGGGTGAAGCTGGCCGACGCTGAAGCCCGCATACTCACGCTGCGCGCGCGCCTGGAAGCTGCAGCCGAACTATCAGAAGACCGCTATGTCAGAGACCATCCAGCATTCCGACGATTCTGCGATCTTGTGATAGAAGCACTGAGGCCACACCCAGCTGCTGCGAAAGCAGTGCACGAAGCCATTCAACGCGCGATGAGGCAACGTGACGAGGTCGATAGCTCGTGAGCTTGCACTGCGGAAGTCAGCCCCGGCACCGTCCGTGTGGACGTTCCCGGAAGCGTTCGACTTGCGGCTCATCAAGCTGCTCGAAGAGACCTTACACATTCAGTTCCCGAGCCCGGTCTTCCAGCAAGACCCGGTCAAGTTCTTCCGTGACATTCTCGGCGTCGCGCCCTGGTCGCGGCAGATCGAGATCATCGAAGCAGTGCGCGATCACAAGCGTGTCGCAGTGTGCTCAGGCCACAAGGTCTCGAAGTCGCACACTGCTGCAGGCATAGCACTGTGGTTCTACTGTTCGTTCGAGGACGCCCGCGTCGTACTCACGAGCACCACCTCACGCCAGGTCGACCAGATACTCTGGCGTGAGCTGCGCATGCTGCGCGCTCGAGCTGGGCGGTGTGTGGAGTGCAAGCTCGAAGACCCGAGCGGGCTCATCATCCCGCGCCCGTGCGAACACTCCACACTGATCGAAGGTGAACAGGGTGAGCTGGCGCGGACGGGGCTCAAGTCATCTGACTTCCGTGAGGTGGTCGGCTTCACTGCGCGTGAGGCAGAAGCTGTGGCCGGCATCAGCGGGCGCAATCTGCTCTACATCGCAGACGAAGCTTCGGGCATCGGGGATGAGATATTCGACGCCATCGAGGGCAACCGCGCCGGCGGCGCGCGCCTGGTGATGCTCTCCAACGGCACGCGCAACGAAGGCGCGTTCTTCGAAGCATTCACTACGAAGTCAGCGTTCTACTTCACGATGCGTGTGTCGTCAGAAGAGACGCCGAACGTGATCGAAGGGCGCGAGGTCATCCCCGGTCTGGCAACGCGTGAGTGGGTGGAAGAGAAGAAACAAGAGTGGGGCGAAAACAGTCCGCTCTACCTCATACGTGTCAAGGGTCAGCACGCACTGTCAGAAGAAGCGAAAATCTTCTCGGTGCACATGATCGGCCAAGCCGAAGCACGCTGGGCTGTGACGCCCGACGCAGGGCGCCTGTACATCGGCATCGATCCAGCTGGTGAGACTGGGCTCGGTGATGACACAGCGTTCGCTGTGCGGCGCGGCATGAAGCTGCTAGCTGTGCGGCGACAGCGCGGGCTGAACGATGAGCAGCACTTCGTCCAGCTGATGCTGCTGATACAAGAGTTCGCGCTGCCGCGTGAGCTGCCGGTCGTCGTGCTCGACCGCGACGGCCCGATCGGCATGAAGCTCTCCGCTCATCTGCGCGCGCACGAAGAAGGCGACGCCCGCCGCTTCGAGCTGGTGACAGTCCGCGCAGCTGACAAAGCGATCAGGCAGCCATACATCTACGACCGCATGCGTGATGAGCTATGCGCGAACTTGTACGCATGGTTCCGTGACGGCGGCGCCATCGTGGAGGACGTCAAGCTCGAAGCAGAGCTGCACGCCATGGAGTGGAAGCAAGCTATCACTGGCCGACTCAAGCTCACGCCGAAGGACACGCTGCGGAAGCTGCTAGGCAGGTCACCTGACACTTATGATGCAGTCGCACTCTGTGCATGGGAACCACTAAGCATGATGCAAGCCCTCACGACTGATGAACGCGCGAAGCTCGATGCAGCGCTCGCTCCAGCTGCGCCGATGCAGCCGTATGCAGAGCAGACGTTCGACCCATTCAGCGGAGGTGAATGGTGGAGGCGCTAACGTACGGACGCCGCGTGCTCTGGAAGCTCTGCCAGCGGACCACCCAGCGTGAGGTTGCGCTGCGCTGTGGAGTGGTCAAGTCATGCGTGTCGGAGTGGCTGTCAGGCGCAGCGCGGCCGTCCCGGACGTCAGCAGCGCGCATGCAGGCGCTCTACGGGATCACGCCTAACGCCTGGGGACCACCGCCGAGCTCCGGGTGGCAGCGTCACCGTGTTCGCTGAGTAGTTCGCGCGCCCGCGGCACGTTCGCCGTGTGGAGCTTCTAGACGGCATCGCGCTAGCGACTTCCCGACTACTCGGGCGCTCGACCTACACGCCCGCAGCGTACGCGGCCGGACAGATCGACATCGACGAAGCCCGGCGCAGCGTCAACGGCGGCCAGCTCCAGATGCCGACCCAGACGCAGGCGCGCTGGTACCTGGCTGACCTGGAGCACGCTGAACACTGCGCGGACATGGGTGACTTGCGCCTGGCTGGTAGGCTGATGGCAGCAGCGCGCAGAGATGGCGTCATTACCGGCGTACTGTCGACCCTCACGTCAGGGCTGGTGCAACTGCCGCGGCGCTTCCGTGGCAACCCGGATGTCGTCGCAGCCCTCAGTGTCGGCCGTGACTCTGTGCGCTCGCTCTACGATGAGATGTTCCCGCCCGCCGAAGTCTCAGCGCTGGTCGCTGATGGTGAGGTGTTAGGCGTCGGCGTTGCAGAGCTTATCCCAGTGGTCGGCCGTGACTTCCCTGTTATGTGCCGGCTCGACCCACAGTTCTTGCAGTACGTCTGGAGCGAGAACCGTTGGTACTATATGAGTGTCATTGGTCGGCTGCCTATCACTCCAGGTGATGGCCGCTGGATGCTCCATATGCCAGGCGGCCGTGTGGCTCCGTGGAACCAGGGAAGCTGGCGCGCAGTCGGGCGCTGCTACATCCGCAAGGACCACGCAAACTGGCACAAGGACAACTGGGAGGCCAAGCTCGCGCACCCCGCACGCGTCGCCGTAGCGCCACAGGGCGCGACCGAAGCCATGCGTGAGTCATGGTTCAAGCGTGCAGCTGCCTGGGGCATAAACACTGTATTCCAAGTGACGCCGGGCTATGACGTCCGCTTGGTCGAGTCGAACGGCCGTGGAGCTGACAGCTTCACCCGAACCATCGACGAGCAGAACCGGGAGATCGTCATCACGATCGCCGGCCAGACAGTCAGCACTGAGGGCGGCAAGGGCTTCAGCTCCACCGACCTGCACCGCACGATCCGCGCGGACCGCATTCAAGCTGCAGCTGAGGCGCTGGCCTACACGCTGAACACTCAGGGCATCCCGGTGTTCGTAGCTGCGCGGTGGGGCACAGCTGCGATCGATGAGATGCCATGTGTAGTCGAATACGACGTCACTCCGCCCAAGGACAAGAACGCTGAGGCGCAGGCCATGGTGACGCTCGCGAGCGCGATCCAACAGATGCAGACCGCACTGACGGGCTCGACCGAAGTGTTAGACGTCACGACGCTGTGTGAGGATTACAACGTCCCGACCATGCCGCCTGAGCTGAAGGCTGTGGAGCCGACGAAGCTGCGCCTGGTGGGCGGGACCGACGTCGACGGGACCACCGAAGAGAACCCGGTCGCCGGCACTGGCAAGCCCGCACAGGACAGCGCCATGAACGGCGCGCAGATCGCTTCGATCGTACAGGTCGTGCAAGCCGTCGTGGAGGGCACGCTCCCACGCGACGCTGCGCACGGCATCATCAAGCGGGCGTTCCTCGTGGACGATGCAGCCGCTGATGAGATGCTCGGCTCGGCAGCGCCGAAGCCAGCTCCGACCGTCGAGCCGGGCACGCCCCCAGCACCTAACAGTCAGGAGGCAGCTGCATGAAAGCTGCGAAGTACGATCGGCGCGGGCTTCTGGCTGTGCTCCCTGAGTCACTCGACAAAGTGTTCGTCGAGCCGCAGCGGCACGCGGGCGCGGACGCTGAGGCAGACGCCAGCGGCGTCGTGATCGTCGACGTGTGCGGGCCGCTGGAGTCAGAGCCGCATCCGTTCTGGGATTCGTACCCGGCAGTGCTCGCGCGGGTGCAGTTCGCCATGGAGATGTCTGGCTGCCGAGCTGTGGTGCTGCGCATCAGCAGCCCCGGCGGCGAAGCGCATGGATGCTTCGACGCAGCTCGAGCTCTGCGCGCGCTGTCAGAGCAGAAGGGCATCCCGCTGTGTGCGTACGTCGAGGACCGCGCATGCAGCGCTGCGTATGCGCTCGCGTGTGCCGCGCAGAACATCTACCTCAGCGCCTCATCACTGGTGGGCTCGATCGGCGTCTTGTACGTCCGCGAGGACATCAGCGCGCGCAACGTGGCGATGGGTCTGCGGGTGGAGTTCGTTGCGTCTGGCGCGCGCAAGGCGGACGGCAACCCGAACAACCCTGTCACCAGTGAAGAGCTGTCCTCACAGCAAGCCATCGTGGATGAGATGGCCGACTTGTTCTTCGATCTCGTGCGTGAGCTCCGCCGCGGGCTGGATGCGCGCGCGCTGCAGGCTGGTGTGTTCCTGGGCTCCAGCGCTGTGCGCATGAAGCTCGCTGATGATGTTGTGTCATTCGACGGGCTGCGTGCCCTCATAACAAGTGGTGAACTAACAATGAACGCATACGAGAAGGCGCGTAAAGCGCTCGCTGAAGCCGCTGAGGGTGACGACGCCAATGCAGCAGCGGCGAAGCGTGCGCTTGCTGCCATGGACGACAAGCCTGCTGAAGATGCCGAAGGTGACGAAGAGAAGCCCGACGCTGAGGGTGACGAAGAGAAGCCCGACGCTGAGGGTGACGACGCGGAGCCAGCTGCTGCAAGCGCAGAGGGCAGTGATGGTGAGGTCGATGAGAAGAAGGACAAGGACCCGCCACCAGCTGCACGCAAAGCGAAGAGCGGTGACGCTGGTGCAACTGCGCTCGCCGAAGTGCGGAAGCTCACCGCACAGGTCGCGAAGGAGCGTGACGCCCGCCTACGCGCAGAAGTGTATGCGACGCGGCCTGACTGGTCGCCAGCGTTCATCAAGACGCTGGCCGGCATGCCGATCGCAGCGCTCAAGGACGGCGCGAAGAACTGGCCGAAGCAGCAGAGCGGCGTGACTGCCAGCTCGGCGCTCGCAGCCACCCGCGCGAAGCCCACAGTCGGCGGCGCTCCCACGCTCGCAGACGGGACGCCTCTCAACTCACTGTCGGCGCGCATGGGCCTCGGCGGAGAGACGCGGGGTGTTGTGTCATCCGAGTTCAAACTGCAGTTAGGCGCACCGGTGCAGACGCTGCCGGTGCCAGGAGGCAGCAATGGCTGACCGCATGGTTACCGAAGCGGTGTGGGGCTACCACGACTTCGTCTTGAAGTCGGCGACTGTGGCCGAGCGGGGCAAGCTCGCAGTGATCGACACTGCGGACGGCTCGATCACTAAGGGCGGCGCAGCTGCAACGCTGCTGCCGCTCGGCATCTTCATGCAGAGCCTGACAGGTGATGGCGTGAAGAAGGTGCAGGTGCAGATGTTCCACCCGATCAACGCCCGGTGGTGGGAGAACGATGCAGGCGGCACGCCAGCTGTAGCAGCCGACGTCGGCAAGGCCGCATACATCAAGGACGACCAGACTGTTACGCGTGCGACCACGGGTAGCGTGCTGGGCCTCATTCTCGAAGTGAGCACGCAAAAGGGCGTCCTCGTCTACTCGTCATACCCGTTCGCGAAAGCGCCCGCGGGTGCGCCGCTCGGCGGCGAAGAGAATCCGGAGGTCTGAGCCATGCCAACTATCACACCACAGTTCTTGTACGACCTCGAGTCGAACATGCGGACGATTACCTCACAGGAGTATAATCGTCTCAACAGTCAGGTCTGGTGGAACAAGATCGCCAAGACCACTCCGTCGATGGCGCTCAAGGAGCGCATCACATGGCTGCTCGACACAGCGCGCATCCAGCGCACTGGGCACGGCGGCAACCTGGAGTTCGAGGACATCGTTGCTCAGACCACTGAGGTCGAGAACTTGAACGCCGCTGCGGGGCTCAAGGTCAAGAAAGAGAAGTTCGAGGACGTCGACGGCAACGGCATCGACTACGCCTCACACTGGTCGCGCGGGATCGGTGCCTATGCGGCGTACTGGCCGCAGAAGATGGTGGCGCAAGCCATCCTCACGAACCCGGTCACGTACGACAACAAACAGTTCTTCGCGACGGATCACCCGGTGAATCCATTCCGCGCATCGGCTGGCACGTTCACGAACGTGTTCACTGCTGGTGCTGGGCCTGGGCCGCTGCCGATCGATGACTCTGTGACTGTCGACGTGGCAGTCAAGAACGTCGCGAAGGCGATCGCGTACATCGCCAGCATCAAGATGCCGAACGGTGAGGACCCACGGTTCCTGCGGGTGGCTTCGCTGTTCGTTCCACCGGCCATGACTGCGCGCGCGCAGCAAATCACTAACGCCAAGTTCATCGCTCAGGCTGCAGCGACAGCTGGTGGCTCGGGTGATGTCGAAGCGATGATTCGGAACTTCGGTCTAGGCCAGCCGGTCGAAGTGCCAGAGTTCGGTGCGGGCTTCGTCGGGGGCTCTGACACGACGTGGTTCCTCGGCATGGAAGACATCCTCACGAACGAGCTCGGCGCGTTCTCATATGTGAACCGCGAGCCGTTCAGCGTGCTGTTTTACGGGCCTACTACGGACGCCGCGCTCGCGCGCATCCGAGAGTTCCAGTGGACCACTGAGGGTCGTAACTCGATCCTGCCGGGCCACCCGTACCTGCTCTACAAGTGCTTGGCTGCGTGAGCTGCGCGGGGTGATGAGATGCCGGGCACAGAACCGTATCTAACGTTCGACGAGTTCAAAGCGATATCGGTCGTGCCCGCGTCTTACATCGA
>Ga0247670_1000041_pt1 | contig 44069 bp, 34 predicted proteins | sample CNK11_metaG_FD_183042 | JGI IMG/M metagenome (GOLD analysis project Ga0247670, IMG submission 183042) | Soil microbial communities from Purdue University Martell Research Forest, Indiana, United States - CNK11 | ecosystem: Environmental > Terrestrial > Soil > Temperate forest > Bulk soil...
TACCTTGAATCGAAATGATGAAGCGTTGCATTTATTGAACGAAGCCGCGCAACAGATTGAATCCGTCCCGTTATTACATCAACTCACGGGTCTACAGTTGGACCTGGAAAAATATGACGAGGCTTTGCAAACACTGGATCGCTTCGCGAAGCTGTCTCCGATCCTAGACAAAGCGAACCATGAGTGGATCGCATCACAACGGTGCAGGGCCGCCTGCGTTTTAGGAAATTACAAAGAAGCGGAAGCATGTGCGCGTCTGTTAGCGGATGATTATCATCTTGAACTGGCTGAGCGATTGCAAGCTGGCAGGCCAAAGTGTGGCCGTATCCAGTTATCAATCCCTTTCATCCAGCAATATTCCCAAACGTGTGTGCCGGCGACACTCACCATGCTTTGCCGATATTGGAATATTCCGGCGGAACATGTCGAGGTGGCTGAGGCAATTTGCTACGATGGCACTCCATCACATCGAGCTCGGCGTTGGGCGGAGGCCAACGGCATGGTCACGCGCGAGTTTACCTTGGACTGGGACATTGCAGTTCACTTACTGGCCCGGCAGGTTCCGTTTGCCGTTTACACATCGGAAGCCACTAGCGGACATATCCAAATTGTCATGGGTTATGATGAAGCCAGGCAGGTATTCATCCTTCGAGACCCTGGCTTCCCCCAGTTGCGGGAGGTTATCTCCAGTCAGTTCCTAAAACGTTATGCCGCCAATGGGCCAGCCAGCATGGTTGCTGTTCCGACCGAGACGATCAGCGTGCTGGATGGTTTGTCTTTCACGGATGCACCGCTATACGACCAACTGCGAAGCATTCAGCAGGCATTGGAGGAGCACCGCCGAAGCGATGCTGTTAAAGAGATCTCGAGCATGCAGTCGAATGCTCCGGACCACTGGCTTTTTCTAACCGCCAGCCGATCCCTTTACTCCTACGACACTAACTGGCCGGCACTGCTGGAATGTCTCGACCAACTTCTTAAAAAATTTCCCAAGGACGGGAATCTTTCATTGTCCAAGCTAGGCTGCCTGCGGCAAATCGGACGAAGGGAAGACCGCTTGGAATTTCTCAGGGGGCTTTGTGAAGGTAAGGGTGCAGACCCGGTTTTCCAGCAACAATTGGCGCAAGAGTTGATGGTCGATGCCCGTCAATTTTCTCAAGCCGAATTGATTTTAAGACAGGCAATACGATTCCAGTCATTAAATGCATCCATCATTACCTCGCTCGCTGAACTTAATTGGAACGAACATCAGTTTGATGAAGCGCTCGATTTGTATCGGCACGCAGCGTGCCTCGAAGACAAGAAGGAGGCGCATGCCTACACCTATTTTGCAGCCACCAATGCCCGGCGGCAAACCGAGACTGGACTCGGATTTTTGAGAAGGCGATGGGAACGCAATGGAAAAAAGTCGGCGGCCCCTTTCATTACTTGGTTCAATGCGCTTCAACAGGCGGGTCGCTCCCGCGAAGCGATGATATCCTTGGAGGATGAATTACATAGCCAGCCTCACCATGGGGATTTGTGGTTGACTGCGGCGGATGCGCACACCAGACACGGCAATTTTGAACAAGCGGAAAAATGTCTGATGGCCGCTGAAAAGCGTGTTCAACGTGCCACCTATCTCCGGGTCAAAGCTGAACTGGCCAGATACCGCACGGATTTGAAAGCAGCGATAGCATTGTGGCGCGAAGCATTGCAAATTGAGTCGCTTTCAATTCCCGCACAGCGATCGTTCGTCCAGGTTCTGGCCGAGACCGAAGGTCGCGAATCGGCGATTGAATACCTTCGAGAATTTTGCAACCGGTTTCCTCACCACTATCAAATGAACCAATTGTGGTGCGAATGGGCAAGGGGAGCCGGACCCGAAAAGGGTGAGGCGGCAACACTCAAGCTGGTGCAAGCCCATCCCGCAGATGCCTGGGCCAGACGACAGCTGGCTTTGGTTCTGTCTGATGCAGCTAAATTTGACGAGGCGCTGTTGGAGGCCGAAGAAGGTTTGCGGCTCGCTCCGCAAGTGGCAGTTAGCTACGCAACCCGAGCTCACGTCAGATTGTGGCTTGGGCGGACCACTGAGGCACAGGAAGATTTTCGACAAGCGATACGTTTGTCTGTGGATTACAGCCCAGCCATTCACGGCCTGGTTAATTCCTGCAACAACCTGAGGGAGCGCAAGGAAGCACTTGCATTCGTTGAACAGGAGTTGATTCGACAAGTTGTCTTTGGCGAAGGGCTGCATGCCTATCGTGATGCGGCACGACTTAGTCTGGAACCTGAGTTGCTGCTATTATCATTGCGAGCCGCTTTTAAAGAACGTCCCGATTTATTTGCTGCATGGTCGGTGATAGTGCATCAGCTTGCTGAAATGTTGCTGTTGGACGAAGCCTTGGCTCTGGCGAAGGAAGCGACAGAAAAATTTCCGCTGCAAGAATCGACTTGGTTCGATCTGACTTTGGTTTGTCGGCTGCGGCTGGATAGCAAAGGGGAGCGTGATGCCTTGGAACAGGCTATGCGAATCAGTCCTGCTTCCGGCCATGCGGCCAGAATGCTTGCGCAGCTTAATGAGCGGCTTGGTGAAATCTCCCGCTCAAAGGAACTGCTGGAGGAGGCGTGTGCGCGCGAACCATTGGATGCCTGCAATCACGGATCTTTGGCGCTCAACCTTTGGCAGCAAGGCAATCAAGCAGCCGCCATAGCCAAACTGCAACACGCCGTGAAAGTGCAACCCGGTTATGATTGGGGCTGGCAGACGTTGGCATCGTGGGCGACAGCCACGAATCAGCCAAGATTGGCGGAAGATCTGGCCAAAATCATGGTGCTGCAACGGCCCGGTGATATTAGCTCAATGCTGGTGCTTGCTCGCCTCCTGGCAACAACCCGACGAATGGAGGAGGCACTGCAGTTGGTTAAAAGGTCGCTGAAAAGCTATCAGTTAAATACCCCAGCACATGTGCTGCATGCAGAAATCCTTGAAGCCCTTGGACGACCGGCTGAGGCTGATCTGGCTTGTGAACCTGATGTTTTTGGCAATCGACCACCCGCCACGCTACGGGCATGCCGAGCAAGCTTGGAATCACAACGCGGCAATCTAGTTAGCGCCATTGAGCGAATGCGAGAAGTGCTGAAAGAAGATCCGGGTTATGCGGGTGGGTGGCAAAACCTCGCTGATTGGCTTTGGCGACAAAACCAGCCCGAAGAGGCTTTGGCGGCGATCACCAATGTCGGGAAATTGGATCCGCTTAATCCTATACCGCTGGGTTACCGCGCAAGCATGAAGCTGCAGAAAGGTGATAGAGTTGGTGCGAAAGCTGACCTTTCGCATGCCCTTAAATTGGATCCGGGCTATTCGTTTGCTTCCCTGGAATTATTTAACATTCAATTGGCGGAACCGGATCTTAACGGAGCTTGGAAAACATTGGAGTTGATTCGCCGTTATGTGGGAGGGGAAAAGGCTAAAGCCTGCGAGATTCAATTGCGGACCAAATCTTCTCAGGTTTTGGCCACCCAAACGCCGACGGACAAAAACCAGGCCAAACTTAAAAGAGGCCAGGAATTGGATCTGGCATTGGCGCATCTCAGAGAATTATGTTTGGCCAAGGATGCTCAAGCTGGAAATGTTGAGGTTGCGATCCGGGCTTTGCTGGACGCCAATGAGTCTAAACGGGTGGAAAAGATTTTGGCAGAAGCCATCAAGAACCCAGACTGCAATGCAGCGGTTGGCAGTTGGTGGATGAAGCGCCGAATCGCTCACGGAAACTGGTTCGCCACGCGGCAGGTAAATCGGATCTGTGCACAAAGTTCCGCTGCCCGAAATGCGATTATTACGTTGATTGAGAAACTGGGGGATTATGATCATACCGTTGAGCGAACTATCGCCATCCTTTATTTGCTGCTCGTCATCATCAAGCTTGTTGGAAGAGAGCTTCGCTGCTTTGCTCTCAGGTGGCTGTCGTGGCGGCATCGTAAATGGTTGAGGCTTGATAACCATGCCTGGGCGTCCATGGGATATGCATTTACCAAATTGCAATCCTTCCGTGCCACGATTCGATGGATGCGCGACTGGCGGCAGCGTTCGGATTTACAGATGTGGATGCTCCTTAACCTCGCCTTGGCGCATTACGAACGCCGAGAATGGTTGCAATTGCGAGAGGTGTTGACGAATGCTTTAAAATTGCCCGAAAAGGATCACACTTTTCAAAAACTCCGGCTGATGCTGGCTATGGAGCTGGCAATGAGCAGAGACACCGAGGAAGCAGCAAGACATTTGAGAGAGATCAAACCCAGCGGTTTGAGCACTTTCATGCAGTTGCATCATCATTTTACCCAAAGCCTAATTGCGGTTCAGCAGGCCCGATCGTCCGAAAAGACGAAAGTTTTTCATTCGGAACGAAAACGTCTCAAAAATACCTTCGCAAGAATGCGCGCATCAACCAATCGGGCTGATTTTCGGCGATGCGCCATTCAAATGGCCAAAGACACGGGCAATAAGTGGATGATTGTTTCAACTTGGTTAGGTTTTTGATATTTTGAAGCCTTGCTTATCAAATGGTTTAAACTTGTTGAGCGTATCTCAGCCAGCTTTAATTAATACAGGTTCGGTAATAATTAACTTGGGCGAACCCTGTCTAAAGCTATATGACCGTTCACGCCGCAAAGGGAAATGGTGCTGAATTGGGATAATCAGAAGTCGGTACGGTGTAAAATGGCAGCCTGAAACGAACGTAAACAGCTTTGAACAAATTTAAATTTGTTATGCCAAACCGTCATGCCAAGCTTGTCTGTTTTTGGAAATAATTGATAATCTCCTTTATTATCAATCTAATTATGAAGATGGTGCCCACGACAGGACTTGAACCTGTATGATGTTACTCACTAGAACCTGAATCTAGCGCGTCTGCCAATTCCGCCACGTGGGCTGCCTTTGTTTGCAAGGGTTTTATCAGTTTTCACCGACTCACCCTTTTGCTTTGTATCCCGTATTTTGATTTCGTGAATGCAAATACAGAAACACCGCTGAGCCAGGCAAACGGGAAGAATCCCCTTCCCCCGATGGAAAACGGCGTTCCTTCCCGAACGTGCCAAACCTGCTGCAATACGTCCAGCAACTCCAATTATCATGGCAGAATCAAAGTGAACGGCAAGACGATTCGTGAAACCCTCAATACGGATGCCTGGTCCATCGCTAACACAAGACTTCATGATCTCTACAAAAAACACCCGCAAGACAGCGCCCGGTTTGAGGCGCGGGGTTCAATGAAGCCGTGACGCTATTCAGGACAGCAACTTCGCGCTGAAGTCCCGGAGCAAGCCATGCCGGCTGACCACATATTTTTTCCGGCATTGTGTGGATGGGCACAGACAAGCGCGCTGTCCTCCCCTTTCCAGCCGGGCGGGACGCTTTCCTTCTTGAGGCTAGCCAGCCCGATAAATCCCGGCGGTCAAAGTGCAATTCCCAGCCGGCGAATTTTCTCGGCGCGGGTGGAGCGTAATGGGTCTGGCTTCCCCGAAAAAGTGGCTTACGCAACCTGCATCGAAGCTGGAGCCGGCGAGCTGCAATGGGGTTGTTTTTACGGTTGAGAAAACGACCCGCCCGCCGTTCCGGTGACAGTAAAAGGCATCTCGATGCCGGCTTGAAAGTCCGTGATATCTCAGCGACGGCTGCAAATTGTGACGGCTTCCGTCCGGCTAATCCACTGCTCATAAACGCGTTGAGCCCGACCCGAAAAAGCCAATAAAATCGCAACTTTTCTGTGAATAGACTGTGAATAACTCATCGGTTGAACGGGTTGATTTTTCCAGCCAAAAACTGGCATAATGTCAGTTGACTGGTTTGAAAAAGCCGTTTTTTTATGGCTAAACATAGGACAGCACTGTTGGTTATTTTGACATTGATTCTTGGAACGGCGGCGGCGCTCGTTCCATTTGTGTCATGGATCACCCATGCGGCTACTCCGGAAAATTCCGGTGGCAACCACATTGGTTATGCTCCAGTAATCAGTGAGAACACATCAGCTTCACCGGCGGTTAGTCTCCCGGAAGTTTCAACTGCTACTCCTGCGAATGTGGCTCCCAAGCCGAATCCGGCTCCCACCCCGGCCCCATCCAGTTCCGCCTTGCTGAACACCCGGCAACGTTTTGCCCTTGGCATGATTGAAACCGCCAATAACGACTCGGAAATCGGCGGAGCCGGCGAAGTCAGCCGTTACCAGATCATGCCGTCGGTCTGGAAGCGTTACAGCAACTCGCGCAGTTATCAAAACCCGGACGTTTCCCTGGAAGTGGCCCGGCAACATTGGTCCGCGCTCTATGCCGCCTTTATGAAGCAGACGCATCGCGAGCCGACCGATTTTGACATGTATGTCCTCTGGAATACGCGCTATGGCTATTACGCCAGCAAAGGCTTCAATCCCGCCCGCCTGCACCCCGCCGTCCGTGACCGCGCCCAGCGATTCACCAACCTGGTGGAACGTGGCGAATCCTGATGGACTCGGAAAGCCGACGCGAGGACTGGTTAAAAACCTGGCAAAGTTAAACGTGACGGCTGGTGCCGAGCAGGCAATAACGGCGGCAGTTCCTGTGCTGCATTACAGAATCACCAGGGGCGGGCGGGATGGGGGCGGTTGGCGCGAGTTTCCTGGGCCTTTGACTTGCGGGAAGTTGCCGCTGGGATGTCTGCGGCAGGGGTGACATCGTCCTGCTCCGGTTGGCCTGACTCGGCTTCGGCTGCGATCATTGCCTCCTCGATCACGGCGAGCAATTCCTTCCGACCCTGCTTTGTCTTCGCGGAGCAGGTGAAAATCTCCGGCAGATTCACACTCCAGCCCGAGATCCGATCCGTGAACGCCGCGATGTTCGCCTGCACCGTTTTGGAAGACACCCGGTCGGTCTTGGTGAAGACGAGGACGAACGGGACGGTGTTGCTGGCGAGCCATTCCACGAATTCCAGATCAATCGGTTGCGGGGACAGCCCCGAATCGATGAGCGCAAAGACACAACAAAGGTTTGGCCGGTCCTTCAGATAGTTGGCCACCGCCCGGTTGAACTGGGTCTTGTCCTTCCGCGCCACCTGCGCAAATCCGTAGCCCGGCAGATCCACCAGCCGCCAGCGCTTGTTCATCGTGAAGATGTTGATGAACTTGGTGAATCCCGGCGTGGGCGAGACCCGCGCCAGGTCCAGCTTGCCTGAAATCATGTTCAACAGCGAGGACTTGCCGACATTCGAGCGGCCGATGAAGGCGAATTCCGGCAACGACTCATCCGGACACGACTCCAAGTCCGGCGCGCTGCGATCAAAAATGGCGGATGAAATATGCACGATGAAAAACTGAACTCGGATTGTCGCAGCAAAGTCACTCCGCCGAAACTCCTATTTTTGAGGGCCATTTCCACGAGGGTCTTTCTTTATTCTGACATCCCGCCCGAACGGATTGCGGCCACAGCACGGGGGCACGGCGGACGGAAAATTTGAAATGCTTCTGCCGAATGGGAGGGCTTATGGCTTCGTTGGTGCGACGGGAGTTTCCTTTAGAAAATGATCCAGCACCTCCAGATAGGCATCGAATGAATCACCGGCTTCCGGGCCGAGGTCGCGTTTGAGCGCCCGCAACTGGTCGGCCGACGATTTCGCCTCCCGCCGCAGGTCGTTCATGCTCAGACTGCCGCTCAACAAACCGCCGACCATCTCGTCGTATTTGCCGGCCGCCTCGGGACTGCCGGCGAGCATCTGGTCGCGGATTTGCCGGATGAAATTCGTGTCCGTTCCCACATGACGCAGTGCGGCGGACAAGTCCACATTGGTTTTTGCGGGGACGACCAAAGCCGCCGCCACCGGCGGGTTGGTCGGCAGGGCCGCGCGCGGCACATTGCCAACTGGTGCTGCTGCGACGGTGTTCGTGCCGAAGGCCAGACTCGCCACTTTTTTGCGCGGCACGGTGATCCTGCCCAATGTCTCGTTGTCGAGCACCACGCTGTCAGCGGTCACGGACAACACCTTACCGGAGAAACGGTCGCCGTTTTGCATCTCCAACTGGTCGGCGCGCAGCGTGAACGCGGTGAACAGGAAAATAATTCCGGACGAGAGGGACAGAAGCTTCGTTCTCATGCCGGGAGCGTAACGCATGGCCGCACTCTTCGCAAATGGCGACGCGCCTGGTGTGGCAGGGTTCATCCACGCCTCGTAAACAGTTTCAAAAGACATTCCGTCGCCATGGTCTTCAATTTCTACAAATGGCTCTTGATCTTCTGACAGGTCTGACTTACCCAATTATGCAGGTTGCGGACTCGTATTTGCACCCAGTCTGCATCTGCGTCCTACCCGGATGCCCGGGCAGCCGGCAAGGCGCTGATTGCCGAGGGAAAAGCCGCCGGGCCGGATCGCAAAACTTTCATCACGTGAACAACCGGTTTGAGCGCAATGCGCTTGAAACCATCAGCGCGATGGTCGAGGATACCCCGTCGAAGTAATTGGACGTTAGCGGCCTCAAACCCGGAATATCAAAATGAAATACCGCATTTTCGGTCGTCTGGCCTGGAAGGTTTCCGAGATTGGGTTTGGTGCATGGGCCATCGGTGGCGCGGGTTGGGGAAAGCAGGCGGACAGCGAATCCGTCGGCGCACTGCACCGGGCGCTTGATCTGGGCTGCAATTTCATCGACACCGCGCAGGGTTACGGGGACGGTCACAGTGAACAAATCATTGGTCGCGTCCTGAAGGAGCGCAAAGGTGAACGCATCTACGTCGCCACAAAAATCCCGCCGAAGCCTGGTGCCTGGCCGCCGTCCCCCTACGACAAAATCGAGGATCGTTACTCCGAGGCTTACATCCGGGAGAAGATTGAATCCAGCTTGCGCAATCTCCAAACCGATTGCCTCGACCTGCTGCAACTGCACACCTGGACACGGGCGTGGAACCGCCATCCGACCGCGCTCGAAGTTCTGCGGCAGTTGCAAACGGAGGGCAAGCTGCACGGCATCGGTATCAGCACGCCGGAACAGGATCAGAATTCGCTGGTGGACCTGATGCGCGGCGGCTGGCTGGACGCAGTGCAGGTCATCTACAACATTTTCGAGCAGGAGCCGGCGGCGGAATTTCTGCCCGTGGCGCTGGAACAAAAAGTGGGGGTCATTGTCCGGGTGGCGTTTGACGAAGGCGCGTTGACCGGGAAATTCACGGAGCAGACAAAATTTTCGGAAGGCGAATTCCGCAACCATTATTTTGCCGGCGACCGGTTGCCACGCGCGGTGAAGCGGGTTGATAAAATCAAGGCGGCCATCGGCTCCGCCGAGCCGGACCTGGCCACGGCAGCGTTGAAATTTGCGTTGAAGCCGGCGGCGGTTTCCACAGTGATTCCCGGAATGCGCAACGAGCGGCAGGCGGAATTGAACTGCGGCGTCAGCAATCAAGTGCCGATGTCGGATGAACTGGAAAAGAAATTGCGCGAACACGCCTGGCGGCGCGGCGTCTGGTATTCGGGCAAAGGTTAGCCTGCGGCCCTGACCGATCAATCATCATGGACAAACGCCTGGATTTCCGTTTCGAGGTTCCGCTGCACCCAGAGGCCCGGTGGTCGCATTCACGTATCAGGAAGCCGAAAAGTTGCTGCTCAACAAGCTGGGCGAGGCAGCAGCGGACCAGACGAAGGCGCTCTGGCAGCATCAAGCGCCGGCCCGTTTCTTGCGCGGCTATTTGCTTTCGTAAAGCAGGGCCATTTCAATCAGAATCGTTTCGAGTTGCTCGTAATAATTTTCTTCACTCATGCCGCTTTTGTGCAAGCGCAGATCGCTCAAGCGCTTTTCTAATTCATCACGGCGGGCACGGAGAGCTGGCGACAATTCCCGCTCCGCCTCGCCGCGAATCAGATGCAATTGATGCGCACGCACGCCGTCCACGGATTTGCCATCCGCGGCGGTCTTGATCGCGCGCACGCCGCGAAACCAGTCGGCGGGCGTGCCGAGTCCGTCGCCGTTGTCATCCAGCAACGCGTGTTCGGTCGCGAGGCGGCCGGCTTCCTTGTAGAATTGTTCCACCTGCCGCGAGGCAAACAGATACGCTTCCAGCAATGAAGTCTGACCATCCTTGTCGAGGTCGGCCGCCGGATCAGCGATGGCGCGGGTCAGATAACCTCCGAATCGGGTGGCGTTGACCTCATAACCGCTGCGCGTCGCGGTGATGATCACCCGGCCCGGTGTGGACAGCGCGTTGATGAACGGACCGCTCGCTGACGCGCAATCAATCACCGTCAGTGGACGCTTGCAGGGCTTCAAAACCGACGCCAGTTCGTCCGCCGAAATATCCGGGCCGCGCAGATTGAATTTCGCCGAACGCCCGTCAAAAGTCCCGTGGCCGATGAACACGAGCCATAATTCGCCGTCGGGCTGTGCCACCTCATTCGTCAATACCGTCAGCAACCGCGCCAGATCTGTTTCGGGATGGTTGGTGTCCATGCCGATGACAGACGTTTGCAGGCCGCCTTTCGCCGCCGCCTGCTGCCACAAATCAGCCCAGATGGAAAATTGTTTCCCGAATTCAGGCTCGCCAGCCGCGCCGACGACAAGGACAAGCGTGCGCTGCTCGTTGGTTTGTGCCGGCGATGAATGAGGAAAAAGAAAAATAAACAACGACAAAAACATCCAACATTCAATGATGCTGGCAACCGTCGAATCCTTGGGCGTTCGATGTTGGATGTTGAGCGTTGAATGTTTTCCCAATTTTTTCACGGCATTCCTTTCCACCGGCGGATTCCCCACTCTGCCACAAAACAGCCCAGCACCAGCAGGAACACCGCCGGCTTGTGCCAGAGCGGATCGGTCCAGGTTTCCATCACCGGCGCACGATGTTCAGGCAGATGGCGGACAAATTTTTCCAAATCCGCCATCGCCACAACTTCCCCGCCGGTGCGTTTCGCGATCGCTTCCAGCAACGCGCGATTCGGTTTCAACGAACGAAATTCTGCCGCCGCCGGATCGGAAGTCCAGCCCGCCGCCACGCGACCGGCCGCCTTGCCGTCAGCTTGCGTGACCAGCGCCTCCACCAGGTAAGCCCCGGCGTCGCGCGCAACGTAAGTCGCTTCGTAGGTTCCCGGTGTTCCGGCGGATGGTTCCGCCGTGATCTGCACATAATTTGTATCAGTCACCCGGTTCGTCGGCTGTTCGTTTTGCGGCGGAAGCAACTTCACCGGGCGGACCGTCAATCGAACCGTCGCGTTATCCAATGGCTTGAACTCTTCATCGTGCGCCTTGACAATCAAGCGGACCTCGGCGGGATTGCCCGAAGGTTCGGCGGTGACCGCGATGCGCGGCGGCACATCCGACACCAGCCAGCGCACGAGTTGACGCCAGCTTTTCCCCAAATCCTGTTGCATGGCCTCGTCCTTCAATCCCCACCGCCACATATCCCCGACCATCAGCGCTGCCGAGCGCCCCAGTCCGAATCGTTGCGCGACGAGCGCGGGATAGGACCGGTCATTCGCATCGGACACCGTGGCCAGCACGCTGGCGCCGGGCTTGATGTCGCTGACCGGATTGAACACTTCAAAGGCCGGCATGGTATCGAGCCGGATTTTCTCGTCCGTTTCCGTGGCGCGCAACCGGGTCCACGGTTGCAGCCAGCCTTCGCGCGTGAGAGTCAGTTTCCACTCCGCCGGCAACGTCGCCGTCGTCGGCCGGTCCAGATAGACTGGCAGCATCGAAGCGATCAACGTGCCGGCATAATTTCCTTCGCGAAACGATTCCGCGCCGCCGAGCATCAGCAAGCCGCCGCCGCGTTCGGAAACGAACCGTTGCAACAGCGTCATTTGATCATGAGTGAAAAATTCCGCCTCCAGATCGCCGATAATGACGGCGTCATATTTGAACAACTCCGCCGCCGTTTTCGGAAAACCGCCGCGCAGTTCAAACTCATCCTTCGTATTCAAGCGGATCAGAACGGGCTGATCATAGCGCGCGTCTTCCTCGCCTTTGCGGTCGAAACCACGGAACAAGGGATTGTTCTCCTCGCCCGCGCGGCCTTTGAATTCAAATTTCGGTTCCCGCCGCGCGACGCGGATGAGCGATACCATCTGCACCTGCGGATCTTCCTGGATCGCGCGATTGAGAAATTTGTATTCCCAGTTGGGCCGGCCGCTGACATACAACACCCGGAACGGTTCCTGGCCGCGATCCACCACCACCATCTGCCGGTTGTTGACCAGCGTCGCTTCGCGCGATGGGGTTTTGGGTTTTGCCAGCTCATCCTCCACCCGCGTTTCCAATTCATAAAAATGAATGCCGGGGTTGTCCGGATGGATTTGAAAGCGGAAATTCAAGCTCGCCTCGTTGCCCGTCGCGCGCTGCGTCAATTGGGACACGGTGTTGGAAGTTTCAGAAATGTGAAGAGCGTTCGTGCTGCCCAGATCCGTCGCCACCTCGGTCAATCGAGCTCTAATTTCAGCACCGGAAAATCCACTCGCGGCGACTTCGGCCTGGATGGTCACGGGCGCATCTTCAAACGCCGTCTGGCTCACACCCACTTTTTCCAATGACAGGTCGGTGATGCTGTCGTCCCTGCCGGACACCACCGGATAGATGGGCAGCGCACCATCGAGCGCCGGAAAATCCGCGCCGATGTCCGTCGCGTTGCCATCGGTGAACAACAGCACGCCCGCGACCGGCTGCCCGCGCCAATGGTCCGCCGCGGTTTGCAAAGCACTTCCCAACGCCGACGCGCGGCCGTCGAAATTCAGTTCGCTGAAATCGCGCACGTTTTGCAGTCGCGCATCAAACGTGTAACGCCGCAGTTGAAAATTCTGCTCCAGCGCCGACTGCCAGCCGTGCGCATCGCGGGTGAGCGTCTGGCGCAAGATTCCGCCGCGCGATTGAGAGGCGCCGGTGTCCTTCACCAGCAGGCTTTGACTGTTGTCGGCGATGAGCGCAAAAGCATTCGCGCCCGGCTTTGCGCGCTGGCCGACCCGGAGCGGCTCCAACAGCGCCAGCGTCAGCAATAAAATCCCCGTGAGTTTCAACAGTCCGCAGCCGGCCCGGATCCGGCGCGTGGTGGCGCTGCGATGTCCCGCCCAAACCAGTGCCGCCGCCAGCACCACGCACGCGCCGATGGCGGGAAACAGCCAGCCCTTGCCGGAGAAAATGATCGTCGCAGCGCCCATCACGGTGCGCTCCCCAGTTTTTCATAATACTTGCGCACCAGTTCCGAATAATTGTCCGGAACCGGATCGCGGTCGAGCGGGACAAGGCTGCCGGCGTTTTCCTGGCGGGACAGCTCCTGTTGCAACCAGACGCGAACCTGGGTCATGGGTGCGAGAATCTGGTTCCGGACCACGTCGCCTTCCGGCAGTCGTCCGCGCTCGCGATAATCGGCCCGCATCACGGCGATCCGCTCGCGCACCGTCGCCAGCTCGTTGCGCAAGTCCTGCGGATCCAACACCTGCTCGACGTCGCGCAAACGGCCTGACCAGTTCACATAATTATTTCCCGTGATCGGCCCGCCGCCACCGTCTCCGCCCGCTGCACCCAGCTGCTGGGTAAATTGCCGCAACCGTTCCTCATCGCCAGCATCGCCACCCGCTGCCGCTGATTGTGAACCGCCGTCCTGTCCGCCTTGGCGCTGTTCGGTTCCTCCACGTTGACCTTGTGAATTGGTGTCCGCCTGCTGTTGATTGCCGCGCTGTCCATTATTTCCAGCCTGAGCCTCACCCTGTCCGTCCTGTTCACTTTGTTGATTCCCGGCGGTAGCTGGTTTTCCATTGTCACTATCGCCATTCGGCTGCTGGCCGCGATTTCCGTTTTGTTCCGCGTTCGCAGGGTTTCCGGTGCCGCGCGGTTGGGATGGTGGATTGTTGCCCGCCATTTGCGATTCACCTTCGGCTGATCGTCCACTGGCTCCCGCCGCTGAATTTGTGCGTTGCCCATAGGGTGCATTTTCTACGGACGCCTGCCCTTCCGCGCGCGCCAGGCGATTTGATTGCCCTTCCGCTCCACTATTTCCTGCAACTGTGGAAGCAGTGACATTTGTGCCGGCACCGGCCATTTCGCGTTCGACTTGCCGGGCGAGATCATCGAGTTCCTTCTGCGCGTAGCGCAACGCATCCGCTTCGCTGCCCATCACGCTTTCGGCGGCCGCCTCGACGCTGTGGCGCAGTTCAGTGATATTCGTGTGCGCGGAATTTTCGGCCAGGCTCGCTTGCGGCAGAAACCCGCGATCCACCAGCTGTTTTCCCATCTCGAGCAGATTGTCCGTGCGTGCCTGATCAGCGCGGCGCAGCGTGTCGTAAAGCTTTTGCGCGAGCAGCGGCTCGGTGGCTTCGGCCTGCTCGGTCACATTGCGCATTCCAGAAAGCAGATTGGTCAACGCACTTTGTTGTTTCGTCATTTGCCGGGCCAACTGCTGGCGCTCGGCGGTATTATCCAAAGTCTGATGCTCGCCGTTTTTGAGCGAATCCAGTCCGCGCGCGATTTCGTCCTGCTGCCGCGCCAGTTCGCGCGCCTGGTTTCGCAGCTCCCGCATCTGCTCGGTGAACTGGCTGGACGTTTGCTTCCGCAAATCCTCCCGTAAGTTTTGCATCGTCTGCTGCGCGCGTGTGCCGGCGGCGAGCGCCTGTGAAGCCGAATCTTTTTCCATTTGCTGCGCGGCGCGTTCCATGTCGGCGCGCGCTTGATCCAATTGCTTCTGCGTCTCCGCCTGCGAACTGGCGTTGGGCGACTGGGCGAGCTGCTGGCGCATTTCATCCACCTTTGCGAGCATCTGCCGCTCCTCATCGCGCAGCCGTTTGAGCTGACGCTGGATGTCCTCGCGCTCCTGGTCGTTGCGGGCAGCCTGCAGCGAATTCTGCAGCTCGCGCAAACGCTCGTTCAAATCCTGCTGCCGTTGGGCCAGCTCCTTCAGGCGTTCCGCCGTCTGCAATTGCTCGCGTTGCTGCGCATTGGGCGGCGCGCTCGCCTGACGTTCGGTTTCGTAACGGTTTTCCTCCTTCGACATTTCGAGCTGATCCATCTGCCGCCGTTGTGACTCGTTCTGGCCACCTTGATTTCCACTGCGAGAACGTGACATCCGGTATTCGCGGGGAGCGAGTTTGAGCAACGCCTGGTAGGCGGCCTGTTCGGCCGCGAGCGCGGCGGGCAGTTTCTCCGGGGATTTTTTGGCTTCGGCAAGCGCAGCCTGGGCCCGCTCCATTTCCTTGACCGCGGCTTCCAATGCCGGACGGTCACGCAGGTTTTCATCCTGTGCCAGCATCGCGCGCGCCTGTTGCAGCGCATCTTCCTGCGCATCGCGGACCACGGTGAGATCAGCGGCGTAACCGGCGGGTGCGTTGGTCTGGCGTTGATTCTCTTGCGCGTTCAATGGTGCGGCCAAAAATGCGGCGGCGGAAAAAGCACCAAGCACCAACATCCAGGCTCCAGAGAAATTCCAAGCACCAACATCCAATGCGCACCCGCCGCTCGTTTGGCATTTGAAGTTTGATGCTTCTCTGGAGCTTGGTGCTTGGAGGTTGGAGCTTCCTCCCTCGTCCGGCGCTCCAGCCGGAAATATATTAAAAAAAGTTTTCATGGCTTCACGGTATTCGGCCGCTTGTCGCGTTGAAGTTTCCAGGTAGCCATCACAATCTGCTTCTGCAATTCCGCCAGCCGGACACCTTGGTTTCCACCCTGATTTTCATTTTCGGCCGCGCCCGACTGGTCGGGCCGGAAAATTTCTTCAAACGGACGGACCTCGGCGAAGAACATGTCGCCAAACGTGCGACGCACCTGACCGTCCGGCCCGTAATCGTCCGCCCACGCAAAATAGGAAATCACCTGGTCCGCTTCAACGCCCAGTTTTTCCATCGCGATCTGGTTCGTGAACTGGCGCTTCACATTGGCCGGTGCGGCCCCGCCCAGTTCGATGAACTGCGGCTCCTGGCCGGCCACGCCAAAACCGACGCCATATTTCAACAAGCCAAAATCATCCCGGGCTTCACCCTGCAAGGACAGTTCCTCAAGGCTCGACACCCGGGGGTCGCCGTGCGGAAAGGCGATCTTCACTTCGGGCGGCCGGTTCGATAAAACCTGGATCACAAATTCAACCGGAGTCTTGTTCGTGCGGCCCTCCGTGTCCATCAGTTCCAGCGAGTAACGCGCGCTGTTGGTCAGAGTGAGGTCAGTCAAAGTGGCGACGGCATTGCTTTGCACCGACAGCGAAAGCGTTTGTTCCTGGCCGATCAGGCGCGCGCGCGTCACCGGCTTGTTGAGTTCAAGCGTGTAGGTCAGCTGCGTGCCTTCCACCGCAGTGATGCGGCGCGTGTCGGGGATTGTCTGATTGGTGAGGCCGGTGTAATTCGGAAAACGCAGATCCGCATCGGCGCGTGTCAGGGTTGGATAATCGAAGACGCTGATTTTGTAATCGCGGGTTTTTTTACCGCCGTATTCAACGTGATAAAGGCCGTCTTCCGCAACTTCCAGGAGGCTGGCGCCGAACACCGGATCAGCGAGATGTCGTTCCAGCGGGAGGCGTTTCGATTTGCCGGAAACAGATGTCAGAACCAGTGTTGCTTCCGGCGGCGGTTTGCCACCGAACCGGGCGGAAATCACCAGACCTGTCCCGCGCTCAACCTTGATGTCGCCCGGTGTGACGGCGATCTCCGGCGCAAACCAGGAACCCCGCGCCGCATGCCGTTGTGTTGAACCGGGGCCGAGGCAAACTACCACCAGCAGCCCGGCCAGAGCGGCCAGTTGCGCATTTCGGGCGGATGCCCGCATCCGGCTGAAATCCTGTTTCCATAAAATCCGGCGACGATGCTTGACCACCTGCTCGATGACCCTCAATTGCAAAAATCCAAATTCACCCGTGTCCGGATGCGGCTCCTGCTCCGCAGCAGTGGAAAGCAGGTGCCGGACTTCGGGGTTTTCCTTCCCGATGGCTGCGATCACGTCGCGGAAATCCTCCGGTTGCCGGCGCTCGCGCCGCCACAGGACATACGCCGTTCCCAATCCGCCGGCGAGAACCAGCCACCATAATGGCCGCGTGTTCCAGCCTGTGAACCGGCTGGTCAGAAACAACAGCAGCGCGGTGCCGCCCGTGGCCGACCAACATAACGCAAGCTGCCGCCACAACCGCGCGCGGCGAAGCACGGCTTCGAATGTGGCGAGCTGTTGCTGGAGGCGGGATTCCATCATGCGGAAACCTCGTTTATTTTACCGCGACGCGCGAGCCAGCCGCCGAGAATGATTTCTCCGAACGTCACCGCCAGCACGCCCGCGATCAACCAGCGCCAGAGTTTCTGGCGATTTTCCAGTTCGGCCCGCTGCAAATTCCGCTGACGTTCCTGGGCTATTGCGACGGGTACTTCTGCGGTCGTTTGCAGCGGCACGCCGAGGCGCGCGAGTTCATCCGGCGACAACGGTGCCGTGCGGCTTTCATCCAGAGACAGGTTCACGGCAAAATGCTTAGCCTTGCCGCCGAAAGTGGCCACATAGATTCCCGGCAAATCCGTTTCATTAAAAGGTGCACCGGCGGCCAAGGACTGTTTAGTTCCGTCCGGCTTTTGCCATTGGACATTTCCAACAAGGAGCGCGGGCGGCTCGCCCGCGTGTTGCAATTTTTCAGGCGAAAACGAACTCGCGGGCGAGCCGCCCGCGCTCCAAGGCGAGGGAATGGCATCGCCGGTCAGAAATTGGGAGCGTGCCGGCGCAGCGGAACCGCTCCAGTCCAGCATCGTCTGCATGAGCGGCGGAAATTTGCTGGAGACCGCGAACTGGCTGTCCGCCGGATTCCAGCCGGAAGCCAGCACGAGCAAATTACCTTTGCCGACCGTGAACTGCGCCAGCGCGGGCGAACCGTCATCAAATTTTGCCAGCACCCGGGCATGGGCGGACAGGGGGATTTCGAGACGACGATGTTTCCAGAAATGAATGTGCGCAAAATCACTGAAGCGCGGATCGGCAAACGGAGCGAAGAGGGGATGCGTAAAATCAATCTCCGCGAGCAAGGCATAATTGCCGGCGGCTTCGGTGATTTGAATGTCCGGCAGCCCGGTCAGTGCCGCGAGCGTCGGCCCCATTTGCGCATCGGTCAAAACCAGCAGCGCGGTTTTGCCGTTCGCCAGCCAGTCGCGCGTGACCGCGACTTCACCGGCGGCGAGCGGTTTCGGAATGACCGCGAACGCCGCCTGATCCAGCCAGCCGGCGGAAGCGGACGCCTGTGCCGCGGGCGAAACAATCTCCACTTGGCGGCGCGGAGTCCCGGTAAAAACCCGTTGCAGGTAGTAGCGCAGGTTCGCGGGATCGTTCGCCGAATCTGAACCCAGCCAGGCGATCGTCACATGCTCCGACTCCGGTGCGACATAAAAGGACCGGTTGTCGAAATCCACGTCATCACCGGAGAGCTTCAATGTCGCTGCACCGGCTCCGGCCGGGAGCTTTGGAGCTGAAAAGCTCCGCGTCTGGCCCGGCGGCAGATAAACATCAGCCGGCTCGCCTGTGGAACCGGTTCCATTTTGCAGCATCCAGTTCAGCTGAAATTTTTCCTGTTTGGAATCGCGGGCATTGGCAACGCGCACACGAACTTCTTTTTCATCGCCGGTTGGCGCGCCGGCATCGCTCAAGATTTCCAGACCGGCATTGGATGACGGTTTCGCCTCCACGCGCTCAACGGTGACGCTGACGCCCGCAGGCCATTCGTGTCCCTGCAATCCATCCAGCCTGGAACCCTCCTGCAAATCCGTGATCAACACCAAGTCACGATGGCTGGCGGGTTTGCCCGCATCTTCCCGGAACAGTTCGGCGGCGCTGGTCAGCGCCAGTCCCAAATGTGTTCCCATCCATCCCGGAGCCGCCGCGGCCAATCGCTCACGCGCCAGAGCGGCCCGCTGATCCGCTGCCCACCCCGACCATTCCGCAAAACCGACCAGCGTGTGCGACTGCCGGTCAAACGTCACAATGGCAACCTGGCCGCCGGGCAAGGTCTTGGCCAGAAATTTGTCCGCGAGCGTGCGGGCCTGGTTCCACAAACCCTCCCGCTGCATGCTGGCGCTGGTGTCCACGAGCAAGATCAGTTGGCGATCTTCACCGGCCGGAGCGGGCAGCACGTTATCCCTCGCAAAAAACGGCCGCGCAAAGCCGATGGCCAGCAGCAACAAAACCAGACAGCGCAGGAACAGCAGGAGCAGATCATCCAGTTTGCGGCGGCGCGTGACGCGCGGCGGAGTCGGGTTCAAGAACATCAACGAACTGAACTGCATCCGGTCCCGCACGACCCGACGGATGAGATGAAACAAGATCGGCCCGACAATCGCCGCCGCGCCGAGCAAGAACCATGGAGAGAGGAAGCTCATGCGATTTGCTGTGTCCGCCGGTTAACCCGCTTGCCGCGCCGGTTCCGGCTCTTCAGAAAATCGAACAACGCAACTTCCAGCGGCTGGCGGGTGACGACCTGATGAAAGGCAAAGCCCAATTTGCGGCAGATCGTTTCAATGCGCTGGGTGTGTGCTTGCAGCCGGCGCTGGTATTCTGAACGCACGGCGGCCGGATCGAGGTAAAAATCTTTTCCGCTTTCGATGTCTTGAAACAACGTTGCGGCGGTGAAATCGAACGCCAGTTCGTTCGGATCCAGAATCTGAAAGACCACCACTTCATGGCCGGCGGCCGTGAGCCGGCCCAGATTGCGCTCCAGTTCATCCGCCGGCGCGAGCAGATCGGAGATCAGGACAATCAATCCGCGCTTGCGCGCGAGTTCGGCGACGTGCTTCAAGGGTCCTCCGAGATTGGTTTCGCGGCCTTCGGGTTCACGCTCCAGCACGAGCATGAGTTGTCGCAGATGCCCTTGGCGGTGTCGCGCGGGCAGATAATTATTTACGCGTTCGGCAAAGGTGACCAAGCCGACCGCGTCGCCCTGGCCGTTCAAAAACCACGCGAGTGTTGCTGCGAGTGTGCGGGCGTAATCGGATTTGCTATAGCCAACCGAGCTGTAGGTCATGGAGCGGCTTTGATCCACGAGCAGGTGGCAGCGGAGATTGGTTTCGTCCTCGAATTTTTTCAGGTAGAACCGATCCGAGCGCGCAAACAAACGCCAGTCCAGATAGCGCGTGTCGTCGCCAGACGTGTATTGGCGATACTCGGTGAATTCGACCGAGAAGCCGTGATAGGGGCTGCGATGCAAACCGTTCCAGAATCCTTCGACCACGACCCGCGCGCGCAGTTCCAGGCTGCGGATGGTCATCAGCGCCTTCGGGTCAACGAAGCCCTCGCCCCGGCGGGGCGGAGACGAAATCGTTGGAGATGCAGCGGGCATGATTTAAAAGTGAGGAAACATTCAACATTCAACGCCCAACATCGAACGCTCAAGGAAAGACCGGCACGCACCGCGCCCCAACTTCGATGTTGGACGTTGAATGTTAAATGTTGAATGTTTCATAAAAATTACACTCCCGGTTCTTTCACCGTTTCCAGCAAGCGTCGGATGATGGTCTCCACGTTGGTTCCTTCCGCTTCGGCCCGGTAGTTCACGAGAATGCGATGGCGCAGGACCGGGGCGGCGAGCGTGCGGATGTCGTCGGGCGAGACATGCGTCCGGCCCTGGATCAACGCGCGGGCTTTGGCGCCGAGCACGAGAAACTGACAGGCGCGCGTGCCGGCACCCCAGCTCACCCAATCGTTGACGAACGCCTGGGTATTCGTCTGGCGCGGCCGGGAAGCGGCGGTCAGCCGGACGGCGTAACGAATGAGGTCTTGCGCAACCGGCACCTGACGGACCAGTTCGTGAAATCGCAGCACATCGTCGCCATTGAACAGCGGCTCAATGGCGGCGGGCCGGTTCGCGGTGGTTTGCCGGACGACGGCGACTTCATCGTCTTCCGGTAAATAATCCATCACGACGTTAAACATGAAACGATCCAGCTGCGCCTCGGGCAGCGGATAGGTGCCTTCCATTTCGATTGGGTTTTGCGTGGCGAGCACAAAGAAGGGTTCTGCCAGCGGATGCCGGACGCCGGCCGCGGTCACCTGATGTTCTTGCATGGCTTCGAGCAGGGCGGCCTGGGTCTTGGGCGGCGTGCGATTGATTTCATCCGCGAGGATGATGTTCGCGAAAACCGGGCCGCGAACAAAAACCATCTTTCGGCCTTCGCCGGTATCCTGAAGAATTTCCGTGCCGGTGATGTCCGCCGGCATGAGATCGGGAGTGAACTGGATGCGCTGGAATTTGAGATGGAAGATCTGCGCGATGGATTTCACCAGCAGTGTCTTGGCCAGGCCGGGCGCGCCGGTGATCAAGCAATGCCCGCCCGCGAAGAGTGCGATCAGGATTTGCTCGATGACTTCCTTTTGCCCGACGATGACCTTGGCGAGTTCGGTTTCAATCCGTGCCCGGCCCGCGACAAGACGTTCGACGGCTTCGCGGTCCGCGTGCGCGGGAAGGATCGGGGGAGTGGAAAGGTTTGGTTCGGGTGTGAGGATCATGCGGTGTGGTAGTGTTTAATGGGTCATCGAATAAAAAATGATGTTGATGCCGAGCGGATAGGAGATTTTCTCGGAAAACTGTTCAAAGTATTCATGATTCTCGCCTTCGCGTTCCCAGCCGTCGCCATTGTCAGTATTGTGCGTGGCGATCACCATCATGCGCCCCTTATCATCAAAGATGGCGCGATGGTGGACTTGCCGCGAGTCCGGGCGCTCCGAAGTGTCGCCGCCGCTCTGCCGCCAATACCAGATGCCGGGCACCTGCGCCTTGGTCTTGATCTCGAACACGCAATGATAAATGGGGTGATCCAGGGGCAACTCAACAAAGGTCCGGTCGGGGAAGACTTTCTTCAGCTCCTCCGCCATGCCGTTCCATTCCGCCTCGCCCCAGAAATCATCCAGCATCAAGAATCCGCCGTTCAAAAGATATTTTCTCAACGCCACCACCTCTTCGTCGCTCAACGAGAGCGTGCCCGGCTCGACCATGTAGATGAACGGGTAGTTGGACAGGTCCGGATCGGTGAGGCGGAGATAGCGGCCGTTCGGGTCCACCTTGATGGAGGTCATCTGTTGCAGGCGGTAGGAAAGATTGAGATCGCTGTCCGGCGTGTCGGTGGACCAGGAACCCCCTCTTTTGTAAGGCGAGCGATCACGCCGGATGCGGACGAAAGTGAACACATCTTTCTCAAAGCCGGGTGTATTGGTCCAATTCGGCGTGCCGGTGCTGTGGGAAGGAACCTCTCTCGCTGTGCGCGTGTCATCGCCGATCCAGCCGCCCTCGCCCCACTCACCTCCACCCCCGCCCCGGAACCGGCGTTGCTGGGCCAGCACGATGCCCAACGCGCAAATCAAAAACAAAATGATGATGGTCCACTTTTTCATGGCTACATTGCATGGACGCTGCCATTTGTCGCTGGTTGCGGCAATTTATCCGTTATTTCCAAAAGCAGCCGCTGGGCGTCGCGGAACCGGGGCGCATCTTCCAAGGCCTCCAGAACCTGGCGTTTCGCCTCGACCTCGGCGTTGCCCTGTTTGTGGAGCAGCCGGGCGAGTTGGAAGTGCACCGCCGCCGGATCGGGCGGATCCAGCCACAACCATCTGCGATACTCCGTGATGGCCTGCGCGTCGTTCCCGGTCGCCACGGCAGCCTCAGCCAGCGCGCGATGCGGCAAGGTGACCAGCGGATTGATGGCCAGCATACGCCCGGCATACTGCGTCACCTCCGGCCAGTTGGTTTGAGCCTCGGACAAGACAATCAATCGCGCAAACAATTCCTGGAAGTCGGATTCCTGCACGGCGAACTTTTTCAGCGTCGCCAGTTCCGCATTGGTCTGCTGAAGGTTTCGTTGCGTCACCGCCAGCAGCCAGTAGGGATTCTCGCCACGCCGTTCTTCATGATACGCTGCGGCCAGCGATTCCAGCGCGGGTTCCGCCTCCGCCCATTTTTTGGCTTCCATCAGCTCCTCCCCCCGGCGCAGCCGCAGGTAGTAATTGTTTGGATGCGCCGTTTTCCAGACCAAAGCCTCCGTTTCAGGCTGGTGATCCGGCGGCTTCTCCAAATCCATTCCCGGCGCCAGATTCTTCGCCCGATCGCGCGCGAAAGCGTCGAATTGCTTTTCAACCTCCGGCAACGGGGCGGTGTGGGCGGCGATGGCCTGGTTGATCGCCGCGCCCTCGTGCAAATCCGCCAGGATTTTTTTCAAGGCATCGAAGCCGAACTGTTGCACGATGAATTCGACGACCAGTGACGACTCGTAATAGGCGAACAATAGATGCACGGAATTGCTCGGCGCAAGGAACGCACCGCTCAATTTGCCCAGTGGCGTCAATTCACCGTTCAAAATCATGTCGCGATAGTCGAGGGTCATTTTTTCTCCCCACGTCGGATTTTCCTGGCGCTCTTCATAAACCGAAATGCCCTCGCTCAACCAGCGCGGCATCCGGTTCTTGGTGGCGGTCAACGTGACCACGTGACAGAACTCATGCCACAGCACGTCCTCCCAATTGGCGGGATTCGGCGCCTGCGAGGCCGGACTGTTCGCCGTGATCACCGAACCGAAGCAGACGCCGAGATAACCGGGGTTCCCGGGCATGCCGAAGGTTCGCACCGCAAAATCCTTTTGCTCCGGGAAAATCTCCACCGTCGTCGGCCGGGTGAGTTCAACGCCATATTTCCGGCAAAGCGTTTCCTTCGCCCGGCCCAGCAGTTTCATGACCTGGTCGCCATACAGCCGGGCTTCCAGCGGGGACATGTGGACGATGAAGCCGGCATTGGAGAGCGTTTGAAATTTCACCATCTGATCCTGCAAGGTGGCCAGATTGTAGGCGGCAACATCGTAGGCATCCTGTTTGTGGACGGATTGCGCGAGCGCCCAGCCTTCGTCCGCTTGTCCCAGCCGCAACAAATCCTCAGCCAGTTGACGGCGGGCCGGCAAATAATCCGGTTCAAAAGCCAGCGCCCGCCTTTGCGCCGCCGCACCTTCAGTGAAGCGGTATTTCTGTGAAAGTTTGAGGCCAATCAAATAATCCACGCGCGGATTGGTCTTCCAGAATTTCAAGGCGTCGTCACGAGCTTGTTGCTCCTGCGCGGCATCATTTCGCAGATGCGCCAGCACCGCGCGATACGCGAGTGCCTCCGGCTGATGCGGATTCACGCCCAGCGCGAGCGCCAGTTGCTGGTCTGCCTCATCATATTGCTCGGCATCGATCAAGTGATCCACCAGCAGCAGCAGGCTGGGGACGTGGCGTGGATTTGACGCCAGGGCCTGCTCGATGGCTTCGCCCATCGCGGGGCGGTTCGAATCTTTGAATGCCTGCGCCAGACCGGCGAGCAGATCGGGATCGTCGGGGAATATTTTCAGCCCGGCACGAAAGGCATCAGCCGCCAGTTTGTAATCATGTTTGTCCAGGGCCAGCTGGCCGGTGGCGAGAAAAGCCTCGCGCGACGGCGGGGTCATTTTTTGAGCCCGTTGAAAACAATTTTCCAGGACCAACCGCGGCTCAACTCCGAGCAATAGCAGCGCCTGGCCCAGGGCGACCAAGTCCGTCCCGTCCTGGTAAGCGGGCGGGCGGCGCTGCAGCAGCGCATTGATTTCGGCCAGTTGCAGACTGGCACCCTCGGGTTTGTTTTGATACAGCGCCGTTTTCCGCGCCAGCAAACGCATGGCAATGCTGCCGGGGACCCCATCCAATCCGACACTGGCATTCGTATAGGCCTCGTTGTAGCGCCCCACGGTCAGCAACGATTTCACCAGCAACATCCGCCAGTCACCGCGATAATCGCCGGTGTCCGTTTTTTGTTGCGCTGTCGTGATGACCTCGGCGTAATGGCCGTGCAGGAATTGCTGCTGTGTTTCCTCCAAACTTTGAGCGTTCCCATTCTTTCCGGCGTAAAACAAGCCACAGCAAAACAGCCGGATAAAGATCGCCGACAGGCGGGTGGAGGGAAAATAAGATTTTCGACCGGGCATACCGGCAGAATTCATACGCTTACTTCACGAATGAATCAATGCGAGTTTTAGGCAGGCATCTTTCCGCGCAACGTTCAAAATGGTGGAGGCGGCGGGAATTGAACCCGCGTCCCAGGCAAGCCTACCAGCCGCGACTACATGCTTATTCCGGATAAAGTTTTCTGCTGTGCGATACTGTCCGGACTCAAGTCGCACTGCCTAGTCCGCATGAAAAGATCTCGGTCAACCACGCGCGGTCTCCGCCATTGACCATGCCTGCTGTTGCGTTCCTCCACCGTAGCAGGTGTCCAGTGGTGAACGTCGTGGCACTTAGGCCGCGAGAGCTAGTTCTTGATTAGCTGTTTTGTTTTGATGCGAATGATTAACGAGGCCAACGCATCGTCCTCGGCATGCCGCCTCTGGTGTGTTCACTTGGTCGAAACCAGTGCGCCCCCACAGACTGACGCCGTCATCATCGCCTGATTACGCCGAATGGTCAAGTCGGCGAACTGCACGTGAATGTTGGGGGGGAAATCGTTAGGGGTTACCGCCGTTGGAAAGTGCTTTCAGCCGGAAGTTTCGATACTCGACTTTCATCGGCGGGCCGACGTGGACCTGCACGCCAAGCAGGCCGTCAAACTTGCGGTTCTTTCCATCCTCGTCTATCACCACGCTCATCACCCGGCCATTGAGGAGGTGCGTCAGCACATTGCCGCTGACGATGAGATGATACTCGTTCCAGTCGTCGTTCTTGATGCCAGCGAGCAGTCCTTCCGACGTGCCGAGCACGCCGATGATCTGTGGCAGCTGGCCATCCACCTGCCGGGTAATCTGACCGCGCAATGCCAGAAACGTCCGGCCTTTCTCCTCGTAATTCTGGCCGGTGTATTGATTCTTCCCGTCAATGTCCGCCTAATAACCGCGCATCGTCCACGGCCCGTTCGTGACCATGACGCTGCGATAATTGATGCCGCTGTTGCCCTTGGCTGAAATGCGATATTCCACCTTCAATTCAAAATCCCGCGTCTCGCCTCCGCGCCAGACGATGAACGAATTCTGTTTGAGCAGATTGTTCGTGGTGACCTCGCCGACGAGGCAGCCGTCCTCCACGCGCCAATAATTCGTGTCGCCCTCCCAGCCGGCGAGCGATTTGCCGTCGAAGATTTGCACGAAGCCCGATTCGTCGTTGGTGGCCACCGGCCAGCCGCGCTGCTGGGCAAAAGCGGAAAGGGAGACTCCGGCGAGGAGCGCGAGCAAAAGCTGGATTTTTCTCATGGTATCGGTGCGAAGTCTGATTCGTCCTGAACCAGCCGTCAATCTTGGGATTCTTCGCCAGCCCGGCACCAGGCCGGCTTGATCAACCCCGTTCTAGGGCTCCACGCCCACCCGGTAGTAGCGGGCATTGCCGGGCAGAATGGCCGCATCGGTTTCGGTGTTGGTCGGCGCGGTGGCGGTGACGTTGGTGCGGACGGTCGAATGGAAGCCGGTCAACAGATTGGTGGCGCGTTCGAGCCGATAGGTCCGGCCGGCGACACTCGGCCAGCTCAGCACGACGCCGTTGGAGTTGCCGGCGGACGACACAAACAACCGCAAGCCGGAAGCGGCATTGGTGGGGTTTGTTCCGGCCAGCCATTCCGACAGGTTGCCGAGGCCATCCTGGTCGGGGTCGGCATTCGGGCCGGTGCCGGTCAGATGCCCGAAATACTGCAGCTCCCACCAATCCGGCAGGCCATTGGTGTCGGTGTCCACCATGCGCTGCAGGTTGAGCCGCCGACCGTTGTGCACCGTGCTTTGCAAACCTGGAATGACGTCGGCATTGGTGAGCACACGTTGAATCCGTTGCGGCACGGTTTCGGCGGGAAAATTCTGCGCGGCAAACGCCACCGCACCGGCCACATGGGGCGTCGCCATCGAAGTGCCGGCAAGGTATTGATAAATTTGCGCCGGATCCGGCGCGTTGACGACGGTGGCGGGCGCATTGGTTAGCATCGCCAGTCCGTCGGCCTGGGAAAGGGACACGGCGGGAATCCAGTTATTCGTGACCCCCAGGGTGCCAAAAAAATTGCCGCTGACGTTGTTGTAAATGATGGCCGCGCGCGCGCCGGCGGCCATGGCGTTGGCGACCTTTTCCGAAAATAAAAGCGTGCCGCGTTGGATCAACGCAATGTTGTTCTGGACAGCCGCCGGAAACTCACCGGGATTCCCCAGCCCGCAATCGTAGACCGTGGCGGTGATGCCGGTGGTGGTTCCCGAAAAAGTCAGTTCGTTGGCGGAATAAGTTGTGGCGCCTTGGTTCACCGACGTAACTGTGCCCGCCTGCGCAACCGGCAGCGCGGACAGGATGTTCACCCCGGGCGCTGCCACATCTACGGAGTTGGTTCCATAATTTGAAAAACCGGCCAGGGCGTCATTTTGATCCGTGGCCGCCACGACAATCATGTTGGTCAACCCATAATTGGCGGGATAGGTGGGGGCGGCATCATTGTTGTTGGTTTCGTTTCCGGCGGCCACGCAAAAAATGATGCCGGCATCGCCGGCGGCCTGCATCGCGGCACGCTCCGCGCTGTTGAAGCCGCCGCCACCGAAGGATTCATTGATGGCGACAATGTTCACGCCGCGGGTTTTCATCAAGGTCGCATACTGGATCGCGTCGATGATGGCTGAGTCCGGCAGGGATTGCCCGTCGCTCGAAGCCCGGAGCGCCATGATTCTGGCCTGGTAATCCACGCCGATCACGCCGCGTTGGTTGTTGCCGGTGGCGCCAATCGTCCCCGCCACGTGCGTCCCGTGATATCCGGAGTCGGCCGGGTCGGGAAGGTCGTCCGCAAAATCATAACCGTGGTAATCATCCACCAGGCCGTCGCTGTCGTCATCCACTCCGTTGCCAGGAAGCTCACCGGCATTGGTCCACATATTGCCGGCCAGGTCCGGGTGCGTGTAATCCACGCCGGTGTCAATCACCGCCACCACCGGCGGGTTGGTGCCGGACGGCTGCGCCAGCGCCCAGGCGGCGAGAAAACGGATGTCGTCTCCGGCGGTTCCGGCCGTGCCGTCGACCGGCTGGCCGGTGTTTTTTAATCCCCACAAGCTGGAGAACAGCGGATCATTGGGGAGCGTGCTGGTGACCCAACGCAGATAGTTGGGTTCGGCCGTTTCCACCGCCGGGTCACGGCTTAACTCCGCAATCAATTGCGCCGTCGTCCGGTTCTTGGCCCGAATCAAACCCGTTTCTTTGCCCCGGTGCTGCGAAAGCGCGGAATAGTATTTTTGAAACGCCAGCGAATGGCCGGTCAGCGCCCCTTTCGCCGCCGGCAACTTGACTCCCGGCTTGAACGTCACGATCACATCGCCTTCGACACTTTCCTGGGCGGAATGGTTAGGCCCCGCGCTCAGGCCGTTGACCGCCAGACCGAACATCAGGAGGGAGATCGAAACGCCAACGGGGAGTGTCTTCATCAAATTCGTTTGTTGGGCCAAAAGTAGCACCGCCCCCCACGAATTACAAAGATACAAAAGCGCCGCTGAGATCAGCCCTTGCCCGTAGATTTAGTCGGAACGATTCGGTAGAAAAAAGTTTTAACCACGGATGGACACGGATAAACACAGATCGGAAACGGCTTTCTGAAACGAAAATGCGTTCACCGATCGGTGCCGCCCGCCAAGTTTGCTCAAGTGGTCTTTGCTCCGGTCTTCATCCGTGTTTATCCGTGTCCATCCGTGGTTTAACTGCATCGTTCTGGTTTAGTCCTTAATCCGGATCCAATTCAAAAATCTCCTCGATCTTCATTTTGAACAGGCGGGCGACCTTGAAGGCCAGCGGCAGGCTGGGATCGTATTTCTCCGTCTCGATCGCGTTCACGGTCTGGCGCGAGACTTCCAATTTGTCGGCCAGGTCGGATTGCGACCATTCCTTCGCCGCGCGCAGTTCGCGCAGTTTGTTTTTCACCGATACCTCCGCCAGGAAAAAAACATCCCGATCCAATAGTAGGCCCACATGAGGTAAAACGCCCATTCGGCCCGAAACTCCGGTGCGCCCATGTCCCGGAGGAACAAGTAGGTGAAACACGTGAAACCCGTGGCGACGCCGGAAAAGGCCATCGCTTCCGTATAAATTTTCCGCTTCATCTCATCCAGGTCGGCGACCACGCGGATGATGGCTGTGGCCATGTAGATCAAAGGCAGCAGCGGCAGGAGCATCAGCCAATAATTATGCGGCAACCAATGCGGACGGTGCCCGGGGTCAAAGGCGTTCAGTGTCACCAGCCCGAGCGCATAGCCGCCGAAGGCGATGATCATTCGCGACGTGTGTTTGGAGTTGAATTTCATGATTTTATTTGTAGCGGCGGTTGAACACGGCCTGTGCGATGCCATAAAAAAACACCAGCAGCAAAAAACCGTGGCACACCGTGCAGATGTCCCAGCTGCCGCCAGTCTTGGGTTCGCCAAAAGCGACATTGAAAAGCCCCGCCCGATCCAGCCGGTGCCAGAGCAGCAGGAAGAAAAATGTCGCGCTGACGGATGCCAGCACGACCGACGTGGTGATACGGCGGTGCAGTTCATCCATGCCGCGAATCCATTGCGTCATGCTGCGCGCCCAAAGTGCGAGCGCGAGAAATTCCGCGAGCACGACTCCGACGCGCGCCTCCAGCGGCCATTGCTTGACGGCGTGTGCGAAGATGATGTCGGCCAGGGACGAAATGACCGCCGCCAAGGTCAGCCAGCCGTTGACTTTCCCGTCCTTGCGCCAGGAATATTCCCTGCCCCAGAAGATTTCGTTCGGAAGGTTTGGTTTGTTATTCATAACCAAGCCAGTGTAAAGCATGCTTGTCACGTGTCAAGCATGCTTTACATTGAAATTTAACATAAAGAGCCGCCTCCATGCTTGCGGGATTATTTCGGGAAACGCCGGTCAAATTCTTCGTGCGAACCGATCCAAAACCAGAGCCAGTCGTCATCATGGCGGCGGGCGACGGCGCGGTAATTTCGGGTCACGCGCACCGACCACGCGCGACTGTCAAATTTCAAACGCTCCAGTTGCAAACTGGGATGGGACGGATGGTCGGAAAACTTCTGAAAGGCTTTCTGGGCGGCGGTGCGGATTTGCGGCGGCAGGGCGTGATACAACTTCCAAAAATCTTCCGTGCCGCGGGAGTTCACTTTTTTTGCCGCAGCGATTTATCGTTCAGCGTTAAATAACTTTCCGGCTTTTGTGCGTATTCGACATCCAATTTGTCGAGCAACGAAGTCAGCGCGGGACGCGGGGCGGCGTCATTCAAGATTGCATCCCAGCCGTCAGCCGGAAATGCGTCGGGGCAAAGCGCGGGAATGTCCTGCACAAGCTGGCGACGGGCTTTTGATGGCAGCTTGGCAATGGCTTCTTCAATTTCCCGCAACGATTTCACGGTGCAAAAATGCGCCAGTGCTACAGTCCTGTCAATGACTTCATTGATTAACTGTCACCGCTCCTCGAATCCGGCCATCCGGTACATTTTGTTGGGGATGTGGTTAAATAAAAACGCGGCCGGGATTGCTCCCGGCCGCGCTCTGTTTTCGGTTCCTCCGAACCTTTACCGACGGATCAATATCCGCCCATGCCGCCCATGTCACCCATGCCGCCGCCGCCGTGACCGCCGCCGCCGGCTGGAGCTTTTTCCTTCTCCGGAGCGTCGGTGATGAGGCATTCGGTCGTGAGCAACAGGCCCGCGATGCTGGCCGCGTTCTGCAAGGCCGAGCGCGTGACTTTCTTCGGGTCAACCACGCCGGCTTTCACGAGGTCTTCGTATTCGCCCGTGGCGACGTTGTAGCCTTCGTTGCCCTTGCGCTTCTTGACTTCCTGCACGATGAGCGAGCCTTCCACGCCGGCATTCGCGGCGAGCGAACGCAGCGGGCCTTCGACGGCGCGCTTGATGATGTCCACGCCGATCTGCTCGTCGTCATTGGCGCCTTTGACGGCTTCAATGGCCGCGATGCAGCGGATCAACGCCACGCCGCCGCCGGCCACAATGCCTTCTTCGACGGCCGCGCGGGTCGCGTGCAACGCGTCTTCCACGCGCGCTTTCTTTTCCTTCATTTCGGTTTCGGTCTGCGCGCCGACATTGATGACGGCCACGCCACCGGCGAGCTTTGCGAGACGTTCCTGCAATTTCTCGCGGTCGTAATCGGAAGTGGTTTCGTCGATCTGGCGGCGGATCTGGTTCACGCGGCCCTGGATCTCGGAGGACTTTCCATAGCCTTCAACGATCGTGGTGTTTTCCTTGTCCACCACGATGTGCTTGGCGCGGCCGAGGTCTTCGAGGCCGATGCTTTCAAGCTTGATGCCGAGGTCTTCGGTGATGCACTTGCCACCGGTGAGGACCGCGATGTCTTCCATCATGGATTTGCGGCGGTCGCCGAAGCCGGGGGCTTTGACGGCGCACACGTTGATCGTGCCGCGGAGCTTGTTCACCACGAGGGTCGCGAGCGCTTCGCCTTCGACTTCTTCGGAGATGATCAACAGCGGCTTGCTGGTCTTCGCGACTTTTTCGAGGATGGGCAACAGGTCTTTCAGGTTGCTGATCTTCTTTTCGTAATTCAGGATGTAGGCGTCTTCGAGCTTGGCTTCCATCGTTTCCGCGCTGGTCACGAAATACGGGGAGAGATAGCCCTTGTCGAACTGCATGCCTTCGACCACGTCGAGCGTCGTCTCGATGGACTTCGCTTCCTCGACCGTGATGGTGCCGTCTTTGCCGACCTTGTCCATCGCGTCAGCGATGATCTCGCCGATGGTGGTGTCCCAGTTGGCGGAAACGGTCGCAACCTGCTTGATCTCTTCCTTGTCCTTGACCTTTTTGGAGATCTTGGCGAGCTGCTCCACGGCGGCTTCGACCGCCTTGTTGATGCCGCGCTGGATGTTGATCGGGCTGGCGCCGCTGGTGACGTATTTCAGACCTTCGCGATAAATGGACTCGGCCAAAACCGTCGCCGTCGTCGTGCCGTCGCCGGCCGCGTCGCTCGTCTTGCTCGCGACTTCGCGAACCATCTGGGCGCCCATGTTTTCGTAAGGATCTTCCAGTTCGATTTCCTTCGCGACCGTCACACCGTCCTTGGTGACCGTCGGGGAGCCGAATTTTTTATCAATGACCACGTTGCGGCCTTTCGGGCCGAGCGTTGCCACCACGGCGCGGGAAAGCTTCTGCACGCCCTTGAGCAACGCCTGCCGCGCCTGCTCGTCGAATATCAATTGTTTAGCTGCCATATATTTTAATTATTAGTTGAAAGTTGATGGTTGAGAGTTATTCGAGCACGGCGAGGATGTCGTCGCTGCTCAAGATTTTGTATTCCTTGCCGTCCAGTTTGATTTCCGTGCCGCCGTATTTGCTGCACAGGATGCGGTCGCCCTTCTTCACTTCAAAGGGAACCTTCTTGCCGTTGTCATCGGTCTTGCCCGTGCCGAGCGCGACGACGATGCTTTCGGTCGGTTTTTCCTTGGCCGAATCGGGGATGATGATGCCGCCTTTTTTGGTTTCCTTCTCTTCGACGGCTTCCACGAGGATGCGGTCGCCGAGCGGTTTAATGTTCAATGCCATACTTTTTTCTTTTGGTTGTTGTTTTGTTTGACTGCTTAATTAACTCCCGCCGCCCGAGCGGTGGGAAAAGTGTTTTCAGTTTCGCGCCGTTTGCATTTGCCAGCTCCGTAGGAGCGACATCTTTGTGCCGACGGAATATGCCGCTCCTACGGAGCTTGGAATCTTGGACGGATTGATTTTCTACAAATAGGTCGCTCCTACGGAGCTTGCCAAAACGCACCGCCGTTTTGTCCCGGAAGGATGAACGACCATAGCCCGGCGTTTCAACGCCGGGTGACGTTGCAAAAGGAATCGAGTCCCGGAGGGATGGCTGGAATGGGCACGCCGCCTGCATACGGAGCGCGGGACTTGACGCGCAGGGCGATCCGTTCCCGGCGTTGAAACGCCGGGCTATTTTCAGGCTGTCCCTGCGGGACAAAGTTGTCTGCGCCAATTTCATGATGCCATCGAACGGAAGTTCGTTACTTCTTCTCGTCCACGACTTCCGCGTCAATCACGCCGTCGTCCTTTTTCTTTTCCTCGGACTTCGGTTCGCCACCCTCGGGCTGCGCACCCGCCGCGCCTTTTTCCGACTGCGCCTTCGCGGCGGCGGCCTTGTAAAGTTCGGTCGAGACGGCCTGCCAGACTTCGTTCAGCTTCTCGCTGGTGGATTTGATGGCGGCGGCGTCCGTGCCTTTGAGCGCTTCCTTCACCGCGTTCGCAGCAGCTTCGAGCTTGCCCTTGTCGTCCGCAGAAATCTTGTCTGCGTTGTCCTTGAGCAATTTCTCGGTGCGATAAACGGAGTTGTCCGCCTCGTTGCGCGTCTGGATTTCTTCCAGGCGGCTCTTGTCCTCGTCGGCATGAGCCTCGGCGTCCTTGCGCATCTTCTCGACTTCGTCCTTCGAGAGACCGCTGCTGGCCGTGATGGAAATCTTCTGTTCCTTGCCTGTGCCAAGATCCTTCGCGGCGACGTGCAGGATGCCGTTCGCGTCAATGTCGAAGGTCACTTCGATCTGCGGCACGCCGCGCGGTGCGGGCGGAATGTCAGCGAGATTGAACCGGCCGATGGTCTTGTTGTCCTTGGAGAACTGGCGTTCGCCCTGGAGCACATGGATCTCCACGCCCGGCTGGCTGTCCGAGGCGGTCGAGAAAATTTCCGATTTGCGCGCGGGAATCGTGGTGTTGCGTTCGATCAACTTCGTGAACACGCCGCCGAGCGTCTCGATGCCGAGCGACAATGGGGTGACGTCGAGCAGGAGCACGTCCTTCACTTCGCCCTTGAGCACGCCGCCTTGGATGCCGGCGCCGATGGCGACGACTTCGTCCGGATTCACGCCTTGATGCGGGGCTTTGTTGACGAGCGAACGGGCGACTTCCACCACGCGCGGCATGCGGGTCATACCGCCGACGAGCACGAGTTCGTCAATCTTCGCGGCCTCGATGCCCGCGTCCTTCAAGCAGGCTTTTACCGGCCCGATTGTGCGTTCGAACAGTTTGTCGGTGAGCTGTTCGAGCTTCGCGCGGGTGAGCGACTTCTGGATGTGCTTCGGCCCGGTGGCGTCCGCCGTGATGAACGGCAGGTTGATTTCGTAGGTCTGCGAGCTGGAGAGCGCGATCTTGGCTTTTTCCGCTTCTTCCTTGATGCGCTGGAGCGCGTCCGGCTGCTTGCGGAGATCCATGTTATACTCGCGTTTGAATTCATCGAGAATCCAATCCATGAGCACGTTGTCCCAGTCGTCACCGCCGAGATGCGTGTCGCCGTTGGTGGCCTTCACTTCAAACACGCCGTCGCCGATTTCGAGCACCGAAATATCGAACGTGCCGCCGCCCAAATCGTAAACGGCGATCTTCTCGTCCTTTTTCTTGTCGAGACCGTAGGCGAGCGACGCGGCGGTCGGTTCATTGATGATGCGGAGCACTTCCATGCCGGCGATCTTGCCGGCGTCCTTGGTGGCCTGGCGCTGCGAGTCGTTGAAATAGGCGGGCACCGTAATAACGGCCTGCGTGATCTTCTCGCCCAGGCGCGCTTCGGCGTCGGCCTTGAGCTTGGAAAGAATCATCGCGGAAATTTCCTGCGGCGAGAATTGCTTGGCCTTGCCGTCCACTTCGACTTCGACGGCGCAATCGCCATTGGACGCCTTGACGACCCTGTAGGGCATGCGCTTGATCTCTTCCTGCACTTCGTCAAACTTGCGGCCCATGAAGCGCTTGATGGAATAAATCGTGTTGCGGGAATTGGTCACGGCCTGCCGCTTCGCCGCGTCGCCGACCACGCGTTCGCCGGATTTCGTGAACGCCACGACGGACGGCGTGGTGCGTTTGCCTTCGGAATTTTCCAGCACCAACGGTTCGCCGCTGTCCATGACGGCCATGCAGGAGTTCGTCGTGCCCAAATCGATGCCTAATACTTTTGCCATAAAATTATAAAAATTGGTTAAATTGGATTAACTGCTCTCAGTTCCTACGCAATAAGGATGCCGGGATGCTTGATCCGGAGAAAAACCATCGGAAGCATTGAAAACGAAAGGTGGAATTGGAGTTGATACCGTGTTGGGAAGGATTCAAAGTTGCGCCAGGAGTGGCACAGTGGCACAGTTTTCGGGCGGATGGCACAACTTCCGTGGCGCAGATTGACGGAACGCCGAGCACCGTCTCGGCAAGTTTCAAATTGTTAACATTCAACTTGCCGAGACGGTGCTCGGCGTTCCAATTTACTTGCTCCCCGGCTTGACGGCAGGGATCTTCGCAAGATCCGCAGGCAATTTGTCCGGCTCAAAGGTTTCCACCTGCAACGAAATCAAACTTTCAAACGGCATCCCAAAATTCACCGCGCCATTGGAGCGATCCACCACCATCGCCACGCCGACGACTTTGCCGCCATTCGCTCGGATGATGTCCAAAGTCTCCTGCACCCGCCCGCCCTTGGTGACGACATCCTCGACCACGAGAATCTTTTCTCCGGGTGCGATCTTGAATCCGCGCCGCAAAACCAGTTTGCCCTCCTCTTTTTCCACGAAGACGAACCGTAAGCCCAACTGCCGCGCGACTTCCTGACCAATCACGAGTCCGCCCATTGCGGGCGAAACCACGGTCACAGCGCCGAGCGGTTTTAATTTGGCCGAGAGCGCCGCGCCGAGCTTTTCGACGATGGGCATCTGCTGGAGTGCCAGCGCGCATTGGAAGAACTGGCGGCTGTGCAAACCGCTGCGGAGAACGAAATGGCCCTCGAGCAGGGCGCCGGTGTCGCGAAAAATCTGCAACGCTTCATCTTTTGTCATGCGCGGAGTTTCAAGTTTGACGGTTCAACTTTCAAGCTCACTTTCAACGCAGAGACGCAGAGAACACGGAGCAGCGCAGAGGATTAAGGAGTTTTCTCTGCGAAACTCTGCGGCCTCTGCGTCTCCGCGTTTGTTTTCATCCGCTTTCTGCTGGCTTCTGAATTCCGGATTCTGAATTCTTCCGCGCGTGCCGAAGTGGATCAAACTCATCATTGCCATGTTGCTGCTGCCCATTTGCGGCGGCGCGGGCATGGCTTTGTGGAAAGTGCTGCACGCCTGCGGCAGCGCAGACACGACGTGGATCCCCATCCTTGGCGGCGCGGCGTGCTGGCTCGTCATCTTCTATCTGCTGCCCAAGCCGATGTGGATTTACGTCTTCGGCCACGAACTGACGCATGCGCTTTGGACGTGGATCTTCGGCGGGCAGGTCAAAAAAATGAAAGTCACGTCCAAAGGCGGCCACGTGGTCATTTCCAAGACCAATTTCCTCATCACCCTCGCACCTTATTTTTTCCCGCTCTATGTCGTGCTGGTTGTCGGCGTGTTCGCGCTCGGCAATCTGATTTGGAACTGGCACGGCTATCTGGTGTGGTTTCATTTGTGCGTCGGCGCGGCATATGCCTTTCACCTGACACTGACGTTTCATGTGCTGCAGACGCAGCAATCGGACATCACGAGCCAGGGTTATCTGTTTTCGGCGGTCGTCATTTACCTGGGCAACGTCTGTGTGCTGCTGTTCGGAATTCCTTTGCTGACCGCCAAAGTGGGCATGCTGAATTCGCTCGGCTGGTGGCTGGAGAGCACGGGCATGATTTTTCAGTGGTTGCAACGTGTGATTTGAGGCCGCCGAAATATGTTAGCAATTCAGCCTTGAATTGTCCGGGCGTTTCGCTTCATGCTTTACGCCGCTATGGATTTGGCCGACATCTTGGGACGCGAGCAGATCGTCCCCGAACTGAAAGCAGCAAACCGCTGGGAAGCGATTGACGAACTCATCGGCAATCTTGTGGCCACCGGCAAGATCCAGCCCGGCGACCGCGACGCCGTCACCGCCGCCGTCAAAAAACGTGAAACCTCCATGTCCACCGGCATCGGCTTCGGCATCGGCATCCCGCACGCCTCGACGGATTTGATTTTTGAAGTGGTCGGCGCGCTGGGTCGCTCCCGTGCCGGGGTGAATTTTGATGCGCTCGACAACCAGCCCGTGAAACTGGTCATGCTCTTCCTGGTGCCGCAGGGTCAGTTTCAAAAACATCTGCACACGCTCGCCAATATCGCCAAACTTTTGCACAAGGCCGATTTCCGCGAAGCCCTCGAAAAATCCGCCTCCGCCGAGGCCATGCTCGCCATCATCCGCGAACACGGGAAAAAGTAATTCCGGTTGAGCCGGCTAAACGCAAAGACGCAGAGGCCGCACAGAGTCGCAGAGATTTGGAAAGGTAAATTTAACCAGACATAAACCTCCTTGTTTTCTCCTCTGCCTCTCTCCGTGTTCTTTGCGCTTCTGCGATCGCCCCGAAAAAATTATCCGTGTCCCTCCGTGTCCATCCGTGGTTAAATTTCCCCCGTGTTACCACACAAACAAATTGAGTCGAAGCTGCAGGCCGCCGTCCACGCGGTTTTGCCGGAGGCCGATGTCTCCGCCGTGCTTGTCCGGCCGTGCGACCCGAAATTCGGCGACTACCAATCCAACGCGCTGATGTCGCTCGCCAAAGCGCGCAAGCTGAACCCGCGCCAGCTCGCGACCGACACGGTTGCCCGGCTCGATGTTTCTGACGTCTGCGAGAAGGTGGAAATCGCCGGCGCGGGCTTCCTCAATTTCCGGCTGAAGAATTCCGTCCTCGTGCAGACGCTGGAAGCTGCCGCACGCGGCGAGCATTTATTTTTTGTCCAAGCTGCAACTCCGAAAACCGTCGTCATCGATTTCAGTTCACCGAACGTCGCCAAGCCGATGCACGTCGGTCACATCCGCTCCACCGGCATCGGCGACGCGCTCCAGCGCACGCTGCGGCTGCTCGGGCACCGCGTCATCAGCGACAACCACATCGGCGACTGGGGCACGCAGTTCGGAAAGCTGTTGCTCGGCTGGAAGCAGATTTTAAATCGTGAGACGCTCGACCGCGATCCGATTGGCGAGATGGAGCGCCTTTACAAGGTGATCAACGCCGAGTGTGATGCCAATCCCGCGCGGCTGGAAGAAGCCAGGGCGGAGTTGGTGAAACTCCAGGCCGGTGACGCGGAAAACATTTCCATCTGGAAGGAAATGATCCGGCTGTCGCAAATCCAGTTCGACACGATTTATTCGCGGCTCAACGTGAAGTTCGATCACGCGCTCGGCGAAAGCTTTTACAATCCGTGGCTCGGCGAAGTCGTGGATGATTTGTTGAAGCGCGGCATTGCGCGTGAAAGTGAAGGCGCGGTCGGCGTGTTCAGCGATCCCGCAGGCGCGGGACTGCCACCGAAGGAAGATCCGTTTCTCGTCAATCGCGATGGCGAATGGATTCCCGATCCCGCGCTCGTGCGCAAGAGCGACGGTGGATTTAACTACACCACCACCGATCTCGCCACGGTGGATTACCGGCTCAAAACCTGGTCGCCGCAGGAAATCGTATACGTCGTGGACGACCGGCAGTCCGGGCATTTCAAGAAGCTCTTCCTCATCGTCGCGCGTTGGAAACCGGACGCGGCAAAAGGCACGAAGCTGGTCCATGTCGGCTTTGGAAAAATTCTCGGCGACGACGGCAAGCCGTTCAAGACACGCTCTGGTGATACCGTGAAACTCGGCGACCTGCTCGACGAAGCGGTGGAGCGCGCCTTCAAAACCGTTTCCGAAAAAAGCGCGGAGTTGCCGGAAGCGCAACGAAAAGAGATCGCGCGCGTCGTCGGTCTGGGTGCGGTGAAATACGCCGACCTGCTGCCGAACCGCCAGAGTGATTACGTTTTCAGCTGGGACAAGATGCTCGCGCTGCAGGGCAACACCGCACCGTATCTGCTGTATGCGTATGCGCGTGTTCGGAGCATTTTCCGGAAAGCGGCGGAAACATTCAACATTCAACATTCAACACCCAACATCCATTTGGTCGCAGCGGAAGAAATCACGCTGGCGAATCATCTGCTGAATTTCGGTCTCACGCTCGAAGCGGTGGCTGAAGAATATCGCCCGAATTTCCTGTGCAATTATCTGTTCGAACTGGCCGGTAAGTTCACTGGCTTTTACGAAAACTGCCCCGTGCTGAAGGCCGAGGATGCCGCCACGCGCGATTCCCGGCTGGCGTTGTGCGAACTGACCGCGCGCGTTTTGAAGCAGGGTCTGGAAACGCTCGGGATCGAGACTGTGGAGCAGATGTAGCCGCTGCGACATGGCAGCTTCTTATAGAGCCGGGTTATTTAAATTAAACTCTTATTAAATTTTTTGTTGTATCCAGAGATATGTGGTCTATTATCGCGGCAATTAAGGAATAGTTTTAAACAGAGACGTAAACCCAAACAAGGAATTGTCGCATGAAAAAATCAGTTGTTTCACTCTTCGCAGGAATTATCGCGCTCGGAACCATTCAAACCGTTAATGCCGACTCTTTTTCAATAGGTGATTTAGTCGTCCTACAGGTTGGCGATGGATCGGCCGCACTTTCCAGCGCGGCGACAGCTGGTTTCCTGAAAGAGTTTTCCACTTCCGGCGGTGCTGCGCTTCAGACTATTTCCATTCCGACAACAGCCAGCGGAGGTCAGTTTGCCTCGACCTTCGGCGGCTCGACAACTTCCGAAGGACAGCTGCTGCAATCCGCGGACGGCCAGTATTTAACTTTTGCCGGTTATAACGCTGCAGTCGGAACGGCTGCTCCAAGCGGCCAGACTGCGGCTACAATCAATCGCGTCATTGGCGTGGTGGGTGCCAGTGGTTCATTGGACACTTCAACCGCCATCAGCAGCGGCACCAGCGGCAATGCCCGGTCGGCGATTTCATCCAACGGGACACAACTGTGGCTGGCAAGTTCTGCGAGTGGTGTTGGTTCCGTTTCACTGGGTGGTTCTGCGGCAACTCAATTATCCACAACGCCAGCCAACACTCGCGTTCTTGGAATCTCCGCTGGTCAATTGTATGTTTCAGCCTCCAGTGGAGCATTTCTTGGAGTTTCATCCATAGGCTCCGGTGAACCGACGACATCAGGACAGACTACGACTGCTTTGCCGGGTTTTCCCACAACTGGATCACACTCCTCCTATGATTTCTTTTTTGCTAACGCAACGACTCTTTATGTTGCTGATGATGGCTCGGTAGCGAATGGTGGCGGAATTCAAAAATGGGCTTTCAGTGCTGGATCTTGGTCGTTGCAATATACACTTCTTAACAACGGAACGACAACCACAGCTGTTCGCAGTTTGGCGGTTGATACATCCGGAGCCAATCCCATCATTTACGCTATAACAACCGCAGGCACTGGTTCGCTGATTTCACTTACTGATACGGGTGCTGGCTCGACTGCAACTATACTTGCCACGGCACCAGCGAATACTGCTTTTCGTGGAGTAGCTTTTGCGCCTACCGCCGTTCCTGAACCCGCGACCCTTGCCCTCGCCTCGCTCGGTGGCCTTGCCTGTTTATTTGCAATACGCCGCAAGCGGTAATTTTTATTCAACCGTTGGTTGGTTTGAAATGCAAAAGAGCCGGAGAAAATCCGGCTCTTTTTTTCTTACCCGGAGGCGAGAACTTGCAACAGATGCAGGCTATAGTTTGGGTCTTTCGCCATAATTGATCGCCATTGCGCCGCCGAGCAGGTTGATGACGCGCACGTTCGTCAGTTTCAGTCCGCGCATCTTTTCCGCCACGGCCAGTTGCGCCGGATAATGCTTCAGCGATTCCAGGATGTAGGCATAGGCTTGGGCGTTGCCCGCAAACAACAGACCGATGAGCGGCACGGACAGCCGCAAGTGGGTGAAATAAACAGCGCGCCACAGGGCGTTCGCCGGCTTGCCAAATTCCAGCACGATGATCCGGGCGCCGGGCTTGGCCACGCGGTGCATTTCCTCCAGGCCGCGTTCCCAACTCGTCAGATTCCGCAGCCCGTAACCCACGGTCACGATGTCGAAAGAATTGTCAGGAAACGGAAGTTGCTGCGCATCGCCCTGGATGAATTTGGGGTTGGGGGTCTGGGGTTTGGGATCCGGGGCCTGGTTTCGTTCAGCCGCGACTTCCAGCATTTTTTGACTGAAATCGAGGCCGGTGGTTTCCGCGCCATTCCGCGCCAATGCCAGAGCAATGTCACCGGTGCCACAGCAGACATCCAGCGCGCGATCCCCGCTTTTAAGCTGCGCCAGTCGGACGACGCGACGTTTCCAGAGCCGGTGGAGGCCGAAGCTTTGCAGGTCGTTGATCAAGTCATAGCGCCGGGCAATGGCGGCGAACAGGTCGTTGACCTTGGCCGCGCGTTGTTCGCCGGGGGCGTAGAAAGTATTGCTCACACAGGCAGTTTAGCACAGCAGCGGAGGGAAAAGTCAAAGCCGCAGAAATTATGCTTTTTTTACCGGGGAAGTTTTGTTAGTGTGCGGCGCGGCCATTGTTCAAAAGCGCATGGGATTTGGATGATGTTCGAGCGAACCGATATGAGTGCTGAACCAACTCCGGCAAAAAAACGAAAAATTTTGGTGGTGGATGACAACGAGATCATCCTTAAGACCATCTCCCTGCGCCTGCAGGGAGCGGGTTATGAGGTGGTCACGGCGCTGGATGGATCCGAAGCGGTCTCGGCGGCGCGCAAGGAATCTCCGGACCTGGTTTTGCTGGACATCAGTTTCCCGCCGGATGTGGGCGGGGTGGAATGGGACGGCTTCCGCATCATGGAATGGTTTCGCCGGATGGAAAATGTGAAAAAGACGCCGGTCATCGTCATCACTGGTGCCGAAGACACGAAGAACAAGGATCGCGCGATCACCGGCGGTGCGGTGGCGTTTTTCCACAAGCCCGTTGATCATGATGATTTGTTGAAGGTCATCCGGGCGACTTTGGGTGCTAAATAGCGGTGTTGAAATCAGGCTTGCAAATCCGCGCCGTTCGCGTAATTTGGCAGCCGTCTTCTGGAAGCGAGCGTAGCTCAGCCTGGTAGAGCATCACGTTGCCAACGTGAGTGTCGAGGGTTCGAATCCCTTCGCTCGCTCCATTTTTCTTAACGACTTCAGTCCATTCACCGGTTTTTGCAACAGTTTTGCAACACCGGCGGCCGTCTTGGCTGCCTGACCGTCCCGCATTTCCCGCTCCCGAAATAAGTTTTCCCCTCCCAGGCAGCGTCCTGACCCTGGGGTGCGGATTTCCCGCCCGAATACCGCGGTGACCATGCGCAAAGCGACACCTCAAAACCTTGTCATCAGGCATGAGTGAAGGTGTCGGCATTGAATTGGAAGGAGGCCCCATCGACCAGGTCCAGGCCGGTTCGGTGGTCATTCCTATTTATTTCGCTCCGGTCACCATCAAGGTTCGCGACCGTGGAAATCGAGCGGATGTGCAGCGACCCTGACGGGCTGGACAAAGCCATTCACGTCGTGGAACAGCAAATTCAAGAAATGAATAAAAAGCAAAAGGCAGGGATCCGGAAGTGTGCTTTCCCAAACGACCTTGCAACCTGCGTTCGGCTGCAGGTTTGAAGGATATTTCCAATCACTCTGCCGGCGGGCTGTTCTGCAGCGCTTTCAAAAACGATCCGCCGGTTCGCTGCAATCGTTCCTCCAGTCGCTTCGTGCAATCGCAATTTGAACACGCCCACGGCTCGGCACCGTTTTCGTGGCGGCAGTTTTTACGATTGTGCGCGTCTTTGACGCTCAACAGTTCGAAATAGTGTTCCCAGTAAGGCCGCTCCTCCGCCAGCGGCGTGGCGCAGAAACAGGTTTCAACCCAATGCGCCACCCCGTCGTCGCCAACCCGGGCCTGTTGCAAATCGTAAATGTATTCGTCCCCGGCAACCGAGCCGCGACCAAGTGAGCCGTCGGCGATGGCTCGTTGCAGGGCTTTCTCCCTTCCCGGTTTCACGCGAGCTTTGACCAGATAGCGCATGGCTTAAGGATACACCACCTGTGGCGCGAAAAAAAGTGCGCCCCGCCTGCCCGTTGGAAATGGTGCAAAACGATTCGCCTGCAGGTCTGTCCAATCCAATGAAACCATTACAACCCCAAAGAGCGGAGGCTGCCATGTCCAATTATTTATATGAAGCCATCGATGCCGGCGGTTTAAGGAGCCACGGCACACTGGAAGTTGCCGATCAAAACGAAGCCCTGAGACGGATCCGGGAAATGGGATTGTTTCCGACCAAGGTCTGGCAGAGCCTGTCGGTGCGGTCGCGAATGCAGTCGCCGGCCGGCCGCAAAACCTTCCGACTGCCGCGCTGGATGACGGAGCGCCAGATCAAACCGGCGGCGCTGGCGGTGTTCACGCGTCAGTTGGCGACGCTGGTGGACGTGGGGATGCCGCTCCTGCGCGGATTGCGCCTCTTGCAGGAACAGGAGGAAAACCGGACGTTGCGGCGGGTCATCAGCGAGACGGCCAGGGAGGTCGAAGCCGGCGGAACATTATCGGAGGCGCTGGCGGCGCATCCGCGGGTGTTCAGCCGGCTCTATGTGAATATGGTCAAGGCGGGCGAAACGGGCGGTATCGTGGAACTCGTGCTCAAGCGGCAGGCGGACTTTTTGGAAAAGGCGCTCAGGATCAAGGGCAAGATCAAGGCCGCCATGTTTTATCCGATGGCGGTGCTGGTGGTGGCCGCGGCAATCATCACGCTGCTGCTGGCGTTCATCATTCCACGGTTTCAGGCGGTCTTTGACGGGCTGTTGAACGGGAGGCCCATGCCGGCTTTCACCCTCGCCGTCTTGAAAATCAGTGCCGTGTTCAAAAGCCATTTTCTGGTGGTTGGAATGGCGCTGCTGTTTTTGATCGTTGCGTTCCAGTTTGTCATTCGCACCGGTGCCGGCCGGCGGTGGTTCGACCAGGTCAAACTCATCGTTCCGGTCCTGGGAAAAGTTTCCCGAAAGGTGGCTTTGTCCCGATTTGCCCGGACGCTGGGGACGCTGCTCGGCAGCGGCGTGCCCATTCTGCAGGCGCTGGTCATCGTGAAAGAAACCGCTGGAAACGTCGTGGTGGGAGACATGATTTCCAGAATCCACGAGAATGTGAAGGAAGGCGGAACCCTGGCCGAACCGCTGAAGGCATCCCGAATCTTCCCGGCCATGATCGGTGGCATGGTGGACGTGGGCGAACAAACCGGCGCCCTGCCGGATATGCTCGTGAAAATAGCCGACACGAGCGATGAGGAAGTGGACAACGCCGTCACGGCCATGACCTCGCTGTTCGAACCGGTGATGATTGTTTTTCTGGCGGTGGTCGTCGGCAGCATCGTGGTG
>Ga0247670_1000042_pt1 | contig 42715 bp, 72 predicted proteins | sample CNK11_metaG_FD_183042 | JGI IMG/M metagenome (GOLD analysis project Ga0247670, IMG submission 183042) | Soil microbial communities from Purdue University Martell Research Forest, Indiana, United States - CNK11 | ecosystem: Environmental > Terrestrial > Soil > Temperate forest > Bulk soil...
CGCCACGAACTTCGGTTGCGTTGTTGGGGATCGCGAAACCGAAGTTCGTGGCGACGAGTTCGTTCGAAGGCGTGCCAATGCCGATGGCGGCTGTTGCGAACGCGCCGTCATTCGCGGTGATGTTGCCGGGGTTCGACCAGACGACGTTGGGTCCACCCCCGTCCGCTCCCGTGCCCGCGATTGTTGGTCCCGCGACACTCATGGCGTTACTCCGCCGCCGTCAGGGTGAAGGGAGTGTCGTTGGGTTCCGTGAGGGAGAGGGAGAGCGACGGCCCGCTCCCGAGCGACCCCAGGATATTTTGGTCGTTTAGCGAGTCGTAGTTCGTCACGACGGCGCGGAGGTCGAATTTTGGGAACCCCCGCGCATCGGTCACGATCAATAAGAATTGTTTTTGCATGTTTCGCTCCTTTATTTCACAAATAGCGTTACGTCGCACGCGGCGCCGACGTTGTTCGTGGGCGAGGTGCAGCCGGCGATTACGATGCCGATGAGGTGCTGGAAGCCAACTTTCGAAAGCGGGATTACGACGCCTCCGGACGCGGGGATGGGAATAAAGTAGTCGGGAACGGTCGTGCCCACGGTCACGTTAGCCGCCAACGCGTCGAACACCTGAAGGAACGCTTCCGCGGCGGTTTGGTTCACCACGACGAGCCCATGCAACATGCACTGCGACGCGGTAACGGTGACTTTAGTCGCGGCGACCGCGGCTTTCGATATCGGTTTCGGGATCGGAATAAAGTTCATTGGACGCGTTTCCTCGCTTAATTCTATTTTAGCCTAACGTCTTCGATCCGAGCTTCCACGCGTTCTAACGCCCGTAGAATCAACTCGTCCCGGACCTTCGCGGCGAGTTGTTCCGCAATGACGCTGTGGAGCATCGTGCGCGCGGGCGCGACGCGTTTCTCCACGATCTCGTCGAACTTGAGTTCCCAGAACGACGGAGGTTTGGAGCCCGACGAATCCGCTGTGCCGTTCACGGAACCACCGTTTCCGTTCGTTCGCTTCACTAAACCAAGTTTCGTCGCGGTCCACACGCCCACTGCGGCGAGGAACGCCACCGCGATCACGGCCGCGGGCAAGACGGACCAGTCTTTGGGATTCGGGAGCTGGAGAATTGGGGGGAGCACAACGTTAGTTTACGCTGTGCGGAGGCGCCGGCGGGAGAACCGAGTGGAGAGCGGGAGGCGGACGGAATCCAGCCGGCGCACAACGCCACGAATCGGGTAGGCAACGTAGGTGCTTGCGAGGAAGAGGGCGAGGGCCACGGCACAAAAGGTCGAATAAATCGGCGCGTAAGCGGTGGAGAATGTCGCGGAAATAATCTGTCCCGTTGTCCACAAACCAATTCCCACCCACGTCGAGCGCGGCAGAAACGGCCCGTGGATGTAAGAGATCGCGGCAGCGAACAACGCGAGAGATCCGCAAATCAATCCCAGCACATATTGACGCTGGGGCGCGTACAACCACACTTCAGAGATCAACAACGCCGTGAGGGAGAGCGTCACGACCCAGTACAATCCCGAGAGTGTGCGGAACGTCGCGGGGAAGAAGGTGAATAGTAAGAGAACGTAGGTGAGAGAATGTCCGCCCCAGTAAATATACGGCCACGCCGAGAGCGAATGCGTCACCATAAGCACGACTTCGAATATCAACTGCCATCCCACGAACACCATCAATCCTGGATTCATCCGTAATGAAACCAAGCGCCGGAAGCACAAAACTTCCAGCGCCAAGTTCGCCATCCAAATTGTGTTCGCGAAAGTCATGATTTACTGGCCAGGCGGTTTGGGAGCGGGTGCGCCTTCCCAACCACTCGGAGCTTTCTGTTCGTCTTGCTCGTCGTCGTGCGGGAGTTCGGGTTTCTCGTCGGGCATTGTAAAAGATCCTTTATGATTGCGTTATTTAACGTGATTATGCCACAGCCAGCGGAGGAATTGCAACAACAAAGTGAAGCCCACTCCGATTCCACTCGCCTTCCAGATCGACACGTTTTTCGCTTCGGATTCGTGTTCCCGGAGCCGGTCGGCTTCCAAACGCGCGACCTTCTCCTTCAATTCCGCGATATCCTTGGCAAACTCGATCTCAACACGTTCGTTCATTTCCGCTTTCCTCCGAGCGTGTTGGGCACAGAGATAGTATATCGCATTCGGGGGTTGACAGAATTCTAAGAGTCCTCTTATAATCAAAATCGTGATTGACTCCCGTGCGGAACTGTGTCACACTCCCCGCACTATGAGACAATCACGCGTTGTAAAAATTCTACTTCAAAAGGAAACTCAAAACGTGTACAAAACTATCTTTGTTGTTGCGTTGTGTATCGCAGCGACCGCGTGTGGTGGCGCTCAAGTGGTGATGCCCCAGGATGGCGGAGGGTGTTGTATAGCGACGCCGACTCCTACTCCGGTGCCGCCCGCACCCACGCCCACACCTAATCCTAACTTCGTTCCCCCGCAACCGCTCACGTGTACGGGCAATATTCTCGTTGGCGGCGGGCAGCAATGTACGTTCAGTGATGGCGTGTCGTTCTATCGCGCGGATCAATTCTCGGAAGCGATCGGGCCGGATGGGCACGGGACGTTTCAGATCATAAGCGAGGAAGGGTTTAACGGGACCGCGTTGCACCAAGTCACCTTCACGTTCCCCGTTCCCATTCGTTTACTGGAAATCCACGGCACCGCGAGCATCGATTCGTGGTGCAACAACAACGGTGTGGTAACGACGTGGGACTCAAATGCGACGGACGGCACAATCGGTCATATCGTGGGAGCGAAGAATTTTCTCTTCAACTCGGGCGACACAGTGTCGTATGTGATACCGCAGACGGTGTTCCCTGCGCCGATCCCAATCGCGTCTGTGACGCATAATGTATTTGTCGATCTCTGCGCGGGCTCGACCATCCATTGGGTTCTGTTCGGGTCATTTTAGAAAGGTCACATGAAAAAATTAATAACACTCGCCCTGCTGTTGTCCAGCGTGTTCGCGCTTAATGGATACAAACATCTAAGCACACTCAATCCAATCAACCCGCCTTCTGTAATGGCGGCCACACTCCTGCCGATGTGCGACACCAATGGCGCGTGTAATTATCAATACAATTACACATGGGGTTATTGCCAGTGGCAGAGTTACCAGACGGCCAAAACCTTCACCGTCGCGGTGGAAATCGGCATTAACAGCGGCAACGTGAGTGATGTGTGCTATGTGCCGTTGGCGTTCGGCGGGAATGTCGTGAACGCGCAGGGGGTAACGAACTACACGCCTTGGACTGCGAATCTTAGTAGTATGTTTTTGAACGTCCGGGCATGTACGGGAGCGGCGTTTGGTTGCGCTTATCCCTCACAGCAAGAGCATGTTTTCGCGCATAAATACACGGTGAAAGGTACGCCGCAGTCGGTTCCGTTTTCAAGCGCCTTTATCACACCGCTCACCACTAACGGTTTTATGGTGGTGTTTAACGACGATTTAATAGCAGCAAAACCCACAACCATCAACCTGTCGTTCTCAGGGAACTTGCAGTAGTCTGTTAGATCCTAGGGCCGTCCTTCGGGGCGGCCTTTTTAATTGCTTGGTGTGAGCAGAAACGTCATAGTTGGGACTCTGGTGGCGGTGTCGTTGAAAATGTTCCACGCGTCGGCCCCAGCGGTCGTTTTGGCCTGCAACTTAATTGTGTGGGACGCTCCATCCCCGGTAATCGCCCAGCCAAGAGTTGATGCAGTCGTATTGTTTAAAACTGCTGTTACTTGATTTTCCACCACCACGCTGGTATCAAGGAGTGCCAAGCCGACACTGGTGGTCGCGGTTGTTGGAAATACGACTGCATTGACCTGTATGCTTAGTTTCCAGCCTGTAGGAATAGTTACTGTATACGCAAGATTCGTTGCATCGACATCCGCAAAAGAAGTGTTGGTGCCGTTGTAATTCCCCAGGCCCGTGCCCTTTTTTAGTGTGATTGTCGGAATGCCCGTGCCCGTGGGAGTGCTGTTTATGACTGGACTCGTCAACGTGGTGGACGTGAAGGTATCGCCCGACGTTGCCGCTACCGTCAACGCCCCGCCGTTGTTGTTGTTCATCTTCCAGCGGTGAGCGGTCGAATCGGCGTAGAGCAAATCGCTCGACGCAACCCCGCTCGGTGCGGCGACTTCAACTTCCGCGTATGGTTCGGTGGACGAAATCACGGTGCCATTGTCGGTAATCGCCGAGTTCCCGATAATCCCGCTCGCGCCCGTGGTGAATTTGGGGATGATGTTGTTCGTGCCGGTGCCGGTGTTGACGGTGCCGGACGTGGGGAACGTCGCAGTCGAGTTCTGTGCCGTACCGCCTTGTGCAGTTGGTAACGGCGAGGCGAGATGGGTCGCGGTGACTTGATCGGACGTGTTAATGTCCACGCCAGATTGCACGAACTGTACCGCGCTGCCACCGTTGTCGCACTTTTTAAGCCGGTGCGCTGCCGAATCCGCCCACACGAAATCCACGCCCGCCACGCACGTTGGTGCGGCTTGTTCGAGAAGGCCGAGTCCCAGGAGTTTCCATAACGCGGTGGTTGGTGAGTTCCCCGCGTCGATTCGCATGTACGTGGCGTCGCTTAAAGTTGGGGTGACAAGCGGAGTAATATTCGACGGGGCTTTAGTGTCCAGTGAAACCGTTACCTCAGAGAGCGCGAAATGATACAGTGCTCCATGAACCGGCGCTCCGTTATACAACGTCGTGATCGAATAAAGCGTGGTGTCCAGCGTGCCCGCCGCCGTGATTTGGTCGTTGGGTATGAGCGCGGTGGAAACCAAACCATTCGCGTCCGGCGAAACACAAACGTTATCGGTTTGGACTAAAACCGCGCTTCCCGCTACGTGAGGATCGGGTACGGCCTGTCCCGTGGCGTCTACCAACGACAGGCATAATTTTGCCTTGGTAGCCTGGTTGCCGCCAAACAGCGTTTTTAAATCCGCGGTGAGCGTGATGGTGGATTGACCGAACGCGCCCAACGCGCTAAACAGCAGCAGAACTATCGGAACTAGAATTCTTCGTTTCATTTTGATTTTGCGCCTTGTCGATTTTTTGGTCGCCGAACAAAAACACGCTCCCGGGTTGGTGCTTTGACGCTTCGTAGCCGTCGTATCCCGCTTCAAGTAAAGCGTGCTCGGCGCTATTCGCGGCGACCGCCTTCGCCATCGCGGGATCCACGCCGTTCGCGACGTTCTCTTTGAACGATTGCGTGAGCGCGGTGGCCCACGTCGCTCTCGCCGCCCCATCAATATCCGCAATCGCCTTGTCACCCGAAATCCCGACCGCGTTCTTGCGCGACGCGATGGAAGGGTGGGCGACGTGACCCGCACGATAGGCGTGGACGCCGGCCGGCGCACCCCTCCCGAGCTTCACGCGGTGAGCATCGGACGCTTGAGGAGAACTCCCCCTCCGCGCTCCGTGCAGAACGCCACCTTCCACATTAGCGTCTGTGAAATGTGTTCCTGCGAAGGGCGTCTTCGGGGGCGAGAATTGGCCGGTCGATTGAAAGTCGAGTGGGTGATTAGCCATACAAGGCTATTTTACTTGGTGCGACGCGGCGCCAAGCGGTACTCGCCGGACGAGAGATAATCGCCCACCCGCGACGCCGGCACATCGCCGTGTTCACCGGAACGATGGATCAACTCGATCGTGTTCGGCGCCCGGCCCGGTTTCCCGAACGTTTGTGCGGCGTTCCCCGCGAATTTACGCAGGATCTCGGAATCGGCCACTCCGCTATTGTTGTTCGCGACTTCGAGCGAACCGTCCGGTCGTTGCCGTAATACGGCCTCGCCGTTCCCCACGTCGATCGAGCCCCCGTGCACGCCGGTCGCTCCAGTCTTCGTGTTTATCTTGAGCGTAGTTCCGCGGTGCAACTCCTCCAACGACCCGCCCCCGATATTTGAGTGTCCCGACGCCCCGCCCGTCCGCATCGCTTCAGTCTGCAAATCGGTCCCGCGCCTTATCGCCTGGATCCGCTCCGGCACACTTAGCGAATCGTACGGTCGCCCGAATAACTGCTGGGCTCCGCGTTCGTTAAACTCCGCCGCTTGTGCGGGCGAGTTGTGGGCGGTCGCGTTCTTCATCGCCGTAACGTCGGGGTGCTCGGTCGGAGTGCGGCCGTTCACGTAATCGCGTATGAGCGCCGGAATCACACCTTCGTTCGACGCGGGCGACTCAATCGTCCGTCCGTTCGTAAGTGTGGACTGCGATTTCTCTGGCAATCCGATCGCCGCATTAACCTGTTCCGGCAGCAACCCACGAATATTCGGCCCCGCGCCGATTTGTTGCGGAACGCGCACAGCGTTTGGTAGCGTCGAGGCGTTCGCTTGGGAATTATAAGGAACGTGCTCGAACGTTCCCGCAGCGCCCGGCGGTGTCGCGCCCAAACGCTGCAACCGCGTGGTCGAGGCGATGGGCGGTGGCGCTAACGACGGGTTCTGAATGGAACTCGGTCCGAGGGGCGTGGCACCGGGACCGAGCAACCCAGCCGGTTGTAGGGGCGTGTAGAGCGGCGCGTCCGGCGTCGCCGGGCCGAGATTCGACAACGACCGCATCACGCGGTTCTGGTACTGCGCGATTGGCGTCGTCGCATCGGGATTCACGACCGCTTGAATAATATCGGGAATCGCTTTAACGATAGTCCCGGGGCGCGTCAACTGGACTTTTAGCGCCGCGCGTTTCGATGCCGTGATTCGCGGATTATTTCCGAGATCGTTCCGCCTTGACATCAACGCTTGGTTCGCAGTTTTCGTGACCCCCGCTTTCGCCTCAATCAACGCTCCTTCGCGCTGGGCGAGCGAACGCACATCATCCCGCCCGCTTAAATCCGCCAAGCGATCGTAATAACTCTGCCGCAGTGCCGACGCTCCGATCCTCTTCGCTTGCATCGCCGCGGGGCTTACGTCCTGCGCCGCCACCGACTTATTCAACTCCGGTGCGAGTTCGTCATTCAACGCGTGGCGGAGCTGGTCGGCGGAACCAATGTCCTTCGCCGTCCGAATGCGATCCGCGACGGATTGCAACTCGTCAATTTGAGCTTGCGCGCGGCCCGCAGTCTTCGGGTTCGGCGAACGCGCTTCATTCCGCATTTGATCGGTGATCTTACCTTCCGCTGCCTGCGCCGCCGCTTCGGGATCAAACGCCGCCGTTTTGTACGGACTACGAATCGCCGCGACTTGAGCTTCGTGGTTGTCGATCGATCCCTGGATTACTTTCTGCGGCAGCTCGACCCCAGCGCGCCCTTTCGGCACATTAATCTGCGGTTCCGCTCCCAACCTTACGCGAATCGGGTTCGCGGGGTTCGCCGCCGCTTCCTTTGCCGCAGCGTTCCTCACTTCGCCGAGAATACTCGTTTTTGCAACGGCGTTCTCCGGGTGTAACACATTAAACGCCGATTCCTGCGCCGGTGTCGTGACCTTCGCCAATGGCGGCGTTTTCGGTCTTAACGCCTCCCCCGCCACGATCGGCGCGATAATGCCTGTCGTAGTGCCGAGACCCCCCGCGACGTTCCCCTCGCCCAACTGCTCTCCCGCTTTCGCCGGCGCATTCCCCAGCACAGGCGACGCCACCGCCGCCCCTAAATAACCAGTCCCGCCGATTTCGTGGGCAAGAAAACCCGGCACGTCGCGATTGCTTAACGCGGTGTTCGCTGCATCCGCCTCGCCATACGCTTTCTTCACCAACGGTGGAATGTTCGTGACCGCGCTCTCTGCCATCGCTTTGAGCGGAGCGGCGGGATCCAACGCATTTAACACGGTCTTAAACGGGTGCTTCCCGGCTTCCTGGTTCGCGGCAGCCATTTGTTCGGGAGCCAGTCCAAGCACGCTTGCAGCGGAGTGGAAGAAGCCCTCGGGTTTGGGAGCGGTAGGGGCGGTTTGATCCGGCCCGACGATGCCCGTATTATTCGGGTCGTTCTGACCCGTGTTTACTACAGTTGCACCGGGCGGAAGGTCGGAGAACGCTGTGGGAGCGGATTTCTGCTTCGGCGCACCGCTTACGACGGTCGCGCCTTGGGGCAAATCGGAATATTGAGGATTCGCTGGCACTACTGCCCCGTGTACGGAACCCACTTGCCGTTCCGTTTGATTTGCTGTGCGTTGCCGACTTTGATAATAGTGCCTTCGGGCGCGACGTTGCCGCTCGGAGCGGGTTTCGCCGTCGCTCCCGGACGATTCGGCTGAAACTTCCCGATGTCCCCGTACGTGTTGAGGAACGTCCCAATCGCGTCGATCGACCCCTTAATCGCCTGGGGCGTCATCGCGGGATTGAGAGTTTGGTCGAAGGATTGAAGGATTTGTGCTCCGCCCCTCGCGCCGAAGTGGGCACGGACGGCTCCGGACTTCAGTAGTTTTAGCGTCGTGAGGAAATTCGCCACGTCGGGGTCGTTCCCACCGTAACCTTTCGTTAAGAACTCGTTCAACCGGCCCATCAACGGCCCGAGTTCGCCTTTACGTGCCAGGTTATCCACAGCCGTCTTAAACTCTGGAATGTGCGACGCGACGGCTCCCGCCGCTTGACCAGCGGTGCGGGTGGCGGCGGTCGGACCTTGCTGGGAGAATTCGGTCTGGGCTTTGGGGAGTCCCCGTTGCAACCTCTCCGCATCCGTCATCGGCACTAAATCGCCATTTTCGTCGTACACGTCCACGACGCCGGCCTGGCGCCCGGCTACGGCCCGGGTCATCGAAGGCGACGAAACGGAGATTTGATGCAGCCGCCGTCCCGTATTATCCACAACCCACAACCCTTCTTGGCCCAAATCCTTGATCCCCGCGCCGTGCGCTCGTAATGCGGCGCTGAAATTCTTCAACGTCGCGCCGGAAATCGATTTCCCCGCGAGTTCGGGTTGTTCGGCGAGTTCAGCCATTTGTGGCGACACAACCATCGGTGCGCCTTGGCGCAACAACTCCCGCTGATACGCGCCTTTGTCCTTCACGTTCTGAAGCGCGACCGCGCCCGTATTCTTGAGCCCCTGGACGCTCGTAGCGGCGTTCGCTCGCGTCCCCGCGACGTTCTCCGTCGTCTCGTTCCGTCCGGACATGTAATCCGCGTACGCCTTCGCTTTGGGGATCTCGACGTTTTGGAGTTCCGCGCGTTTCAACGCGCCGGCTTTCTCCGCGGCGAGTTCGTCCCGGAGCATCTGGGCACCGACGGGAGCGTGGCCCTCCGGTCCCCCGGCGGCTTCCAACGCCCCGCCGATCGCGCCGATATAAGGTAAAATTTTCCCTATTCTCTCTCCCACCGTCGCTTTATGGGGGGCGAGTTGGGGCCGGGCGGTCGCTGGAGGGGCCGCGAGCGTGTTCAAGGGGTTCTCGGGTGCCGGGGCACTCTGCGGCTGTCCTGGGACGAAATTTGGCGCGGGAGGAACGGGATTGTCGCCCGTGGTGAGGGCGTTAAGGACGTTTTGAGGCGGGGGTTCCGCAGCCGCAACGGCCGCGTCACCAGTGGGTAAGGGCGGTGGAACTGCGGCGTTCGCGTCTCCCCCCAACCCACCGCGTATCGCCGCGGCGACCTCGGGAGGGATCACGCCGGGAGCTTTCGGATTCAAAAGAGTTGGGTCCACGCTTAACCTCCCCATCCACCGGAACTAAACGCTTTCGGCATCCCTGCAATCGAGCTCGCCAATGACACGCCCGTCGCCACGCCTTTGCCGATATCGCCCAACGTCGAGCCCATTTGGGATTGCGCGGTTGCGGAGTTAGAAGCGGTGCCTAACGCACGGTTCGGGTCGTACAAATTCTGCAACCCGCTTCTTGCGTTCATTGCCGCGAGCGTGTTCTCGCGCTGGAGCATGAGCGCATCGTTATACGCTTTGTTCTCGCTCCCCGCTTGGGCCACGTTAGCGGAGTTGATACCAGAAGAGAAAGCTGCATCCGGTGTGCCGGCGAACCCTCTCTGCGCGTTTACGCGTGCGACATTCTGTCGCGCATTGCCGTAATTTCGGTTGATATCGGCGAGGGAGTTCGCTAGATACGCGGCGGACGATTGGCCAAGACCGCCCGGGCCTGATTGTTCGAGCCCGCCAATATCCTTGTTCTCCGCGCCGTACTGTTCGCCCTGGCGCGAGGTGTCGGTGGCGGAGTTAGCGAGAGCGGTGTCGGTTACTTTTTGTTGGCTCTCGCGGCCCTTCTTATTCTGTTCGACTGGCCCGGCATAGATAATCCAGTCGTGGTCCAACACCCAACCCGTCGCCATATCGACTTCGATTTTTCGCGTAATCCTCATACCACCGCCTGGTTATAGTTTACTCTGGGGAGTCCACCGCACGTTGTAAAGCCGCGCGTTCGGCGGCATCGCGTTCGGCGCCGAGCAATGGCACGGTGTCGGGTCTCATCGCCCGTCGCAGCACAACACACCGTTGCACCGTAACGTCGTACCCGTAGTGCTTCAACAACCGCAAGTAATCTTCCTCGCTCTCGGGTATCGCGATATAGATATCGACCGCCCCGGAGCGTTTCTGCGCCGCGTGGCTCAAATACGTCTCTAACTTCACCAACGCCGAGAAAACGTCCGATGCCGACGCGTTGGGGTTCTTAATCAACGGATCGAGCACCACCGCATCGATCGCCGTAAGCGACGCGATGATCTCACCGTTTTTCACGGCCAGAGAAGTTTCGACGTGCCCACCACATGAGTTGTAATCGTGCGGAATCTCCAGGTCGCCTTTTGTATAAGCACGCCTGAATTTCTCCAACGTCCTGACCTGTTCCGAGTTCTCCAACGGCGCTAAAAATATTGATTTCATTCCCTCTCCTCTACGGCAAATCCCGGTAATTTCCATTCCCACTCTTCGCATTCAGCGCGTCGCGGTTGGACAAGTCCGTTCCCGTCACGGACGCGGTGGCGGTATCGTTCGGGGCGATTGCGGTCGAACTCAGGACGCTCGTGGGCTTCCCCAACACGTTCTGCGGGTTCTTCACCGTGCCAGCGGTCGCCCGCACGCGATAATACCGCACTGTCGGCGCGGTCCCGGTCGAAGTCGGCACGGTGTCGAAGTGAGCGTTGGCATTGTTTCCTGGAAGCAGATGCGCGGTGAGCAACACCGAGAAATCTCCCGTCGAACTAATCTCCACCTGATACCCATCCGCGCCCTTCACCGCGCTCCACGTTAAATAATTCCCTCCCTGCTTCGACGCGACGGCGAAGTTCGCGGGGATGGGCGGAGAGGTGGGGGAGAAGAGAGTTTGGCGCAACCCCGCTTGCCATTGTGCCAGGCCCGGGATTGTGGTGATCGTGGGAATCGTGCTCTGGGCCATTTACGCTCCGGTCAAGTTTTCTTGCGAAAAAACGTGACATTCCGCTGTACATCTAGTTTATATTGTGGTAGAGTGGGGAACATGCAGGAATACAAAGTTGCGGGAATTCGGGTTTTTACGGCGGATTGGATGAAACCGGACGAGATAGTGGTGGTTCCCGACCGTCGCACGCTTGAATCGGATGACGAATACTGGAACCGCGTTCGTTCACAAGCGGTGATTGTGCGTGGAATCGAGATACCGAAATGAGCGATTTTGGCGAAACCTTCAGTCCGGTTGCCGCAAAAGAACACCGTTGTATCTGGTGCTACTGGCGAATCCCAAAAGGTGAGAAGCACAAACTTTACAAGGGTGTGTACGACGGTGAATGGCAAAACTGGAGAATGCACAACGAGTGTTTTGAGGAACAACAAAAAGAAGCCCTGATTGGCTATCCCGAATTTACGCCGGGAGAAGCCAATCCGCCCGAAAGAATTCGACTCTTGTTCACGCCGTCCCCTTCGACCCCGAAAAATTCTCGTTCCTCGGAATCTGGCGCAGCTCCCACGTCTTAACCCCGTCCGTCGCGTACAACACGCCCTCGATCTCGGCCCATTGGAGCGGTGTGGGGGAGAGGATCACGAAATCCGAAAAACGAATCGTAGTAACGACGGCCACAGCGCACGACCTTTCGCGTTCTGTAGCTATTTTATCGTTTCCGCGGCGGGATCGGATTTCAGCATGATTCCGCGTAATGACCCGGCGTTCGTGCTCGCCGCGACCAGAATCTCGACCATCAATCTCTTGCACGTCACTCCCACCACGCCGTCGGTCGCCGCGAAGTACGCACGATATCGACTGGCGGAATCGGGCACCAACGCCGCATTCATCGGGCCAAACGGCGTGCCGGGACTGTCGGCGTTCTGCGGATCGAGGTAGAAATTTATCGTAACGTCGTTCGCGAGATTCGCCGTCGAAGTCTCGTACTCAATATAGTCGGGAACGTGCATGATGTCGGGACGGTTGAAGTTGATGAGCGCGGTGCGGAACGTCGCAGCGGGCAACGTCGCATTCACGTACGTCCCTGAAACGTCGTCCATTACGTAGACGAAACCATCCGTTCCGCCACCCACCAGAATCTTGTTCCCGGCGGTCGGTTCGAACACCGCTACACTCACGAACCCCCGTTGCGACTCCCACCACGATTTCGTGGGCCAATCGTAGACGTAGGTGTGGTAGACGTTGGAGGTGTCTTGATAGCAAACCACTAACCAATCCCGCGAGTTGTATTTGTACGGCAGAATCCGCACATTATCAATATCCGACGCGAGAATCGTGAGGAATTTCGTGCGCATCGGTCGGCCGATCTCGACGAGCTGGTCCGTAACGTTGAAATCCTGAGGCGTGATATTCCCGTAAATCGGCGAGATCGGCGGGTAGTTCTTCAGGAGCTTATCGTACCCGAAAATCACCAATCCATGTGACGTTGACGCCATGCCCCACCGCGATATCACCCCGCCGTCAATCGTGACGACCTGCATTATGCCGAAGTCGTCGATCGAATTCCCGTAAAGCGGGATAATCCCGGACTCCGTGCCCATCCACAACGCGTCGGCGTGGGATTTCAACGCCCGGATGCGGTTCGCTTCTTGCGGATACGCGAACACGTCCACGATATCGGAGAGCGTTGCGGCGCCCGCTTGGCCGGGGTTCGATTCCTGCGGACTCCCGTTCCCGTTCCCGCTCGACACTTCCTCGTTCGCCGAGAACCCCACGAAACTCGGCTTCGTCTCCTGCCGGCGGAAGATTCGCGACTTGTGGACTTCGACGATCCGCGAACCGAACGGCGGGTCGTTGCGGATCGGTCGATCAACATTCTGAATTGTGGACGTGGGATCCGTAATAAACGCCGCCTGGTCAATGTAAACGGGTGGGTTCGCCGTCACCGCGATGTGCCCCAGAAACTTCCCGAGCTTACTCCCCTCGGTCTCGCTCCCGTAATAATGAATGTGCGTGGTGCGCGGCGGAACCACCAAATACCCGCCCGTTTGCGACGACGGCGCATTCGCCGCGAGCGTCATGTGCGTGGCGTCCGTGAATGACGCAATCGCTCCCATATTCACGCCGTTGACGTAGAGATACTGTCCGACCATTGCGGCGGTGAAAATGCTCGTGCCCGTGACCGCTGTGGAACCAATCGTCGTCGTGGCGTTCCCCGCCGTGACGCTCACCTTCACTTCTTTATTGACGATCACGCCGGTCGTGTCGCTAATCGGCGAAGTCGAGGATTCGTGAACCCGCCCCGCCGTCTCGTCCGCCAGCGTGTACCAATAATAACGTCCGACTGTTGTGGTGAGCGTGCCAGCCGTCCCCGCATCAATCCCGGGTTTGTTCGTGGGAATCGGGAAACCTTCGACCACGAATGTCGCGTTGGGGCCGTCGTAGAGCCACGAATTCGTTCCATCGGCGATGTGCAGGAGATTATTAAGAACGCAGAATTGGGGCGTGTCGCTGAACGGCGTGGTCGTCGTGAATCCCGTCGCCGGATTTATCAACGACTGAATCACCCACGCGCCCGCGACTTCTTTATAAATCTGCGTCGCCGTGCAAGCGAACCTCGCGCTTTGGCGCACACCGGATGTATCGTTAAACGGATAGTCCACCAATGCCGTGACCTTCGACGGTGCGCCAATTTGCGTGGCGAGATACTTCGCCTGGCCCGATTCCCTCGCGAGTTCGCCCGAAATCGACGGGATGAACGACAAAACGCGCCGGGCGGTGTTGGGCGATTGCGAGTCTTGGCCCGCGAAGGTTTCTTCACTCCCGCAAAGGTTAAAGATATACGTCTCGGAATCCTTCGGGCTTTTGGGCGGCATCTAGTATTCTGCCTCTGCACTGAAATTCGCGTTTGTTTCGCTCCGATTCCCCGCTGCCTGCACCGTCGCAATAATCCCGTTCCTCCACGCTTCCACCCACATCGCGAACGCGGTCGGATCATTAATCGACTGCAACCGTTTCACGGCGAACGTTGTGATGTCGTTGGTGAACGGTGCGACGGTTTCGTCAATCGTGCCGCCCGATTGCAGCATCGGCAGCGCGCGAACGTACCAAACTTTCAACGTGAATGCGACTTCAGGATACCGCGCGAGGATGAGGGTATTTTTGCCGACGATTGAATAAAAATATACTGACGTAAACTCGTCGATCGCAGAGGTGCTTGAACTCGGCCCAATCGCGGTCGAGTTATTACGCTGGGTCACAAATTCCGGATGATGAATTTTTCGATAAAGAAATTGTACGCGTTCGTAACCCGTCGGCGCGAGAACTTCGATGAAACGCGGTCGTAAGCAATCGCCAGGGAGCGTGTACTCACGGGTCGTCGTGTTCAGTGCGGCGAAGGTGTTGGTTTGGGAGGCGGTGGTCGTGGTGGACTGAAGAAAGAAGTCGTCCGCAACCGCCACCAATGCCTTCCACACCTCCGCCAGCCCCTCGTTAATCGCCGAAGTGTATTGTGACGGCGTGGAGGCGTTGGCGCGACCGCCCATGCGGGCTTGCACGTCGGAGAGGATTTGGGCGTAAGAAACGGACATTCAGGACGCTCCTGAGTCTAGTTTATAGGAGCGGACGGCCGTGGGCGTCAACGAGAATACGCTTTCGAGTTGAGGACTCGACCGGCGCGGACGAACTCAGGATGGATTGGTCCTCGCGCAGACCGAGGGCGGATTTGAGTGTGCGTTGCCCCAACTGCACTTCGCGCAATAGCCCCTTGCGTTTCTTCGACATCATAAAATCATAGGGCGAGATGCCGCCGTTGCCGCGACCGAACGCTTCTCCCGCCGCGTTCTCAATCCACGACGCGAACTTCTCGTCCTCGCGTGCGTTCGCCGCGAACTCCTCCGCCTCCACTTTATCGGCGTACCTTGAATACCCACCGTACCGCTTCATATCGCCCAGGCACAACGCGTTATAAACCTGCGCGTCCACTCTATCCACCATCACAATCACGCGTTTGCCGCGTTCGAGAGAGATGATTTCCTCGTTGATCCCCGCGAGATCGTCGCGGTCGGCTTGAGTAGCGTTAAAACGCCGGCACCGTAGTTCCTCACGCTCCCGTTTCCGTCGCAACCATTTAAGCTCGACAATCGGCGTTACTGCGGTGCGCTCAATCACCCACCTTCCGACGTGCTCGCCCCACCGCACCGATAAAAGCGGATCCATCGCCGCAAGCGTGTTCGAGATCGATTCGGGTGGGAGCATTATTTCGCGTCCTCGAACACGAGAACTTCTCCTGTGCCTATAGATTGATCTGGGTTGACGGTAAAACGAACTTGAACGTTCAAACCGTTGACACAAACGCGGGTTATTACACGGTTGCGTCCGCCTGGCCATTTCTGAGTCACAATGTTTGCGCCATCAGGAAAACGTTCATACTCAGAGTGTAGCTCCGCCACAACGGCGGGTTGCTTGACAATAGCTTCGGGAATTTCTTTCGCAGCAATCGACATTTATTTCGCGTCCCTTTCGAGCCAGGCACGTAACCACTGTCCGTAGACCCCGGGATTCATCTCGGCGAGATGACGGTGGCGTGCGGCGGCGGCGTCACAGAGTTTCTTAAATGCGACTTCCGCGTCCGTTTGATTGAGCGCCAGAAGTGTGACCGGCCCGATCTGGCCGTCCACCCTCACCCCAGCGACCTCTTGGAGCATTTTTGCGGCCGTCCCGACTCCCTGATTCACGGCGATATCGTAAACTTTGTTCGCGACATCCTGTGATATTACGCTACCGAGCTTGAGCGGCGCCCAATAATCGCGTTCGAACAACTTCTCGGCGAATTCCAGCGCGTGTTCGTAGGAGCCGGTCCAGAAGTCATCGGGAAGCTCGGGGTGGGCGAGGGAGTTCACGCCCAAACGCGCCCGACCGCCGTGGGGCTCCGCAGAGACCGCCCCGGGATGCCGAGGATCGTCCTCGAACGCCATCGTCCGTAAAAAGGCTGTGCGGAAATCGGCCATTACGCGCCGGGCTCCAGGGACTTTTCGGGCTCGGGAGATTTCTCTAGCTCCTTAACCCGCACCGAAGCGGCAACGTGCTCGAACTCGGCAGCGAACATCTCCTCCGCGATCTCCGCGCCGGGGAATCGCGCATCAAACGCGCTCTTGAACTGTGCGGCTTTAGAGGCGTCGTCCAATGCCGGCCGCACCTCATCCAATTTCTTCTTCAACTCGTGGGCGAATTCAACCTGGTCTTGAGAACAATAAATCACGCGCTCACCTCTTTCATTTCCGCAACCGCCGCCTGGTCCTCTTCGCATTCGAGGATGTGATTCTTCAAACGCTCGACCGTGCCTTGATCGATCGTACAAATCGGGCACGTAGTCTTACGGGCGCGTTTGGCGCTGGGTTGTTCTTGATTGGTCGGCCACTTCTCGACGATTTCGAGAACGGGGATAAACGCGGCGTCGAGGGCCGACTCAAATTTGACCCCTGCCCACTCCGTCGGCGAGCCGCCGAACAAAATCCCCTGCGCATAGAGCCCCCGCGCGACATCATCGTTTACAGTGATGATCTTACCGGGTTCAAACTCATACGCTACAGCGTCGTGCTTCACCACGTACGTCTTCGGGCCGGTGGGTTTGCGGAACTTATCGAGTGGACCACGCGCACGGAACGCGCCGTTGGTCTCCAGGGTCTTCAGCACCGCGTCTTCGTCGGTAAGCCGCAGCGATACGTTGTAGGACATGGTGGAAATCTCCTCTTTTTGCGCGAACTCGTCCGGGTAAATCGCTTCTGGCCGGGAGCCCGAGTTCGCGGGACGGAGTAGCCGTCTAGAGATAGTCTATCAAACTGGTGCGGTCGGAGAGATTCGAACTCTCACTGAGCGGGTCTTAAATCCACTGCCTCTGCCGTTGGGCTACGACCGCGAGAATGGTAGGCCGGGTGGGAGTCGAACCCACAAATAGCAGTTTCTAAGACTGCTCTCTTTGCCATTTGAGTACCGGCCTGTGGTGCAGCACGTAGGAATCGAACCTACACTGAACGGGATTTGAAGCCGTTGCCTCTGCCAGATTGGGCTAGTGCTGCGGAGAAATTATAGGAGTCGTAATCGCGGAAGAACTCTGTGGGGGAGGAGCGAATCGAACGCTCGTGAACTTGTTCCCAAGACAAGTGGGCGGCCACTACCCGACACCCCCACACAATTCTCCAGCGGAGAAAGTGTGGGTCGCGGTCGGGTTGGGGAGAGCAAGCGCATGGTTGGTACTCGGTACAGAACTACGGTATCACAAAGACGAGCCGGTTGTCAAGTGGCGTTTACCAGAGGACTTTGGCGGCGAATTTCGCCGATTTCACAACGGCGTGCTCGGACGCTTTTGCGGCCTTCACACTGGCGTGTGCAGCGGGCTTAACCGCGTGCTTGAACGCGAACCTCGCAACCCCGGCGTGGGCCGGGACGAACGCGAGAACGGAGAACACAACGACGAGAACGACGGCAAACTTACGCATGATGACGACTCCTAACGCGGCTCCTCCGCCCGAGCCTAAACCCGAACGGAGGAGGAGAGATGCTAATTTAATTCTACTACACGAAAAAGGAGGAGCCCGAAGGCTCCCCCGAAGTTGCCGTGATGCCGTCCGCTTAGATACCGAACGCGCCGGCGGTCACAGTTGCCGTGATGCCGTCCGCTCTGGAACACGAAACTGGCATATCGTTGAAGAAATTCTCCCTCAGACGATACCGCGCTTCATACTGGTCGGTGTTCGCGGCACGGAGAAATACCGTTCCGTCGTTCTTCGCCCAGCCGCTCTCGCCCAGTTCGTAACGTTCCAGGTGACCCTCGCTCAAGAAGAACAGAGTGCCGTACGCTGCGTCGCGGTCCGCCGTCCCATCAATCCCCGCGAAACCCCAGTTGTCGTTGCCCGCCGGACCCGCCTGGAAAGTGGAACCTTTGTTGCCTTGCTGGACGTTGTAGCGTTTGTCCTGCTCGGTCAACTTCCAGACCTCGCGCTTAATGCTGTGATGCCCGTACAACGCCTTCACCTTCTCGCCGCTCACTTCTTCGTTGTTGTCGATGATACGGTTCAAAAGATCGGGGTTCAGTGCGCCGACCGACGTAAGAACGTTCGACTGGAAAAACGCGTTCGCAGCGAGCGAACGGTTGATGGAGAAGATGTTCGAGGCGTAGGTCGTGGCGTCCACCAGAGCCAACAAACCGTACGGCTCCAAGTTGAACGATGACTCGCCCGGCGCCACCGCGTTCGAACCGAACGACACTAAATCGCCGGTCGTAGTGTTGACCGCCGAATCCAACACAACTGTGGTGGACGTGACGGAAGTGACCTTCTGGACGCCGCGGAGAATCGCGCCGGTTGAATCCGTGAACGCGAGAATATCTCCCACTTTCACGAACCGTCCGACGTTGGTTGTGCCCACGACGTTGCCCGGATCCTTGAGGGTCTGCGTGGCGGAGTTCGCGCCGCTCGAAATCACGGCCAATGTGCCCTGGCCAAAGTAGTTCAAACCACGATTGCGCTGGCGGGAGATGTCTTTTACAAGACCGTCCTGCTCCAGCTTGATCGCGGAAATAAACGCGCCTTTGTCTGTGGCGGTCGCGTCCATAATATCGGCCGAAATCTGAATATGCCCCATCCACTTGCGAATGGGGATTTTGGCGTCCGTGGTTCCCTGGTTGCCGGCACTGGGAATCTGCCCAGTGTCGATCGCGATCGCCTTCACGCCGGAGTTACGAGCGTTGTGCAGCGGCACGACGACTTCGTTGCCTTCCCACTTTTTATCGGACATATCGCCATTGACGAAATACTTCAATGCCGGAGTCTTTTGGTTGATTTGCTCGCGCAGCGGCCCTTCGTAGACTTCTTTAAGAATAGCCCCAGCGACGCTGGTATCAAAGCCCATGATTTCACTTTTCCATTTCTTCGTTGGTACTCGCCGAACGCGCCCGTGCGCTAACCCTGCTCGGCCATAATCTCATCAATCCGGTCCATCGCGGCCTTGGTGAGTTTCGGGTCCTTGAGGCCGGAGAATTTAGCCGGCTGTTTATCCGACTGCTGCTCCCGTCCCGTTCCCTGTGCCGGCAGTGTCCGCGCCGTTCGCGCTGCGAGTTGTGCCTTGGTCTTGACGGTCGTGACGTTCGCGGATTTGAATGAGGCGCCGGGTTTTACGGAGGGCAGAGCGAACTCCGCCGCTTCTTTGATGATGGATTGCTGTTCCGCGCGGTTGCCCGAGCGTACGGCGTTCCACCACCGTCCCAATGTCTCTTCGTCCCCGTCCACATACGCCTGGATCCTACCCGTTAAGCGTTTAAGTTCGCCGTCGGTTAACGACAACTTCGCATCGCTCAACTGCTTGTCCAGCCATTCCCGTCCAGTGCGGATCGCATCGTTGTTCGCGGACTCCAGTTGTTTCTCCGGAGCCCCTTTCAACTCTGCCATCTCGGCTTGCAGCTTCTCAAGCTCGGTCTTCGAAACAAACCCATGTTTCTCGGCCTGTTCCTTGTACCACTTGTCCGCCGCCTTAATCGCCTTGATTTCCTCCGCCGACTTACCCTCGAACCGAGGGTCTTCGTCGCCACCCGAAGAAGTATTCTTCGTTTTGGCCGCCGCCGCGGCTTTCTCCGCCCGCGCCGCCACCAACTCCTCGAAAAGCGATTTGATTACCTCGGGGGACGCATTGCCCTTGCCCACGTAGCTCTCAACCAGCGTTTTCATTCCCGAAAGCGAAGTGATCGTTTTCTGGGCTTCGACGAAGCCTGCTTTCGCTTCATCCGGAGTCTTGTAAATGGTGCGTTCGTTTACTTGCAGAAACGGTTGGTCGTTTGCGCCGTCGTTCGCGCCCCCGGCCCCCGCAGCGTTATCGACCTGCGAGCCGTCGTCCACGTTCTCTTGAGTAGCAAGATTCGTGTTGTCGTCCACTTTTCACTTCTTTTCCACGCTGGAGTAACCAGCGTTTTGAGATAGGGGAACTACGCGTTGCCGCGCGTCCCCCGAACTTTAATAAGGCCGTCCGGTATTAAAGAAACGGCCCGAAAACTTTAATACCCCTAAGCGGCGTCGCTCGTCTGCGAAACCGAATCGCGATCGTACGCCGAGAACGAGGATGCGCGGGAACGCCGGATCGTGACATGCACGACCAAATTCAACCCCGGCGTCCCGTGGACCGCAGTGTTCTGAATCGTCAAAATATCGCCCTTCGCCACACTGAGCGGCGATGCGGTCAAAGCCGAATACCCGTTGGCATCGACCGTCGGGGACTTCGAAGTCGCGGCGAACGTGATCTTCGGAGAATTCGCGAAGATCGAGGTTCCGTTCAGTTTGATATCGGTGATTTGCGTGCCGCTTACGGTCCCCGCCGTTCCCAACCGGGCGAGAATCCCGCGAATCGTGCCGGGAAACGGCACCATATTCGCCTGGAGATTGTCGGCGACGGTCTGGGTGCCGGGAACGGAGAACTCAAGTACGTACTCGTTAACGTCGTGCATTACGATGGCCATTTTATTCTGGGCCTCCTGTAATTAGTGTATCGCACGGAGCACGAACGGGGAGAAATGTCAAGTTTTTTGTCGGAAAACTCGTATTAAAATTCTGCCCCCTTGACTTCCGCTCGCAAACCTGTGACAATTCTCCCAACCGCGAGAGCGGAAAATTCAGAAGAAGAAAAGAGAAGAAGAACATGTTTACAGTGAAACTCGTAAGACAAACACAAGCGGCGGCTCCCAGCACAATCAAATTAGTGGAAGCCGAAACAATTAGCATCTATGCTGCGGGGAAGCCAGAACCAGCGCGGGAACCGGGCGATAAAAGTCCGCTTCCATGCACTAACAAAGTGCGGGCCATTACGATTGAATTGAATGGAAAAACGCAAACCTTTCACGTTGGTGATGATGAATCCGCAATCACAGGAGACGTAGACCTCTATCACTGCGCATACATCGAGAATTCCAACGGCGCAACAACGGAGCGTGTCTACGGGTATTAACACACGGGAGTGCTAAACCCGCTGAGTGTGACAGCGGGTTTTACTTCGCCATTTTCTTCAAACCCGAACTCTTCACCGGCATCTTCCGCAAATCGCTCGGTAATTCCGTCCCCGACCGCATATTCCTCGGCGTGGCGTCAACAACCTCATCCGCGTACCCAATTCCCAAATCCGGCTTCAAATTTCCCACAACGCGATTAACCTCCTCGTTCATAAACGCACGGTCATGCGGAGCCAATCCCGTGCCATCATCGGGAACCAACGGCGCTAGTTTCGGCGGAATGTACGAAGCGGCCCAGTTGAAATACGGATTGTCTTTCGGGCTCGGAGGATGGCCGAAAATCGCTTTCTTAAATCCCTCCGTCGTGGGGGCGGGGCGGAAATCACCATCGAGAGGATCGATTATAGGCTTGGAGGACATTCGTTCGAATCTTTCTTAAAAAGTAGAACTCAGCGTGTTGCGGCTACATCTTCCCCAAACCAGAAGATTTCTGCCCAATACCAGGGAACTTGCGGTGGACGGCGGCGTCAACTTTCGCCTTCACGTCCCCGCCTTGGGCGGAGGCGCGGCTCAACGCGTTCCGGGCGTGAGACTCATCTTCGATCGGAAATTTGCGCTCGGCGGGAAACACGAACGATTTCTTCGGGAGCGCGTTGCGGGTTGCGGCATCGAGTTTCGCCACGTTACATCCCGTCCTTATCGGTGTCGCGCATTTTCGCCAACCCACTCGTTTTCGGTTTCTTCGCGTTGTGCTTCGCTTCCATCTCGCGACCGAGCGGTGTCTCAACATTCCCCCGCATTGCGCCGATGGAATTCATCACTTTAAAAGGCGCGGCTTTGTCGCCAGGATATTCTTTTTTTAACTTCGACTCTAAGAAAGCGGGCATGTGCGAAACTCCTATTTCTAATTTTACCCTACTGCCCCGGCTCGACCGCGCCGGCCAAATCCGCCGGTTGTGCCGGAGATTGCGTCAAAACTTGTTGTGCTCTCGCGTCCGCTGCCCTTGCCTGGTTCGGTCCGGCTCCAGTTGTACCCTTTTTGGGTGCGCGTGACCCCACTTGGTTCCCCGCGGTCGCACCGGGTTGCGAGGGCGGTTGCATCGTGCTCTGGGCTCCCTGCGCTGCCGCAGCGACTCCCCCGCCCGTCAAATCCACCGTTCCCGGCGCATCGGGGTTCACCTGCATCTGGGCGAGCAGGCCGCGGCGCGCGCCTTCATCCACAAAGTGCGCCTGAATGTGGGCCATCCAGAGTTCTTGTAGTTGTGGGTCGAGGGCCATGAACTCATCAGTGTTCCCGAACTTCACGTGCTCGCGAATGTGAATCATCGAGTTGTGGATGAGCGGAAGGAGTTTCGGTGGCGTTCCGGTCTTCAAAAACTCGCTCTGCTCAATCTTCGCCCGGCGGGTGTGGTCGTCCGAAGACGGCAACATCGACATTTTGCCGAATTTCCGCAGCACTTCCAACGCCTGCTCGGGATCCTGCGGGTTGATAATCCCGCCTTGGATCAACTGTTCGATTTCCGCGCGCTCCGTCGCCTCGCTCTGCGGGAACAAACTTTGATAATCGATGTCCATCACCACGCCGCCCTGCAAATCGGCGTTCGTGAACGACGACACCTCGAATTCCTTGTTCTTGCCCGCGGCGATCAAAATCCGGTTATCGGTCCAATGCTTCCGGGCGATTTCGAGCGTCATTTTGTCGAGTTCGAGAAACATCTTGGCCCACTCACGCACCATCGGCCCGATCGCCTTCTTAGCGCGTTGGTCGAGGAGCGCGAGACCGGACGCCGCTGTGACGCCTTGAGGAGCTTCGCCGCCTTGCAGAAAGTACGTCCCGGTCGCCCGTTCAATCTGGTCGTCGATTTGCTTCAGCGTTTCGATCAAGTACTGGAGATATTGAAGCTGCGGAACCACCCGTTCGGGTTTCGCAATCGTCGTCCCCCCAACCGCGAACGGATTGTAATTGCAAATCCAACCCGCCTCGCCGTTAAAGAGATCGACTCCCGACCCTTTGGGATTCATCCAAATCGAATTCGCCATCCGCCGAATTTCCATATCAATCGCGCGTTCAACGCGGTTGCGGAAGTGCTGGAGCGGAACGGCGTCATCGAGAGGAGAGGAGCCTAGCAAACGACCGGACTGCAAAATCGCCCGCCCGTGAACGAGCGGTAGAAACTTCTGGCCTTTACGAATCCCCACTCCGTACTCAGTATCGAGCGGGTCGATGTCGATTACGTTGTCCTCGCTCTTGCCGATTCGCTTCGCACACAACCCCTCGGGATAATCTTCGTTCGGCAACATGAATAGTGTGTAAGCGGTGACTTTCGGAACCTTGCTCGAACCCTGCGCCGTGTTCCCAAAGCCGCTCTGCGGATTAAACTGGTCGCTCAAAGACGCGATCACGTCCAAATAATGCTGCGACAACGCGTTCCCATCGTCCCCCGTCTCCTCGTCCCCACCCGAATACTTAAACTTCTCCTTCGCGTACGACACGTCATAGCGTTGGATGCGAATCCACCACGTCCAGAGACGAGAGTCGCGGATGCGATAATCCCCCCGGACTTCGAACATTGATAACACGTCTACACACAACGCGCCGATGGGAAGGAGTTCGGTCTCGGCGGATTGCTGGAGCGGTGAAGGCGGATTCCCGTTCTGCCCGTTCTCTAAATCCGGCCCGCACGTCGGACACATCGGATTCTGGTCGTCAACGTCGTGCTCGGCGAGGTCGTCGGCACCATACGTCTCCCCGCACTGCGCGCACTCGTGCTTCGATGTCTCCACCGTCCCGTATTTCTCATCGTAATCGTAATACGGATAGAGAAAAACGTTCCCCGTGTCAATGAACCACCCGGCGATTTCGGACTCTTTACCGTCCAGCGACGCTTCCGTGTAGACGACATCTCTCACTCGTTCGCCAATCTCCGCTGTCGCGTGCGCTTCGTCGTCATCGGTCGCGGGCAAATGCTTGATCGGCACCCGGCCCTGTGCGACTGCGGAAATCAAATCGTTGCGTTTCTCGCGGAACTTATTCGTTTGCGTCCGGGGGAAGTATTTCGGGATATTCCGCAACTTCACCTGGCCCTGCAACTTAATAATATCGTGCTGTCCCGCGATTAGGCACAAATTTCTGAACGCCGCCCACTCGAACGCCGAGCGCGTCGATTCGTTCACCTTCAAGAATTTATCGATAAGCCCGGAAATCTTCTCGCGGTTCGCGGGGATGTTGGTGTCGTACGGGTTCGGCGCGGTCGGTTCCGCATCTCCCTGCGTCCGTTCCTGCCCGGGCGGGAGTTTATCGAAACTCGCCCCGGTCCCGCCGTCCCCCATCGCCCTCGCGACAATACTCTCCAACCCCGTCGCCATTATTTCACTCCCAGCGCCGCAGCGGCTTTCGGTTCAATCTTGATCTTCTCGTCCACAATAAACTCGCTTGCGTCATCTTCCTCAAACGCGCCCATTTCGGACATTCTCCGTTGCACTTCCGCGGCCATTTCCTTCGCGGTTACGCGCGCCTCGGCCATCCCCACTGTGCTCACCGGAGGCCGGCCCTCGATCTCGAACACCCGGTCGCCGATGCGGTCCGCGCGAGTCTTCTCTTCCTCAAACTTCCCGCGCCAGTAGTCCACTTCCCGGCGCAAATGCTCGGTCACGGACGCGTCCCGTAGCAAAATCTCGTATTTCGCTCTCTTTATCCACATAATCTACCCTTAGTTTACGCGACCGGCACTAATTCCAATCCCACTTATTCATCTGCGCGGGAACGAACAGCCCCGCGTCCGTTCGCGCGAATTCCGTTCCGTCCAAAAACATTTCCGCCGTAGCGTTCCCCCGCTGTCGGGCCTTAAACGCCGCTATCAACGCCGCGTCCTCCTCAGCTTCTTGCGCCGAGATCGGCGACACCGCTCTCAACTCCGCGTATTTATCCTTCTCAGCGAGTTTTGCGGGATCCGGACGTGTGGCGACCGCGTACCGAAACGAATCGACGCTATCGAACCTCGCGGTCGCCGTTTTCTTGATCTCATTCCGTCCCTCGACCCATAATGCCCCGTCGTGCTCGGCGCGAAAGGTCTCGCACGTCCGATAAACGAACACCCTCGGACACCCCTCCAACTCAATCCTCTTCGCGTGCTCGGGATCGGCCTCGCGTAACCATTCGGGCGCGGGCAGACCCTTTCCGTTCTTCCCTTTTCGCAAGTGTAAGTAACCCGCGACCGAAAGCGTTCCGGCGAGCACATGTTTCTCGGCGACACGCGTGTAAATTTCATGCAGTGCGAGATCGGTCGCCGCGACTTTATTCTCCGGATCAATCACGAACGTCGTTTTACTACTGTCCCACGGCATCGAACGCTTGATCCATGCCGCGACTTCATCCACCAAGGTCGTCGCCTTCGTGAACTCATCCGTCACGATCAAATTCCCGTGATTATCGACGTAAACGCACAACACGGACCACGGACAGCTCCCGCCGACATCAATCGGCCCCACGCACTCCCACGAATCCGGGATATGCGGAAGCGGGTTTATGTTGTGAACGGAATTAAGCGTGAACTCCTTGTAAACCTTCCCGCTGAAATTCTCAAAACTCGCCTCGATATACCGCCGTACGAACTCCGGCGGAGAGTTGAGAATAAAATTCTCATAAAACCCGTCATCCACAAACCCGCCGTTTGAGATCATGTTCTCGCGCGAGTCCATGTGGATACCGAGTTTGTTGCCGTTCACATAAGAACGGTAAAACACGCCGTTGAGCGGATCCAACGGCTTATAATTCGGGAAGAAGTCCTGAAAAATCCAATCGTTCCCGGCGGGATTCGCATTTCCAAGAGCGAACCTCACCTTCGCGCAGTTATTCCGTAATCGCCCGTTCAACGCCACCCACTCTTCGCGAGAAATCTCCTCCGCTTGTTCAACGAGGAACGCGCCGAGATTGTGTCCGGTGCGACGGGTCTTAGTACCAAGTGCTGAAGCGTCGCGAATGTGTTGAAAATACGCGATCGATTTATTCTTAAAATGAACGACCATCCCGGTCTGCCCGCGTTTGTGGACCTTCGCGATCCACGATTCGGGACACTGCTTAAAAAACTCGGGGATCATCGTCTTTTCGAGATCGCTCCCGCGCAGGCGCCCAAACAACACTTCGTTCCCGGGGTACTTCGCGATCAAGTACAACATTTTTTGGAGACCGGAGAAACTTTTGCCCGACGAGAAGCCCCCAACCGTCATCTCCTGATACACCGTGTACGGCTTATCGCACTGTCCGCGCTGGGGGAAATTAATAAACGCGCGCTGGGAGGGAGTTAAGCGGGCTTTGGGAACGTGGGGGGCGGGCGAAGGCATCCTACTCTAAGTTTAACCGACCGCGAAAAAGGGAGTGGATTTCTCCCGAGAAATGCGTTATAATCCGTTTCTATGAATCTTCACATCACCTTCAGCATCAACGGTTCGTTATCAATGCTGGACTTCCCCAACGCAACGGGCGAGTTCATTGTCACCCACAACAATTTTTCCCTTTTCCAAGTGAATCGAGGAAATAAAGTCATCGCCGAGTTCCAAGCGCACGCGGTCGTAGGCTGGGACTCCGAACAGAAAAAAGAGAGCGGCGAGATTTAACTCCCACCGCTCTCTCGCGACCCCGCGTCAATTTTTCGGCGGACGGTGCGCTGTTATTAGTTTATCGTGTATGGGACAAGAAAAAGGGAGGCCGGTTAAAGCCTCCCTAAATTATTGATTCTAAAGGACTAATTTCCTAAACAGATCCATTGCACCACGTCCGTCGCGCCAGTGGTGTTCGTGATCGCCGCAACCGTTCCAGAACTCGGAATCATCTGGACGGGATTGGCGCGGGTTGTCACGTCGTTCGCCACGCAGAAATACGAGGTGGACGACGTGAAGCCGTTCGGAAACGTGATGTTCGCAGCGTTCGCGGCGAGAGTTGACTCGCCGACGTAAATCTGCGTCTTCGGCGTGACCGCAGCGACCGAGCACGTCTGGTTGCCCGAGCCAGTGCTGCCGCATGACTCCACAATCGGAAGTCCGCCAGCATTCACCGGAAGACTCAGCGACTCCGTGCCCAACGCGCCAGTTGCGGGATTCAACGTAACCGTCCCGGTCGTGGCGTTGTTGAGAATCAACTGGCCCACTGCGGAACCACTCGTGCCCAACACAAGCGAAGCAGTCGGCGTGATCGTGACCGCACCGGAGAACGAGTTCGAGCTTCCACCGAACGTTCCCACGCCGGTTGAAGTCTTGAAGGTTCCCGTACTACCGCTGAAATCGTTCGACACCGCGCCCGATGCCAACAGACCCGCAGTAAAAGTGGGAATGCCGGTTACAGAAATCGCGCCATTTCCCAAAGTCACCGCGCCGGTCGAGGTCTTGAACGTCCCAGTCGATCCTGAGAAATCGTTCGAAGCCGCTCCACTCGCCGTCAAACCAGTCGCAATGACCGGAGTGGTAAGCGTCGGGGTCGTCATGTTGGTGGCGGAGAGAGTTTGCGTGGTCGTTGGATTCGCATAAGCGACGTTCGCTGCGCCTCCCGGATCGGTAAACGTCACCGTCCGTGAAGCGGCGAGCGTATCCGCAAGAGTGAGCGTGGTGCTCGCCGTTGCCCCCGACGCCTGGAACTTAATCACCTTCGTGCCGTCCGTGGGATCGACGATTTTCGTGGTGGTCGCGCTCATCGCCGTGATATCCGGCGGAATGAAAATGTTGTAATTGAAGAATCCACCACCACCCAACGTGGTGTTGAACTGCAACGTGTACGCGCCCGCTGCGGCGCAAATCGTGAACGGCCCCTGGCCGCTCGGCACCGTGACCGGCTGAGTGATAAACGTCCCCAGCGTGTTGTCCGTTGCGATCGTGGTGTTGTTCGTGGTGATGGGCGCTCCCGACGCATTCGCCCCAGATGCAACACGATAAACGTTCGTCGCATTGGGATTCTGGTACTCTGCGGGAATCGGGAAATAAACGCACCCGCCCTGGCCAAACGCCGCCGTGGACGTGAGCGTGAGGACGAACGCAAAAATCGCGGCCGTCAAAAACTTCTTAATAAACATGATTGCTAAAACCTCGCGAGATGAATTATGAAAATATGAATGCCCGGAGCGCCGTCGCTCCAGAGAGTTAACTACAGATAGTTTACTCGCAGGGGGGAGGGGAGAGAAGGGCGCGTTCGGCGTGCGCGGGCGTGAAAAACGGCCCGAGTTAACCCTCCTCGAACCGCTTCTTTTCCGGTTTTTTAAATATTACGCGAGATTCGGGATTCTGTCAATCCCGCTCGGACGTGGCGTGAGCGGCGGCGCAAGAGCGGGAGCCTGTGCTCCACCCGTCTGCGGCACGACCGCGGGACTTCCCGACGCCGCAATCAAATCTCCGTACGCCGAACCCGCGCCGGACATATCGCTTCCGAGCTTGGGCCCATACGCCGCGTTCACGATATCCTGGGGCGACGAGCCATATGCGCTCGGTGCGGTGCCTGGCCCTGAGTTCCGCATATCCGCGAGCCCCGACGTGGCCGGCGCCGCGCTCATCGTCGGCGTCGAATTCTGTATCGCAACCGTTCCCGGCGCCCCAGACGCACTCGCTAAAGGCGGGGGCGCGGGTGCTAGTGTCGAACCCATATCGTTCCCACCCTGCGTTCCCATCGTGTTCCCGCCGCGCTGAAAACTATTCTTGTTCACGCTCAACTCCTTCGTCCTCGTCGGTTTCGTGCGCACCCATCTCATCCGGCTCCCACCCTGTCGCGTCAATCTCCGGCCCCAACGGCAACGGCTCGGGCTTGATTTCTTCCCTCTTCTCCACGACGTACGCCCTGCCCAACACGGTCGCTGCCTTATCGCCCTTCCGCTGTGCGATCTCGCTCAACTTCGCTTCGGTCGCGTAGTCCCGGACGCGCTTATCGCCTTCCTTTTTCCAACACTCCGGCACGTGCGCGGCGGCATCCAGCCACGCCCACATGATTTCGTAGAACCGCTTTTTCGCTTCCGGATCCTTTTCGAGATCCCGTAGTATCGCCGTTTCGTTCCGGTCGCCCTCGGTCGCTTTCGACCGTTCCAGCGCCGCGGCCTCGGCCTTCGCCTTCAAATCCGCGCGGTAGCACGGTGAACACATCCCCTTCGCCTTCTCAGGCCGCGAGGGATGGCAGAGAGCTTTCTTAACGGGTTCGGGAAAGAGTGTCGTAGCGGTGGCGCGGGTCATGCTAACGATAGTTTAGCAGCGGCGAACGTGCAGGCGTCGATATCGTATGGAAACGTCTCCTCGCCGTTCACCACGACGCGATCGTCCGTCCAAATCAACGGTTTGAATCCCAACGAGCGTGAGTACCACCGGGCGGGGACACCGATCGAGAGCGCCCTGGCGCACATGTCCAACGTGCCGTTCCCGCCCGTGTGTGGATCCGGCGCCCACAAATCCTCTCGAAACGCCCAGACCTCGACATAATCGCCCTCGCCCACGAGCTTCGTCGCGGCTTCGAGCATTTTTTCGTTCCGCAACGTGCCGGCACTACGCCCGAACCTCGCCCACTCCGCGTCAACTTGGAGATGGGGGAGCTTGAGTATGACCGCGGCGTTCTTGCCGTGCGAGTCCGCCCCGGACGCACCACCCTGCACGACGAACTTGATATTCGGGCGCTCGGCTTCGAGTGCCGCATAAATCAGCGAGTAACGCGAAAACGTCCGCCCACCACAAAGAATTATCACCTTCATTTCGGCCTCTCGTATTTCAGGATGTCGGGGTGGACCGGGCCAATAGCATGACCGAGATGTTGACGCGACAAACCGAAGTACTGCTCCTTGGAGTAATCGGTATCGTCAAACACAGATTGGCAATTCGGGAACACCTGGTGACACTTCACGCATCGGCGGTCGTTCGTGAAATCGCCGGGAATGCGCTCCAGAAGATCATGGGGACATTCGCGTTTCAAGTTCTCGAACTCCAACCCAGTCGTGTCCACCACGACTTGAGATGGAGAGATGAAGGCCGCGCCGGTCATCGCTTCCGTCTCGTCCTTGATCCGTTCCAACGCCTTGACCAACTCCGGATCGACCGGCGGGAGTTCTCGAAAAATTCGTTCGCTCATCCCGCTACTCTACCACTCCCGAGCGCGGGCGTCAACCAACAAAAATTGTCATTCGGGATTCAAGAATCCAGAACGCTTGGTTCGCGACCCAAACTTGCGTTTAAATGCCCCACCCCGAACGCCGTTGGCTCGCCCTGTGACCGCCGGTCTCCCGAACCCACTCCGCTACCCCGAACGCCTCAAATCGCCTCCTACGCTCTCGCGGAAGTGACCCTTCGCCTTTCGCGCTTCTCGCGAGAAAACGCACACGACTTTTCAACAACTTCCCCACTTCCGGACCTTAGAAAATACGGTTGTTTTCGCTTTGACCCCCGAATCCATCTGCGAATTGGCGTATAGTTCGATGAATCCGACCTTCTCTTTTCGAAATGAGCGAAAAGTTCCGTAAAGTGGATGTTACCTCTCTCCAAACCACCCCGGGGCGTCTCGGACCTCCCCCCGTGCACGCCGGCTGCGGTGCCGTGCGCCAGGCGCGGCGACACAAAAACTCCGTGCTCTCATAGCGTTCGCGGGCGTCTAAAGCTCTGGCGAGGTCGTGCGCGGTGGCGTCCGACACAATGTCGCGTCCGCCGGCGGCAAGCTCGACCACAATTCCCCGCACGGTCCCGCGACCTCTTCACAATCTTCACTTTCCGCGTGATTTTCCGTAGATTATTAAGCGAACGGCCCAAACAAACGTCAAATCGCCATTTACACCTTAGTTTTCGTCCGTTATGATGTTCGCACAGTCGGTCAGACTTTAAACGGAGGTCACTCACCACGATGGAGAAGTTAATAGCACGTTGGGAATCACGTAGCGGTAAACATTGGGTAGATCTGTACTTCAATCCAGCATTCAAGCTGGCAGATGGCCGTATTGTCACAGATGCGCATTATCAGGGAGTGCGTTGTGGTGGCGGAATACAAGCTGATTCGCCTGAGACGGCAATTACCGCCATGGAAACTCTGATTGCTCGTGGTGGCTTCCAGTATGACGCAAACAAGACTCCAATGAAACGAGTGAAGTAACGCACGGCAACCAAGACGGACAGTCTATAAACGGAGGATCACGGATCATGAAACGAATCACAGCAAATGAAGTTGACGTTAAGGAATCCAAGGTAGAGGTATCACCTCGCCTTGCAACCGCAATCGACAAATTGAACATGGCTCTGTTTGCAGAGTTTGGACTGGATCACGCCTATACCATCATGGGACGCGGGCAGGTAATTGCGGCCAGCAACCTAAAACTTGGGAAGGTTGACGCTAAGATCGCTTAGCCATCGCTAGGGCGCACCGTCGCGGGCTGGCGCGTCCTGTGGGGAGGCTAATCACATTATGAACGATATTAACTACATTGAAGAGACGCCTAGTGAACGTGGTATAGACGTGACCATTATCGGCGGAGTGCTGTTGCAGTCGGAAATCATTCGCCGTGATCCATTTCAGCGGTCAGTTCCGTGCTGGCAGTTCAAGCGTTATCACCTGTTCAAGGCGCACGGACGGACTTATATCTGCACTACCATAAGCACGGAGACGCTTATTAAGCTGGCGTTCCCCTACTCGAATATCGAGCACGCGGAGATGGACGCGGATGTGTTCATTATATCGCCCAAGGGGAATTGAGAACGGCGCAATCCCGCGCACAGGAACCACGGGGGAACACAATGGACACACTAACAGTTGAACAGAATCGAGCAATCGCGGAAGCGCAGAGCCTTTTACAGATGCACTTGCGCGAGTTCACGAAGGATGAAGCCGAACGCCAGATGCTAACACGTCACGCGGTCTTTGGGCTGCTGGCGTGTGAGTTGGATATTGATCTGTAATCACAACCAACCACGGGGGACACCCGGAGATTACAACGGAGGATTTTTATGACACTTACATTTGAACGCAACGAGTCGCACCCACAAGGCGCGGCAGAGCACACGATTACCGCAGATTGGTTTCAGGTGACTTATAACACGATTACAAGCGCACCCGGAAACGGAGAAGAGATAGCCGCTTGGGACGGGCATTACTGGCGTACTCCAGACGGCGAAACATGGTCAGATATAGTGTTTGGATAGAAGCGCAATCCAGCGCAACGGAGCACGACCGCTCTCGTGCCACGAACGGGGGACACCCGGAAAACGGAGGATAGCGATATGACACACGAACGAGTAATGGATTTAGCAAGACTCACGGCAGAGCTGGCGGTATTGGCCGAGAGAAACGCGAACCGGCATCGCAGCATAGCCAAACCCGCAATGACCACACAACAGATAGCCAACGATGCATTCCTGCTCATCAAATACGCATCCAGCCTATCTAACTACGCGACCCAGGATTGCAATGTCGGACTCACGGAGAAGCAGAATAAATCCGTGGATTCGATTCGCAAGCGCGTGACACAGATCGTAGCCGCGTATAACGTAAAAGCTACGTTCTCCGGCGATCCCCGCGGCTACGTCACCCACCTGCATTTCCCCAGCGGGATTTATAACACGATGGGCGGAGCTGAGGCGGGGTGGGGAATATGAGTCTACACATCGAAGGCCGCAGGTGGTTTCAAAAGACCTATGGCAACACTTACCACTCGGTCAGGATATTCAAGGACGGGCAGGTTATCGCGCATCTGCCGTATCAGTACGGCTATGGCGATGGATACTTGCAGACCGCGCTGGACTGGCTAAGGGCAAACGGTAACATTCCCGACGTATGCGCGAATTGCGGGAAACCACGCGAAGGACATCCACAACAGAGCGGTTCGGGACTAAGTAACCACTATCAGCATGGATTCATGCCGCATTACGGGACGCAGTATGTACGCGAGACTCTCGGCGGGACTTACAGCGTGATTGATGTGACGCGGAAGGGGGATTTATGAGCCCCATGACATCCATTGTCAATTACCAGATGAGCAAGGCCCAGCTTGATAGCTTGCTTGATTACCTGAGACGCCAACCTTGGGAACAGCGGCGGGATGAAATAGAGGTAATTCTCCATCGCGTCTATGTCGGGAGTCACATGGTTAGGGGGTGCGAACATGACGACCAGGGATAAGCTCATCTTCGTCTCCGCGATGTCCCGCGCCACCTCCGCGACCGTGCGCCAGTGCGAGGCGTTGATGCGGCTCACTAGCACTTTGCAGAAGCTGGGCACGTTCTCGATCATGACTTCGGCGAATGGTATAGCGGCCAAGCGCGAACGTATTCAGCGCAAGGTGACAGAGATTTGCCTCACAATAACGAGTATTGGCATCTCGCCCAAGACACGCTGTCCCTGGCGCACTACCTGCCCCAAATGTGGACTGGTGCAACAAGGACGGCAGCTCTGTAATTCATGTGGAGAGGTTTGCCCATCTGAGACTCCGCGATGTGTGGCGGAATTTACATCTGGCGTGCTCGTGCGTGTCCCCGGCGGCGAGGGAATCGTGGTGCCCCATGCATAATTTTCTGACTTTCGCAAAAGCGCAGAAGCAACTCCGCAAGACTGGTTACTCACGGGCCGCTGGCGATGGCTACGCGGCGATGTGGGCAGAAGCGATACAGACCAAGCACGGAGGGGACGCAGCCAAGTATTACCAGTATTTACAGGAGTTCTCCGATGGCACGGAGCTGGGGATTCGCACACTGGCGATGGTGCTCGCCAAGGACAGGGCGAAAGCATGGGACGTGCTTATGGGAATCGTGGTGCCGTCGTGATTCGCGTGGTGCATGACAATGCGGTTTTGCTCCAGCGTGGTTACGTGCGCTTAGAAGAACCCCTCACGCCGGATTTACCGGGATTCTGCACAATGCAACGACTCCACCACAAGTACGATGTGAAGTGGAGCGGCATCGCGGCGTTTCGTCTCGCGGAGGGCTGGGCGTTCTATCGCCATCCGAAAGCGGAAGCGGGATTTGTGGACGGGCCGATATTGCCGGCGGTGAAATCATGACCGCGACTTATGAAATCAAACGCGACGAAACCGACCATCGCAAGGTGAAGCCGTGGATGGTCGTCAAGGATGGAATACCGCTGGAGTGGGATCGTGGAAGCAAGGGCTACCCGATGCATTTCCCTAGTCGAAAGGAAGCGCAGGCCGAGATTGATAAGGACATCGCCTGGGACGCCTATTTGGAGCGGCTGTATGAACAGGACGCGACTGGTTATGTCTGGACGGCCGATGAGCAGCGGCAGATAGATGAGTACGCGGTAGTGCTCAAGGCCAATGGGGAAAGCTGGACATTTTGTGGGAAGTTTACGGCACAAGTGATTGCACGGCACCAGCATCAGAAGGATGCGGATGTACTCAAGAGCGATTCGTGGATTGACCCTAAGCGCATTCATGCTGAAAAGCGCAGAGTCATGGCGGCGAGGGTCGAAGCGTTCAAGAGAGCGGGGATAGAACTATGAGCTACGAAGGCTATCGCTACGTGCGGAGCTATGGCGCGGATTTCTCCCGCGACCCGCGCAAGGACGCGAGCAAGCCCGCGTGGGCGTTGTGGGAGGTAGTGAACGGACGTGCGCGGCGGGTTGGCCGGGCCGATACCGAATACCAATATCTTGCCTTCTTGTTTCGCGGTCCGGTTGAGGCCAGGTATTTATGAAGCGGCGGGGAAACGCGCAACACCTCGCCGCGTTAAAAAGGAAGAGATTTTTATGGAACGCAAACAATCAACTTTGCAACCGTCACGGTGGTTCGTCTTCGTCGTGGGCTTCGGAACGGCGGTCGTCTTCGGCTCACTCCTTCTCGCGTTGTTCAGCGTGGCGACGGGAGGGTTTTGAAATGCCGGACAATAATTGGACTGAAAATACAAAGTGGCCGCGCAGCGATTGGCAACAGGACGTAGCCAACGGCGATACTCAGCTTGGATATGCTGAGTGGGTCGAGCACAACAAAGAGTCTGCCACTCAAGCGGATATCACCATCCTGAACGAGATTGAGGATTTCATTACAAATAACTACGTAGAGCCGTTGTCCAGTTCCGATAAAGCTGAGATGTTTGAGCATATCGTGGACTTGATGGACAAACGCAAGGTGGCGAAATGAGCGCGGGCAAAAATGATCGTGACCTCGCCTCGTTCCTGCACGAGATCCTTTTAACGCCCTACCTCGACGGCCCCATCGCGCGGATCGAAGCGGCGGTGACGAAGGTGGGGGTGCTGTCGGTGGAGGACCGGACGGCGGCGAAAGTTGAGGAGTACTACCGTGAGTATCGGAAGTTGGTGGGCGAGAGCGGACGGACGGTGCCACAATATAGCGATCCGGCGTTATAACACGACCGGCGCGAACGGCCCCGTGAGGGCCAGAGGGAAAGCGGGAAAATGAGTTACACAACAGTAAAAGCGATTTATCCGGGCGACCGGACAGAGAACTTGGAGGAGTTGAGCAATAGTCACGGGTCTGCTCCGCCAGTTTGGGAAGCGATGGCCAGAAAATATATCAGCATCAGCAAGGCTTACGATTATCCCGGCGTTGGATGGATGCAGTGCTTAGATAAAATCTGGCCGCTCTGGAAGCGTACCGACATCCCGGAAGAGCATCGCTTAGTGCTCATGTTCACCTATGACCGGGCTTACGTGGCAAAGAAGGATTACGCGAGGATGGCCGCTGCAATCCGGCAATTCTTGAAAGACTTTCCGCCACATGCCGGCCATGTCAACCACTGGAATCAGATTGCCGAACTGCTAGAAAGCGATCCCGATATTCCCGGCATTGGGCTCTACTGCACGTCAGTTTCGGAAGATCCATTTCACGGCCCATGGAACGAAGAGAAAGAAGAATACGACCCGCCGGACTGGAATGAGGTTTACGACCTCTGCCAAGAAATCGACAACTTAAAAATCGTAACGGCGTGACGGGCGCGGGGGATTCCGCAGGCAGAAGAGAGGGGCAAAGGAAAATGGCAACAGAGAGTATTTTCAAACCAGTTCAAGAGTGCCTTCATTGCGATGAGCCGTTTCCGCTGACATATTTGCAGTGGCACGCTCAAAGAGCATTGAGGCGCGACGATCACATGGCGGTACTGACTTGTAAGAAGTGCGGTTGCTGGACGCCAGTTAAATTCAACAGTCGGGCAGCGTATCACATGCCAGAATCGGCGTAAACCGGCGACCGGCAGCTAAGCAGGCCGGCAGAGGAGAGGGCAAATGGCGACACGAACGCAGGAACTTTACACAATTACATTGCATTGGCTTGATGGCACAGAGAATGTGCTGGAGGGCTGGGGCGAGAATGATCGGCAGGCCGCTGCGGATGCGATGAGGTCTGCTGGTTATGGGGCTGGCGCACTGAGAGCGCTGGACTATTTCTCTGCCACGATCAAACTCGGCGCGGCGGCGGGGCGCGATGCCCACGGAAAGGGGTAGGAAGATGGCGCGATTGATTGCAAAGTTCTGGGGTATGTGGCTTGGGCGTGGCCTGCCGGAAAATCACCGCTGTTTATCCTGTCCTGCGCCGTGCCGAACTGCTGGCGGATACGGCTGCAAAAAGGTTTGGCAGCGGGAATTTTGCACCAATCGCCTGTGTGGCAATTACGTGCCGTTTTAAGAGGATAGCGATATGGAAACCTACATGTACGGAACTGAATGCTCCATCTGCCATGAAGTAAACCCGAATGGACGCTACAAATCGCATGAGAGCCGGTTCTACATCTGCGAAAAGCATACACGGCAAGAAGTTGACGATTGGCAGAGCCGGCCTGCCGAACAAAATCGCAAGACTCGACGGCGGGGACTCAAGACGGGAAAGGAGTAACACGATGGCAACCACGGAACACAATAACAAGTGGATAAGCGTAAAGGACAGATTGCCAGATTGGCGCGGTAACGTTTTGGTATTTACGCAGCACGGCGTTTCTATTGGGTGGCGCGATTTCTGTGATCCGCCCAACTGGACTCTGCTCTACGATCCGCATACGCACTTGGAGAGAACGCTCGACGAGGCCATATTGAACCAATCGAGAATCACGCACTGGATGCCATTGCCGGAACCACCTGACGCGGCGGCAACCGGGAAGGCAGGGTAACGAGATGGCGGGGAGCACACCGATTTCTATTGACTCTCGAAACACGAAAGGGGAGAATTGCATCATGAACAAAAATGATAATAACGCAATTCGCGGTATCGCCATCGGCCTCGCGATCTCCGCGGCGATGTGGTTCAGCGGTTACGTGGCGTGGCGGGTGGTGAGGTGGTTGTGGTAACGAACGCAATACGTTGGCTCGTCAAAATCTGGAGCATTGTCGGACTACGATGGTGTTATAAATGCCAGAAACGAATGCGCCTATGGGGATTCTCGCTCGGTTCCGCACCCGGCGCGGCATCACGGGAGTATTACTGCGAGTGCGAGATTGAGGAGGATGGAATCGAATGGTAACGAACATAGTGGAGAATCCAACCGTAACACGATCGTCTACGGACGTGTGCGAGATTTACGCGTGCGCGGAGTGCGGTGCCAAGCGCGTTTGGGGCCACGCCACAACGCGCCCGGGCGTGTTCCCGCCCGAACCCACCCCGGCGCTACGGTGCGAGAGGTGCGGGACCACCCGGCACCATGGATTCGTCGAAACCCGCGCCCTGGACGTTAGCGTGACGCTGGGGTGGCGGGGCGAGGCCGGCGCGACCGAAGCCCGTGTTATCGCGGTGCGGTGGCACAGACGGGACGGAGGGGAGTTATGAGATTTAGAGATAAAATCCGGCCCGCTGACGGTACGGAAACATTCAACACGCCGTTCGCATGGTTTCCAACCCGCGTTACCATCCACATCGGACCCGTCCAACACGTCCAATGGGTGTGGTTGCGGCGGTATTGCGAAACGCGAACGTATTATCGTTACCCCGGCCCGGGCGATTTCTGGACTGCGAAACGCTGGTTGCCGTCCGAACACGAAAAGGAGAATCAAAAATGACCGATCTCACCCACCGCGTAACGTGGCGCGAGAAATTCCGCACGTTGCTGCAACTTGGATTTACGAACCAGGGAACGCACATCCGGACGCTGAAGGACTCACCATCACGCCAACGTTCGCGCCGAGCGGCGTTCGTCCGCCGCAACCGCGAACTTATCGAGACGTATGGGTACAATCTCCCGCGACGGGTCCGGAGGCGGATTGCGTGGGACGGCGCGACCGTGCCGAGCGTGGGGCGCTGGGCCGGGAAGAGGGAGGGGTAGGGCGATGTTCTGGATTGGCATGTTGTTAGTAACGCTGGTGGGATTTGAAACGTGTTTATACCTGATTGAGCGAGGGGGCGGCGATGGAAAATAGCGGACGGTGCGAGAAGATTATGGCGCACAAAATGGGCCAACAGAAATGCGGTGGTGCGCCGAACGATTTATTGCACACAGACAAGAGCAGCATTTTCTATCATACGTTCGAGCCCGAGCCCATCTCAGGCGAAGCGTCCCGCTCGGTAGACCGTTACTTTCGCGGCGATGGCGTAGAAGAGAAAGTGACGCATCAACCTGTGACATTCGCGGCGGGCGGAGCAGCCACGGGGGAGCAGCCGTCAGAATTAATTGTTGGTGAACCGTGCCCGTTATGTGAACGAAAGTATCTTGGCAAAATGGGGCCGGGAGATTATAGCTGTGTTACCTGTGGAATGGGCATGGAAGAACCTTGCGAGCACTGGAAAAACCTAATAGCAAATGTCGCGGCCCGTCCCGTGAGCGGCACAGAGCCACCAACATGTTTCTGCAAAAGTGAGATAGGCGATAACCCAAATTGTCCGCTAATGACGGAAGCAACACAGGAAGCGATTAGATTTTTACGCTGGTCTGCAATGGATGGGCGCAACACAAACACCGAGCAGGCGGGGAAAATAGCTGACGGCCTCGCGGCGGCGGCATCTCCCCAAGCCCCGGCCCCGCCACAGTGTAAAGGCTGTGTCAGCGGTTCTCTGGAATCGTTTGAGCATGACGGCTGCCTGACGGATAAAACACTGGGCAAAGAGCTAGGCCGCTGGCAGCAGGCAATCTATGAGTTGTGCCGTAAACACGCGATTGCGCCAGATTGCATTGACGGCGGCGGAACAGATTCAGGCGACCCGCTGGACTTCACACTTTCGGAAATCGGCCAAGTAATCTGCCAACTGGAAAATCCGCAAGACTACGGCGGCGCGTCCCTAGAGCTGGAGCGGATCGCGCGGGAGATCGCGGACGCATTGTTGGCAATGCCGTTCACGTTGGATAGTCTAGGCCGCAAGCACAAAGATCATTGGTATTCGACCATTCTTGCTGTCTTATCCCGCAGCCTGGAGGGGCGCGGAGGGGAGCTGGACGCGGGAGATGCAAAGAACTTCCTTGGCCCGCAAGTCGCCTTAAAACTTAACGGGGACAAGAGCAGCGACGAACTCCTGCTACATGCTGCCGAGAATGCGCTAAGTGCGGCTAAAAAGTGGTGGGCAAAAGAGCGGGATGGGTTCGTAATTGGATTCAGTGGCACTGGCCTAGCGACACAGGCCGAATATGCTATTCCTTCCGCGCTTGCAGCTTTCTCTTTATCTCGTGACGGGGAGCTGGACGCTAAGCCGACATGCTGTGGCAATCCATTCCAGTCAACCACTTGCGGTAATTGTGGCTTGCCTGACCAATATTCTGCGCCGAAGCCCGCACAAATTAACGATTCTGTCCGTAATGATAAGTAGGAGGATTTTATGACGTTCGACTTAAATGGATTTTTTGACAGGGCTGAAATGTTCAGCGTCATGGATGAGGCGGCATCGCATCTGCGCGTAGCTCTGGTACAAATACTGCCAACTGACGATCAAATCATTATGGGCCACGTGCGGGAGGCATTATCACTGTTGGAATTGAAAGAACCTGAACCAATGGGATTTATTGAAAAGGGCCTGACTACGCCCGGTTCCAGTCCTATTTATCCAATCAAGAATGAAACCGATTACCGAATGGCTCTCGCTAGAGTAGAGATTATCTTTGATGCAGAGTTAAATACGCCAGAAGGTTATGAATTAGATGCTCTAGTTACCCTGATAGAAGCGTATGAGAATAAGCATTACCCTCTGGTCGCTCCCTCTGTGATAGGAATGCAACCCACGCCGACATACAACAAAGCCGAAGGGGAGCTAGACGCGCTACGCAGAGAGCGGGATGACTTACGTTCGCGGTCAGAGTTCAAAGATGGTGAGTGTTTCACCTGCAAGAAACATACAAGCAGTTTAGCCGGGAATCCTAGTCTGTGGCCATTGTGGCTTACCTATCACGGCGGGAACGGAAAATGGAGATGTTATCACTACGGTTGCGTGACAGCAGCGGTCGCTTCCGAGGCCCGGGCCGCGCAACTGGAAGCGGCGTTGCGGCGAATTGCGGATAAACCGTGTGGCGTTTGGCATCAAGGCGAAGGTGGCCCAACTTGTTTAGGCGTTCTGAAACACGCAAGAGAGAACCCAGAACGATACGTGGACAAGTTCAGGGCAGAGATATTGAACAAGGAACACCTTTGCGATAGTTGCTTTGCAAAAGACGTGTGTGAGGCCGCGCTGTCCGTCCCCGTGGCGCAACACACGCCGGAGCCATCCAAATGACCGACCACGACGCCACAACCACTGTGAAATGCCCGGAGTGTGGGCGGAAAATCGCGACGTTATCACCGTGCGTCAAGACGCTGGTGGACCCTGAATTCCGCTGCCGGTGCGGCGAAAGAGGAACGCTCGTGTGGCGCCGGGGGACGGACGCGGTTATTCGTGGTCGGGTGCGGAAGGACGTGGCGAAATGATCCGTTGTGGCGTCGCACCGTTTCTCGAATGTTCGACGGTGGGAGACCGCCGCCTCTCCGCGTTCGTCGCGACGGTGGATGGGCGGTCGATTGAGGAAACGTACCAGGCGGCGAAGGTTTTAGAGGACGGTCGCACGGGGTTGGGGTGGCGCGTGGCGAAGGGCCGTAAAGCGGTGAACGCGGTTGAGTGCGCCGAGTTGTATTCGTGGTTGTGGGATCGTTACATCGCGGAACACCCGGAGCTACTCGCGTGGATCCGCAAATGGCCGGGGTTGAGCGATAGGTTCGGGCGGGAGGGCCGGTGTTGCCAAGCGGTCGAGCTTTGGAGAATTCGCAACGCGCCCGACAAAATGTCGAGTGACGGGGAACACCAATAGTAAGCACCGCGCTACCACTCCTCTCACCCCGCGTTCCACACGTCCGAGCACGGTGAGAGAGAAAACGAATGGTCGTAAACGTGCTAGGGATAGAGTGGAGGAAATTTATGACCGCTTTGAAGATTGTTTCGAAACACACCCCGACCACGCCCGACCCTAAAACCCCCGTCCCCGCCGTCCCGATCACCGTTCTGCCCCCGCGCGAAGGCGCGAAGGCCGTGTTGGACGTGGGTGCGTTGGAGCCGGCCCTGCGCCGTAAAGTGGACTCGTGGTACGACGAATTGCGCGTGGATATGGTCGCGTTTGGAAAGGCCGGGTTGAAGATCGGGCGGGTGCTCGCCGAAGCCCGGGCCACTCTGAAGCCCCTGGGCGTGTGGGGGGCGTTTTTGAACCGTATCCCCGGGATGAGCGGGCGCACGGGCGAACGCTTCATTAAACGCTACGAGATGGCGAGGAAAACGCTCCCCGAGAGCGTCCTGGCCCTCGCCGTGACCTCGGGCGTCGATATCGCCGGATCGGTCGAGGAGAAGCCGTTTGGACGCTATACAGGGGCCGTACGGAAGGTCGGCGCCCCGCCGCGGGACACCGGGAAGGCGGAACACGACACCGAGCGCGCACGGGTGTGGTTGGGCCGCGTGCTCGTGGTCCAAGCGAAGGAGAAAGCGGCCGCACGGAAGCGTGTGGACCCGACCGCGCGGGCGTCGGAGCAGTTGGTGACGGCGGTGGAGCGTTACGCCGAGGAGAAACGCCCCCAGGTTACGTTCCTCTCACAGGTGCTCAAGCGGACGCTGAAGTCCCTAGGCTGGGGCGAGTTGTTGGTGATGCAAGGAAGGAGCACGGGCGCGCACGACGGTCACAAAAAGGCCGCATAGGAGGTGTCGTATGAACCCAATCGAAAAGTTGCGCCGGGCCGAGATCGCGTTAAGGAACGCCGAGGCGACCGAGCGCCTGGCGCATCTGGACGCCCTGCGGTGTCTCGAAAACTACCGCGACGCCCTGCGCGAGGCGGTTGTGCTGGAGCGGGGGAGGGCGGCTTAGTGCCCGAACGCGACACGAAGGAGATAAAAATGACTTACATTAACGAACGTTTCCCGCCAGGGAACTTCTACCGCACCCATAAAGTGTGGAACGGAGAAAAATACTCGGCCCGGGACCATCTGAGGTGCTTTCTCGGAACGCATGTGCCTGAGTTTCGGTTATTTGGCATTACGAACCATTGTGCGTGTTGCGGGTGGTATCACAACACTACGCTGGAACAAAGGCTTCGTTATCTCGGCTTCGTGGTAACGGGCGGGGACGTGTCGTGATCCACTTCCTCATCACCGCAGCGAGTCTGTACGTCACCTTTCTCGG
>Ga0247670_1000043_pt1 | contig 42086 bp, 34 predicted proteins | sample CNK11_metaG_FD_183042 | JGI IMG/M metagenome (GOLD analysis project Ga0247670, IMG submission 183042) | Soil microbial communities from Purdue University Martell Research Forest, Indiana, United States - CNK11 | ecosystem: Environmental > Terrestrial > Soil > Temperate forest > Bulk soil...
ACGTGCGGGCGTGAATCGGGCCGGTGTCAACCCTGGTCGGGGTGGAGGAACAACCGGCCGACACCAGGACGGCCGCGATTAATCCGAGCAGTGAATGGAGTTTCAACGACATAATTTTTAAGTTTGGTTTGCCCGTCATCGGCAGGCAGATCATTCGCCGGCCTTTTTGTCCACCTTGTTGAGCGAGAGCGCCAGCGCCTCGGTGTAAACGATGACGATCGTTTCGCCGATGTGGACTTTGGTCAGGCGTTCCGGATCCGCCACGCGCGCGGTGAAATAACGTCCCAGCGGGCCTTTGACCGTGACGGTTTGCTCCGGACGATTCAAGGCTTCGACGGTGGTGACGACCTTGAGACGGCGGGCGACTCCACCGACGGGCGCAGAATCAGCCCCCGCACGACCGCCGGCTTCCATGATCACCAGCGGATGCTCTTTCTCCTCCGCCGTGGGCTTGCGGATTTCTGCCGCCACGGAAACGAGGTAGTCCACCCGGACAAAGTCGCCGACTTTCACTTCGTCCAACCGCTTCACCACCGGGCTCACGGTGACCGTCACTTCGTTGCCCTGCGGTCCTTTTAGCGTCACTTCCCGCTTGGCGAGGTCGAGGGCGGTGACTTCAGCGGACAGGGTGGCATGCACGGCTTCAATCCGGCCCATCGAAGGATTGTTGGGCGCCGCGGTTTCCTGCGCCAGCAGGCCGGGACTCTGGCTTGCGGCCAGCAAGGGTGCCAAGGCAAGGGTGTATGGGAATGAGGTTTTCATTTTGTATGGTTATAGTGTTGTTGGTGTGGTTTTAAGTTCAATATTTCTCCGGCACAAATTTCCGGCCTTTCAGCGTGGCCTGATCGTCGTAGGCGCCCTTCATGGACCGCTTGGGCAACTTGATTTTTTCACGGTCCACTTTCTTGTAGGGAATGATTTTCAACAGATGATGAATGCAATTCAACCGGGCGCGCTTCTTGTCGTCCGAAACCAGGATGCGCCACGGCGCCCACTTGGTGTCCGTGGCCTTGAGCATCATGTCCCGGGCGCGCGAATACTCGAACCACTTGGTGCGCGACGGCAGATCCATCGGGCTTAATTTCCACTGCCGGATCGGATCGGTGATGCGCGCCTCAAACCGGCGCGCCTGTTCCTTGTCGCTCACTTCCAGCCAGAACTTGATGAGAATGATGCCGCCGTCCACGATGTATTTCTCCACATCCGGGCAACGTTCCAGAAAGAGCTTGTGCTGCTCCTTGCTGCAAAAGCCCATGACATACTCGACACCCGCGCGGTTATACCAACTGCGGTCGAAGATCACGACCTCGCCCGCCGCCGGGAAATGGTTCATGTAACGCTGCAAATACATCTGGGATTTCTCGCGGTCGGACGGCGCGGGCAGCGCCACGGTGCGGAACACGCGCGGGCTGACGCGTTCGGTGATGGCGCGGATTGTGCCGCCCTTGCCGGCGCCGTCGCGGCCCTCGAAAATGATGATCACGCGCAGCCCCTTGTGTTTCACCCAGTCCTGCAAATGGCACAACTCGGCCTGGAGCTTGCGCAATTTCTTCTCATATTTCTTGGCCTTCAATTTCTTGTCCCGGTCAGGTTCGGGTTTGCTCTTTTTGGCCCCGGCTGCGGGTTGGTGGCTCCGTTGCTTGAGTTTTGGTTTTGCCTGATCGGATTCTGGATTCGGGTCGGTGTCTGTGCTCATGGTGTCTCCTATGGATTGAGGGTTGAATTGGTTGACGTCTGGCCCGGCGTGACCGGGTTTTCTTCCGGCGGGGAAAGACTTTCCGAAACGGCTGGTTCGGCGGGCGTCACCGTCGCGATTTCGCCGGTGAATATTTTTTTAACGCTCTTCACAATCTGACCCGCTGCCTTGCTGGCCGCCGGGGGAATCAGGACGATGGGCGTTTCCGAGCCCCGGGGAGCGGCGGCAGACTTCTTCGCGGCTTTGCCGTCCGGGCTGAGCTTCCGTTTGAATCTTGTCCGCCGTGCCACCGGCTTCCTGACGTTCAAGGTTTTTTGGGGTTGCGCCGCAACCGGCGCCACCGAAATTTTCCGGCGCGACGCCACGGCAACTTTCTTTGCCGTCATCCTCCGGAACTTGCGCTTGACCCGGGTTGAATCCGGCCGGGCCAGCCTGGCCTGGAGTTCCGCGAGCGCAAGTTTCGCCACAGCGACTTTCTCCTTGGCCTGCTTCGCCAGCTTCTTGGCATGACGGGCGGCCTGCTTCGCCGCTTTGCGCCGTTGCCGGGCGAGACGTGCCTGTTCTTTGGCCTCCGCCAACTGGCTGTCAGCCTTCACCAATTGGAGGCGAGCCAGACGAATTTCGCCCCTCAGCTTTTGCGTCGTGTCGTTTTGTTGAATCGCTTTCATTGATTCGCCCGGTCAGAATCATTTCGCCGCCACCGGCGCTGGTTGCGTGGCGGCGGTCTCAAAACTGCCACCCAGCACGAGATGCAGGGTCGCGCGCTGGCTCAACTGTTCGCTTTGGACGCGCAACCCCGTGAGGCGCGCGGCATAAACATTCAACTGTTGTTGCTGCACACTGCGCAGGTCAATCTTGCCCACGCGATAGGAAGCCTGGGCCAGTTCCAAGGCGCGCTGCTGGTCGGCAACGGCTTGATCCAGCAACTGCCCGCGTTCGGCCAGATTCTCGCCGGCGGCCAGCGCGTTCTCGACATCACCGATGGCGCGCAAGGCCATGGCGGCATATTCAGCGACGGCCGTCTTCTGTTCGAGCGTGCGGATTTTCACCTGCGTCTGAAGCGCGCCGCCGGTATAAATCGGTGCGACCAGATCCCCGCCGAAACCGCCAATGGGATTCTGGAAGTTTTTCTTGAGATCCAGGACATCGCTTTCAATGGCGGCGACGCTGCCATTCAGAACGATGCGCGGCAGGCGGGCGGCCTTGGCTTCGCCGACCCGGTGGAACGCCGCCGCCACGCGCCGCTCGGCGGCAACCAGGTCCGGCCGGCGCTCGAGCGATTGCAGCGGCATGCCGACCGGCACCGGGCCGGGCAGCGGCGGGAGACTTTCGCGTGCCGCCAGTTCGGCGGACGGATAGCGGCCCAACAGCAGTTCCAACGCCCGTAACGCCTGCTGATGGGCGAGATCGACTTGTTTCTCCGTGTCCTTAAAACTGCCCACATTCGCCCGCGCCAAAGCGACATCCTGTTCGCTGCCCGCGCCCACTTGCCGGCGTTTTTCAGCCAGCACGACCAGTTCTTCCGCGGACTTCACCATGTCGGCGGCCAACTGCATCTGCAACCACGTTTCGCTGGCGGTGAACCAGCTTTTGGCGGTGGTCGCCGCGAGCGACTGGCGGGCAAATTCAAAATCAGCCTGCGTGGAGGCGTAGGTGGACTGCGCGGCGTTGCGGCCGTAACGCATCCGGCCCCAGAGATCCGGCTCCCACGACACGGCGAGCATGATGCCTTGCAACGCCGAACTCACGTCGCTGCCGCCGCCGCCCTTGAAGCCGCCGGTGCCGGCGATGGCCAGCTTCGGACGCAAGGCGGCTTTGGCCAGTTCGACATATTGTTCGGCCTGCTCGACGCGGGTCGCGCTGACCCGCAAATCCAGATTGTTGGTCACGGCTTCGCGGACGAGGGCATTCAGCTGTTCGTCGTTGAACGTGGCGAGCCAGTTGTCCTGGATCACGCCCGTTGTCCCGCCCGCCTTCCAGGCGTTCGTGAGGGCGATGTTGGGGAGCGCCTGCTGCTGGATTTCCGCCAGCGTCGGCGGCGACTTGGTTTTGCAACCGGCGAACAGGAGCGCCCCCAACAGGACTACGATGATGAGTTGGATGTGTCGCATGGCGGCCTCAATGCATTTTCAGGATCAGCCAATTCAGCTTGGCGGTGATGCGGACCATGACCTTGCGGATGATTTGGATTGCGTGTCCACTGTCGGTGTAAACCGCGCCGGCACCGTGCGCGCCGGAGGCCAGGAACAAATCCTTGTCCTTGGCATCCTTCAGCAGCCGGACAGCGAGGCACTGCGGCGGAATGGGAGCGACGCCGCCGGCCGCATTCATGGAGCCGATGGGCAACTGACCTTGCGCCGTGGCCCACATGATCGAGTCCACTTTGCATTTCACGATCCGGCCGGGATACATCTCGAAGGCAACCTCCGCCTCCTGGTCCGGCTTGATCTTGCGGACTTCGTTTTGATGGTAAATGGCAATGATCCATTGCTCATCTTCAACGAAATTCATGGCGGGTGTCACCGGCAGCGTCACCGCCATGGCGCCGGGCCGCAGCGTGAGTGCGATCACCGTGCCATTGGCCGGGGCGTAAATCGTCGTCTGGCTTAATTCCCACCTGGCGCTGGCCAGTTGCGCTTCGGCGCTCGCGATCTTCGCCCGGATACCATCTTCGTTGGCAGCGGAGGCGTCGAGTTCGCCCTGTAAGTTCAGCACGTCAGTTTCCGCCTGTTCCTGATCAAACTTGTTGCCGGCGCCGGTGCCGGCCAGCTCGGTGAACTGGCCCAGCCGCTTGCGCGCGAGACCGAGCTTGGTGGTGGTGATCACGTCGCCAGCCTGTGAGCTTTTCAATTGTTCGCGCAGGCTGAGGACATCCGCCTGGTTGTTGCTGACCGCAATCTCATACGGAACCGGGTCAATCTTGAACAGCACGTCGCCTTTCTTGATCGGGGTGTTCGGCTCAATCGGCACCTCGACGACGAGACCGCGCACGGGCGAGTTGATGGGAACCACGTAGTTGATCACGCGCACGTCATGCGACGACGGAGCCACGATGTTTAATAACAGAATCGTCGCAGTCAACCCGATGACCGGAATGGTTACCGTGATGACCTGGCTGACGATGTTCCATGGCAGCCATTTGAACTTGAAGAAAACCAGCCAGGCGAAAAACGAGTAGATGGCGAGCAGTAAGATTTCCATAGGTCAGGCCTTTCCTCCGTCGGTGGCGGATTTGCCGGCCAGCTTGGCCTCGAGTTCGGCAAGCCGGCGGCGCAGTTGTTCAACCTCGTTTTCCGTCTTGATGATTTCCTTTTTCTCGTGTTCCAATTCCTCCTCGACATCGGTGCCATAGGCCATCTGGTGCAGCACCGGCTTGGTGTAGGCCCAGAGCCAGGCGAGCGGCCAGAGCAAACCGCCAAAAGCCAGCGACAAGAGGCACAGCACCTGGATCGCCTTGGCCTGTGGATGCTTTTTCTTTTCTGCGATCTTTTCGGGCAGGATGTGAACCAGCCAGAAGACGGCGATGGCAATGACCGGCGCAATGATCAACACAATCCAGGTGAGCACGTCGGCGGCCTTGTCGAGCGCCTCGCCTTTGAACAGGGAGGCGTGGGCGGGCGACGGCAGCAACATGAGCAAAGCGAGAAGTGTGCCGGGCACCCACCGGGCGAGTGCGGGCAATTTTCCAGGCGAAGGGGATTTCATTCTTGGTTTCATACGTGGTGTGTCCATGGGCATCAGCATATCGGAATGCGAGTGTGAACCGGTTTCATATGGCTTCAAGCATTTTTTGGATTCCGTTCTCACGATCTTGGTTGACGGTGGTTTTCAGAATCGTGCAAGGCATCCCGCACCTGGTAAGCATGCGATTCGTTATCACATGCCAACAGGTTCAAGTTTTGCATAAAATTAGTTTGTTCGAAAATCATTTCACGCTTCACTTTGAATTCCCTCGATGTATCCCTGCGCGCCAGTCTTCACGTTCGCGGCGTTGGCCTCGTCGGTGTCAATATGCATGGCCAGCGCGAAGCTTGGATCCACGCGGACAAGCACGTCGCCAAAAACGAGTTCGCGGTCGCCGGCCACGCGCACGCGCACGATGGACTTGTCGCGCACACCGTAACGCAACGCGTCCTCCGGCGTCATGTGGACATGACGAAAGGCGCAGATGACGCCGCGGTCCAGCTTCACGCTGCCAGCCGTGCCTTCGAGCGTGCAACCCGGCGTGTCCGCAATGTCGCCGCTCTCCCGGATCGGCGGATGCACGCCGAGCTTGAACTGTTCGGTCATCGCGATCTCGACCTGGGAGTATTTCCGCGCCGGCCCGAGCACGCGCACGCGCTCGATGCGACCTTTCGGCCCGACGATGGCGAGCTGTTCTTTGCACGCGTATTGTCCGGGCTGCGACAGGTCGGCATGTTTGGTGAGTTGATGACCCTTGCCGAACAATGCCTCAACGTGTTCTTGCGTGAGATGAATGTGATGCGCTGAAACCTCGACAAGAAACGGCTGATGCTTCTGCGCCGCCAACACTTGCGTAATATAGGAGCGGCTCAACGTCCGCAATGCCTCGCGCGCCATCATGCGCTCCTCGTCCGTGGGCACGACCAGCACCGTCACCGGCGAATCGTCAGCGGAAATGCGGCAGACTTCGTCGAACCCGCGCGCGTCGCGATTGCGCTGCATGTCGAGCCGGATACCCATGCACTCCAATCCTTGCAATGCCAGCGCGCGGACCTCCGCACTACCCTGCCCAATGCCGCCGGTAAAAACCACCGCGTCCAGCCCGCCCATCGAGGCGACGTAAGCACCAAGGTATTTTCGCACGCGGTAGCAATACGCCTTGAGCGCGAGCAGCGCGCGCGGCTGGTCTTCGGCGGCGGCCTTAAGGACTTCGCGCATGTCACTCGAAACTCCGGACAGCCCGAGCAGTCCGCTTTTCTTGTTCAGCATTTCCTCGCTTTGCGTCGCGGAAAGTTTTTCCTCGCGTTCCAGAAACGCGAGCACGCCCGCATCCACATCGCCACAGCGCGTGCCCATGATCAATCCCTCGGCCGGCGTGAAGCCCATCGTCGTGTCCACCGAACGCCCGTGATCCACGGCGCAGAGCGACGAGCCATTGCCGAGATGACAACTCACCAGCCGCAGCTCGTTCGGACGGCGCTTCAAGAACTGCGCGGCGCGCAGATTGACGTATTGATGCGACGTGCCGTGAAAGCCGTAACGGCGCACACGGTGTTTTTCGTAAAGCTCGTAGGGCAGCCCGTAGAGAAATGCGTAGGCCGGTAGCGTGTGATGAAACGCGGTGTCGAACACCGCCACGTGCGGCACGGCGGGAAAGAGCCGGCGCATTTCGCGGATGCCCGCAACGTTTACCGGATTGTGCAGGGGCGCGAGCGGATTGAGCGCCTCGATCCGCGACAGCACCTCGTCGGTGATGAGGGTTCCTTCCGTGAACTGCTCGCCGCCATGCACGACGCGATGCGCCACGACACTGATTTCGCCCGGGCCACCGATGACTCCCGTTTCCTTCGCGGTAAGGATCGCGGCCATGGCTTTGAACGTTTCAGCGAAGCCACCCTTCGGCAGTTCCTGTTGCACCTCGCCCTTCGGCCCGCAATGTTTGAGCCGCGTGCCATCCATGCCGACGCGCTCCACCACACCGCTCGCGCGACGCGACTCGTCCGCCGTGTCGTAAAAACTGTATTTAAGCGATGACGACCCGCAGTTGATGACGAGCATTTTCTCCGGCCGCTCGCCTTTGAGCTTGAGGCCGTAAGGGTCATCACCCTGTCGCAACGCCGCCGCCGCCTTCGCCGGATCAAGCAGCAAAGATTTCATCCGGTGGGCAATCGTCCGCGAGATGTGCTGCACCGTGCCCGGCTCCGCCACGATGACGGATTGGAAGAGCGACACTGGAATGAGGAGGACTTCACAGCGCGAGTCAGCGATGAAGTCCGCGAGCACCGTGTCGCCGGTCATCAGCGCCATCTCGTTAAACGTGTCGCCGGCTTTCAACTGTCCCAAGGATTGTCGCGCGCCGCCGTCGCCGAGAACCGATGCGGACACGACACCGCTCAACACGACACCAAAATGCGTTGCCTCCGCCCCATGGTGGGCGATGGCTTCACTGGCCTCAAACGACCTGGCGCGCGAGCCGGCCGCCAGTTGCTCCAACCGTCCGGCAGAGAAGTCTTTGAAGAGGGCAACCCGTTGCTTTAAAAATTCGGTCGTTTTCATAGTCAATTTCGTTCAACAGAAATTTCAAGACTCGCGTCTCGTTCCCACCGTCTGCAACGGCGAGAACGAGACCGAGCTTTGAACGAGGCGGAGGAACCTCGAAATGTTTTCAGAATCATTCACATGGTTGCTTTGCTGCGCCATGATGTGCCTTCGTCAAAACAACGAATAAGCGATGCCGGTTTGAACCCGCCACACGTCCCCGTGGGCACCGCTCTTCTCGTCCTTGTAGCCGTAGAGGCATTCGAACCCGACACTCAAACGCTTGCGCAACTGCCACACCAGGTTCCCGCTGGTATAATAGGTTTCGTGGTAGGCGGCCGGATCCTGCGCCGATTCGTTCTGCAGGTTCACATAGCCAAACGTCGCGGTGGAACGGAATTTCTCCGACCATTGATGGGTATAGCCGACCATGGGGGCGAGGTAGGTCAAGGCTTTCAAATCTCCTGCGTTATTATACGCCGCATCACCACCGTTGAATCCGGTGTAGGTGAAGTTGTCGTTGCAGAAGTGGAAAATACCCTGACCGTAAGTGAGCTGCGCCTGAACCGAGTCATGCTCCAGCACGTTGAGACTGGTGGACAGGTTCAATCCCCAACCGAAGACATTCTGCTGGCCGGTGGTGGGGCTGTTGGCGCCCACATCGCGAAAGATGGTGGCAAACTGCACATGTCCGCGCTTGGCATCCTCCCAGCGGATGTTGAATCCGCCGTCGGGCAGATGATCCACGTTCGAGGCATCCGCATTCACGCCGGTGTTGTCCACTTCCGAGGCCGGATCCTGAAGACCAAAGTTCATCTGCCATTTCTCGCACAGCGGGACCATGTAACGCACCGTGGCCTGGCGGGCGAAGATCATCGAGTTCGGGCCCTCGAAATCCACCGTATCGGGCCAGACGTCCGGATCCTCGAAGATGCTGTAGGTGAATCCGGCAGTGACATTGTAGAACTGCCCGTATAATTGCTTGAGGCGGTATTGCATGCCACTGCCGCTCCCGAAGAAGTCATTGTTGTAATAGAAGCGGAAGTTTCCCGGAATGTTCGGCGCCCGCACATCCAGGCTCAAGGATGAACCCCGGGCGGTCATGTTAAACTGTTCGCCGCCACCGGAGGAGGGCGTGTGGTTCATCGGGATCGTGGCCGTGACGAACCGGTCAGGGTTGCCGGAATTCTGGCTGTCCTCCATCATGTCCACCCGCGGCTTGGCGTTGAACTTGATGAGCGCCGGCGTGTTCGGAATGGGGATGAACCCCCGGTATTCGGGATCGAGCGTGAGGTCATCCAGGCGGGGAGCCGCCTCCTGCTGGTCGTTCAAGTTGTCGCGGTCGACGATGGCGCTGGCGTGCGGGATGATGGGTTTGGTCGGAGGCAGAAAGGTGACGCCTTCCGCGGCATTGGTTCCCGGCCCGGCCCAAGCACTCTTCTCTTTTTCCAGCGCGTCGATCTTCTTCTGCATTTCCGCCATGCTCTGTTGCATCTTCTGCATGTCGGACTTGAGCGCGTCAATGTCGGCGGACGACTGCGCCCGTCCGTTGATGCCACCGCCGACCACCAAGGCCCCGATGACCACTCCGGTTTTCAATTTTGTCAGTTTCATATTTTTTTTTGGTTGAGGGTTCACTTGGTCGAGCCGAAAATGTCCAGGTCGAGCGAGTCGATGATGTAGTTGATGGCCTTGGTGGCGCGCACGCTGTTGCCCGCCTCATTCACCGGCGGTGAAAATCCGACGATCGCCATCCTGCCCGGCACCACCGCGACGATGCCGCCGCCCACGCCCGTCTTGGCCGGGAGCCCGGAGGTGTAGGCCCACGCGCCGGATTCATCGTAGAAGCCCGCCATCATCATCACCGCCAGCACGCGCGGCACATGCTTGGACTCGAGGCACCGTTCCTTGGTGAGGGGATTGACGCCGCCGTTGGCAAGCGTGGCCCCCATCACGGCCAGTTGTTTGGTGGTCACGCCGATGGAGCATTGCTTGGTGTAGACATCCGTCGCCTCGGGCGGATCGCAGAAGAGGTTCCCATTGTTGAAGAGAATCCACGCGATGCCGCGATTGCGGAAATTGCTTTCGGCTTCGGATTTGTAAACCTCGTCAATCAGCTTGAGTGGCTCACCGGCAAACTTGCTTTGATAGGCGAGGATTTTGTCCCAGCGTTCCGCCGCTCTGCCCGCTTTGACCAGGCTGACCGAGGCCATCGCGCCGGCGTTGACCAGCGGATTGACCGCCTTGTTTTTGTTCATGCCGAGGGCAACCACGGAATTGAACGGCATCCCGGTCGGCTCGACCCCGATCTTCTTGAAGACGGCGTCTTCGCCCGATTCCTCCATCACCTGGGCCATGGTGAACACCTTCGAGCAGGACTGAATCGAGAAGGAATAATTCACGTCGCCGGCGGTGAACACCTGGCCATCGGCTGTCACGATCGCGACGCCGAAGAGATTGGACGAAACGCTGGCGAGATAGGGAATGTAGTCCGCGTTCTTGCCCGTGTGGTCGTCCTTGAACCTGGCGTAAGCCTCATCCACGACGCTTTGAAGCTGACTGGCACCAGGCAACGCCGCCACAGCCGTCGAGACGGGCTGCGCGGTGGTTTGCCTGGCTGGCTGGGCGCTGGCGCAGCCGGTCAATCCGGCCATGGTCACCGCCAGCCCGGTCACGCACACGTAGCGGCATGCCTGGTTGATGAATTTTGCTTTCATAGATTGTGTTGTTTTGGTTGCGTTAGTTTTTGCAGCGGGAAAAACGGGTCAGTATTCCACGAAGTATTTCTGAAGTTTTTTGGGGTCGTGCGTTTCCGTCAGGCCGAGCATCAACAGAATGCGCGCCTTCTGTGCGCTCAACTCCATGCCGGCGACGAAGCCGAGCTTGTCATCGTTCACTTCGACGTTGCGATCCACCACGCCGCTGCCGGTGCGCGAGCAACGCACCACCACCACGCCTTGCTTGGCCGCCGCCTCCAGCGCCGCCAGCGCGGCGTCCGTCGTGTTGCCGTCGCCCACGCCGTCGAGGATAATGCCTTTCACGCCTTTCGCGACGAGCGCATCAATCATGTCTCCGCCCAGGTTCGCGTAGGAATAAACGATGTCCACGCGCGGCAGGTCGCTGACGCTTTTGCCGTCCACGGAGAATTCACTTTTTTTGCCAAGTCGCGTGGTGTTCTTCGAATAGAAGAACGCCTTGCCGGTGTTCATCATTCCGGCGATGCCGCGATTCGGCGACTGGAACGTGTCCATCCGCGTGGTGTGCATCTTCTGCGCCTCGCGCGCGTAGTGGATGGTGTCGTTGATCACCACCAGCGGACCGCGGCCCCTGGCCTCGGGATTGGCGGCCAGCGCGACGCCGTTGTAGAGGTTGATCGGGCCGTCCGCGCTGATCGCCGTGGCGGGGCGCATCGAGCCGACGAGCACCACCGGCTTGTCGCTCTTCACAACGAGGCTGAGAAAGTAAGCCGTCTCCTCCATGGTGTCCGTGCCGTGGGTGATGACGATGCCGTCCACGTCTTTTTGCGCGAGCAGTTCGTTGCACCGGGCGGCGAGCTTGAGCCAGACCTCATGGTTCATCGTCTGGCTGCCGATGTTGGCGATCTGTTCGCCGGACAACACGGCGACATTCGTGAGCTGCGGCACGGCCAGGATGAGATCGTTCACGGAGAACGTGCCGGACTTGTAACCCGCATCCGATTGCGCGGCTTGTGCGCCGGCGATGGTGCCGCCGGTGGCGAGGACTTTGATCTTGGGCAGCGCCCAGGCAGCCTGGGCAAACATCAGCGCCAGGCTGAGAGACAGGAGGAGTTTGATGGTTTTCATATTGCGGTATTTGTTTTTATTTTGCCGGTTGGTTGTGGGTGAATCCGTTTTGGTTCATTTTTCCTGCGACGCTTTCCATTCATTGACGTAGGCCATGGCGGTCTCCCGCAGATACTGGCCGATCTTCGGGTAAGTCTCCTCGGCGAGATTGGCGAGCGATACGCGGACGGACCACGCCGGTCCGCCGAAACCGCCACCGGGCATGAGCACGATGCCGCTGTGCTCGGCCAGCCGGAAGAGCACATCAATGCACTCGTAATTCTTCGCGAGGAACCTGGCGAACTCCGGCCCGTAGGTCTTCCCGGCCCACACCATCAGATCCAGCTCGACGTAATAAAAGGCCCGGTTGCTGTCCTCCGGCAATGTCAGGCCCAGCCCGTCGAACAGCGCATGCCATCGGCGGCGACAGATGAGCTGGCAGAGGTTTTTGTAGCTGTCCGCCTTGTCGAGCAGCGTGAAGGAGGAGAACAGCATCATCTGGATCTGCGACGGCAACGACAGGCCGGCCGTGTGGTTCAGCGCCACCATCCGGCTGTCCGCCACCATGCGGTCGATGAACTTCACCTTTTCCGGTTCCAGCGTGATGGGGCTGTAACGGTGGTTCAGCCTGGCGCGCACCTTGGCGGGCAGCTTCGCAATCATCTTGTCGAAGATGTTGTTCTGGTGGACGGCCACGACGCCGAGGCGCCAGCCGGTGCAGCCGAAGTGCTTCGAATAGGAATAGACGCAGATCGTGTTCTGCGGCAGTTCAGCCATCGCCGAGCGGAAGCCAGGCACGAATGTGCCATACACGTCGTCGGTGATGATGATGAGGTCAGGCCGCTGGCTCTTCACCAGCTGCACCAGCCGCCGCATTGACTTGCCGCTCACGGCCACGGACGGCGGATTGCTGGGATTCACCAGGAAGAACGCCTTGATGCGCTTGTCCTTCAGCTTGTCGATTTCCGCGTCCGAATATTGCCACGTGTGGCTTCCGTCCTTCCGGCATTCCGCGGCCGCGTCAATGTTGACCACCTTGAAGGCAAAGCGGTCCATGTGGGCGATCTCGATGTAAGGCGTGAAGGTCGGCACGGCCAGCGCGATGGTGTCGCCGCGATGCAACAGCTCATTCTGCATCAGCGTGTCGAAAATGTAGCACATCGCCGCCGTTCCGCCCTCGACGGCAAAGATGTCAAATTTGCCGGCCGGCGGGCGGCGGTCGCACATTTCGCGAGCGAGAAATTCATGCACGATGCGCTCGCAACAACGGAGCATCCGGCCGGGCACGGGATACAAGTCACCGATGATGCCCTGCGCGAGTTCGTAGGCGAACGCTTCCGGATCAAGCTTGAGCTGGTTGACGCCCCAATTCCAAGTGTCGTTCAGCAGTTTGATGCCGGGGGCTTTTGGATTCGCCTTGAGGAATGCCTCGAAACGCCCGGCCAGGCCAGGAGTCCGGGCAATCTGGCGGCCCGCGTCGGGGATGGTGAGGCCGTGCCGGGATTCTTCGAGGCCGAAGCGGAGGAGCGTCCCGAAGGCATCACGCGGCGTGGTACAGATCCAGTTCGGGTTGCCGCGGCCGGCGTCGAGGAACTGGGCGACTTCATCGCGTTCGGCGACCTTGGCAAGTTTGATCAGTTCATCCTTCAGTTCAAACGGGCTGAGTTTCAACAGCGCCTTTTGGCTGGCGCGGGAAGTGGAAGTTGGTTTTGACATAGGCTTTATGTTTTTAACTTTTTACTCGTCTGGGTGATCATGAAATGGTTTCAAGGGCTTTCGAGTGGCGCTTCCACCGCATGGGTTTTCCAGTTGAAAATGATGGCCAAAACGCGAAACAACACCGTCGCCAGCGTGGCATAGAAGGCGGCGTGAAAAGCCGGAACCTTCCAGTGCAACGTCAGGGCGGCATACGCACCGGCGCCGGTGAGGGCTGCCAGCGCATAAAATTGCCCGGGCTTCAACAACAACGGCTCGGCGCGGATGAGCAGGTCACGCAACAGTCCGCCGCCCACAGCGTTCACCACGCCCACGAAAATGGCGGCGAGCCAATGTAACTCCATCCGCAGCGCTTTGTCCGTTCCCACCACGGCAAACGCCCCCAGCCCGATGGCGTCGAGCACGGCCACGATCTGGTTGAATCTTTCAATCTTGGTGCTGAAGCGGAACAATCCGCACAAGGTGGCACACAGAACCGCGATCATGAACAGCGGATCCGTCAGCGCTACAACGGGGCCGTTCCCGCCCAACAGGCTGTCGCGGATCAGCCCGCCCCCCAGACCCGTGACGAACGCCAGGGCGAACACCCCGATGATGTCGTAACCCAGCCGCCGGGCCGCCAGCGCGCCAGTCAACGCAAAGAAGAAAACTGCGCTGACATTGAATGCGTCGCTGAAATGGAGTTCTTGCGGGTTCATGGTTTCAGGGAGTCAGTGCCACAATCACCGGCCCAAACACGGCCAGCAGCACGTTGGATATCGCATACGTCACGGTGAATCCCAGCACGGGCGTCATGCTTTCAGTTTCCTCGTTTACTGCGCTCAGGGACGCTGCCACGGTTTGTCCGCCGGCCAGCGCTCCCAGCAGCACGACCGGATGCAGCTTCAACACAAATCGTCCAAAATACAACGCGACCACCAACGGGATGATGGTCACCACCGCGCCGGCAATCAGCAAGGCGACGCCGTGTTGTTGAATCGCGGCCACGGCTTTCGAACCGGCGGAAAGTCCGATCGCGGCGGCGAACGCGCTCAGGCCCAGCTCGGAAAGAATCCATTGCGACGCCTGTGGCATGGCGCCGAACACCGGATAGCGCGTGTGCAGCCAGCCGAAGCACAAGCCCGACACCAGCACGCCGCCACCCACACCCAGCGTCACCGGAATACCGCCCACGCGGATGGTGATCAATCCGAGCAACGTGCCCACCACGATGGCGAAGGCGTGATACGCCAGGTCGCTTTTTCCGCCCGGCGACTCGGCGTGTCCCACCAGCGCCGCCACGCGTTTCACTTCGCTGGGCCGGCCGGCCAGTTCAATCACATCCCCGCGCCGCACCACCGTCTTGGGCATGATCGGCAATGGCAGTCCCTGACGTTTGAGGCTGACCAGATACACGCCCTCCAGATTCTTCAAGCCAATGTCACTGCGAATCTGGCGAAGTTTTTTGCCGATCACATTGTTGCTGGTGATCACCACGGTGCTGACTTCCATCGAGAAAGACAGTGCCTCCTTGCTCTCCACTTCTGCGCCGATCAATTCACCGGCGGCCACGACGGCTGCCAGTTTTCCGGCCAGGCCGACGATGTCTCCAGCTCTCAACATCACATCCGGCGCCGGTTCGATCACTTCGCCGTCACGAAGTATCCGCTCCACGGAAGCGCGTTCAAACTGGTTTGTCAATCTGGCAACCCTCAGGTTGGCGGCCTTGCCTTGCTCCACTTCAAACGCGCGCGCGACCACCGGTACGAAGGGCGTGATGTATCCCGGCCGCGTCACTTCGCCGCCCTCGGACAGTTCGGCTTCCAACTCGCGCGCTGCTTTCTTGATGTCCCCGCCGAGCAGCTTCGGCGCGATGCTGCGCACAAAGATGATGACGCCGACCGTGCCGAAGACATAGGTGATGGCAAAGCCCACCGCCATCTCGCTGGTCAGCAAGGTCAACTGGTCCGGGCTGAGACCCAGGCGCGTGAGTGCATCCCCGGCCGTGCCCATCATCGCCGTGGCCGTCAGCGCCCCCGCGCCGATGCCCGCGGCAAAACCTTTGCCGAAGCCGCAAATCCGCGCGATGACCAGCAGCGCGATCAGGGCGGCCAGACATTGCACCACCGAAGAGAGCACGAGTTTGAATGACGAACGGTTCAGCCCACCGAAAAATTCCGGGCCGCTTTTGAAGCCGACGGCATAGATGAACAGCGCGAAACAGACGGCCTTCAAGGCATCCGGCAATGTGACGTCCAATTGTCCGATCACCAGTGCCACGATGAGCGACCCGGCCACGCCGCCGAGGCTGAACCCTTTGACCTTCACCCGGCCCAGAACCCAACCAAAAAATAGCGCGGCGAACAGAGCGATCTCCGGCGCGGCTTTCAGGATGTGTTTCAGCAGTTCCACGAGTGGCTGTATTCAAGGTTCGTCAGCGGCTCTTCCGTTTCTTCAGCACCCCGGGCTTGAGGAGTTTCAATCCGGTGACGGCGTGATAGCCGTGGATTTCCTTCACATCGAGTTTGCGCATGAAGGTGATGATCTCGGGCGTGATCACCTGGCCGGGCGCCATGATCGGGAAGCCGGGCGGATACGGGATGACGAAGTTGGCCGACACCGCGTCGCCGCGCTTCACCCGCGCATCCAACTCCTTGCTGTTCAAGGTCAGGTGTTCGCAATTGGCCTCGTCATAAGCCAGGAAGAACGGCGTGCGCATGTCGCCCTCATTCGTCTTCGATTTCGGGTTCTCGCGAAACACATCGTGAAAGCGGCTGAAGTTCGGCAACTCGGGAAGGTCATGGCAAAGGCTCTTCACGCGGGCGTCGAACCCGGCTTTCTCCTCCGCGTCCTTGGCGAGCCGCCGGTCCAGATCGCGCGCGATGTCCGCCAGCACCTTGATGAGATAGGCGATATCACTGCGCGTGTTGTTGATGTTCGACTGGAGCAGAATGCTGTTGCGCGAAGTCTTGTTGAGCTGGATGTCGAACTTGTCCGCGAGCAAGGTCTTGAACGCCGTGCCGTCAAAACCCGCCGTGCCGCACAGCAACGTGATGCGCGTCGGGTCGAGGGCGAACTCGTCCGTTTCCCACGCATCGTTCAACGTTTTCCACGTCACGCCGGGCGCGTGAAAATCTTCAAAGCCGCTGGCGCGATGCGCCTGCGGCACCATGTCCGCGTTGGTGGCGATGCGGAAATATTTCGAGATGAGCGGATGGCTGTTCACCTCACGGCGCAGCATCAAAGCGAGTTCGATGGAGCGCATCACCAGTTCATAACCCTCCAGTTCGGCCTGACGCCGCGCGATGTCGAGCGACGCAATGATCTGAAGGTTCGGCGACGTGCTGGTGTGCGTGAAGAACGATTCCTCGAACGTCGCCTGCGTGCTTTCCCAGCAATCGTCGTTGACCATGATGTAGGAACCCTGCCGGAAACAGGAGAGTGATTTGTGCGTCGAGGTCGTGGCATAGACGCGCAGCTTCACGGCGTCGGGATCGGGCAGCAGATGCGTGTCGAGCAGCTTCGGATTCTTCGGATCGAGCTTGCCGTGCTTTTTCTTGAATGCCTCATACTCCGCGCGATAGGCGGGGCTGGCGTAGCGTTCGCGCAACGCCTCGCACGCGCCCATCGCCGAGCGGCGACGATGGAAGGGCGAGAAGCGCGAGTAGGCATACCAGGCTTCGTCCCACAGGAAGACAATGTCAGACTTGATGGCCAGCACTTCTTCCATGAAGCGCGGCACATTGTAAATGTGCCCGTCGAACGTGCAGTTGGTGAGCAGCAGCATCCGCACGCGGTCCAGCTTCCCTTCCGCCTTCAGATTGAGCAGCGTCTGCTTGATGGTGCGGAGCGGCACCCCGCCATACATCGAATACTGCATCAGCGGATACGCCTCGACGTAGAGCGGCTGACCGCCACAGAGCACCAGACCGTAGTGGTGCGACTTGTGACAGTTGCGGTCCACGAGCACGATGTCGCCGGGGCGCACGATCGCCTGCACGGCGATCTTGTTTGAGGTTGAAGTGCCGTTGGTGGCGAAGAATAATTTCTGCGCGCCGAAAGCACGCGCGGCCTTCTCCTGCGCGACCTTGATGTTGCCCGTGGGTTCCAGCAGCGAATCGAGACCGCCCGTGGTGGCGGAGGATTCGGCGAGGAAAATGTTCGTGCCGTAGAAATATCCAAAGTCGCGGATCCAATGCGATTTGAACACCGACTTGCCGCGCGCAATCGGCAGGGCGTGGAACGTACCCATCGGTCTGCGCGCATAGTTTTTCAGGTTGTTGAAAAACGGCGTGTCGTAGCGGTCATTGACGCCTTCGAAGACGGCCAGGTGCAGTTCCATCAGGTCTTCGATGCCGTAAAAAATGCGGCGGATATTTTTCGAGTCGAGATGGCTGGCCAGCTTTTCAATGGCGCGGTCCACCACCAGATAAACGTCCAGCTCCGGACGGAATGCGCGGATGGTCTTGGCGAGAGTGACGCCATAATCCTGAGGCGCGACTGTGGCGGCGTCCTGCTTGAGATGCTGTTGCAGATATTCGCGGAGCAGCGGCGCGTGGAGACGCGTCGGGAAACGGAAGTTGTCCTGAATGATGATCGCCTGGATGTTCGGGTTTAACACCACGCCCAACACGGCATCCTCGAAACCGGCGGCGACGACAATTTCATAGACGAACGGATCCTCGGGCCGGCGGAGTTTGCGCCATTCGTTCCGGACCTGGCGGATCTGCTCGGGCGTGCCGTCATCGGTGACGATGAGCACTTCGAAATAGGGCTTGGCCAGATCGTCGCCCTCGAAGTAATCCTTCAACAGCCGTTCGCTCGATTCACCTTCGGCCTCTTCGCCGGCCTTCCACACTTTGGCGCTGCGGCGATAGGTGCCGTTCAGCAACGCCTTGCTGATCCGGATGGCGAGCCGGGAGAAACCGGCTAAATCACTGCGCTCGATCAGATCCTTGAGCGTGGTCATCAAGGCATCGCCCGGATAAGCATGAAAGGTTTCCAGCGGTTCGAGGGCGGCGAGCAGTTGCGCGATTTGCGCCCGCGCCTCGGACGAAGGCTTGCCGGCTTGCGCGGTGGCGACGAGAGTTTCGGCGGCGTGGCCAAGTTCGCACCAGCGATCGAACCGCGCTTCGGATGCACTGAACAGGCCGTGTTTCAGCCCCGTGGCGGACGCGGGGGATTGAATTTTTGCAGTCATACAATTTGCGTTGATTGTTCTTTAATTCGTTATTTCATCATCAGCACGATGACCACGCCCCAGATGATGAGAAGCGTATTGCCCACGGCGTAGGTGATGGTGTAGCCCAATGCCGGCACCTTGCTCCTGGCTTCGTCTTGAATCGCGCCCAGCGCCGCAGTCGTCGTGCGCGCGCCGGCACACGCACCCAGAATGATGGCGGGATGCATCTTGAAAACGTATTTGCCAACGAAAATGCCGACGACAAACGGCATGGTGGTGACGAACACGCCCCATAGGAACAGGCTGACTCCGGCAGCCTTCACGCCGGACACGAAGCTCGGTCCGCAACTGATCCCCACCACCGCGATGAACGCGGTCAGGCCGATGTTGTTGAACACCCAGAGCGCGGGTGCCGGAATGCGGCCGAAGGTCGGATTCACCGCACGCAGATAACCGCACACCAGCCCCGCGAAGAGCGCACCGCCGCTGGTGCTCAAACTGATCGGCACCTTGCCGAAGTGGATGGTGATCGCCCCGATCAGCGCCCCGATCACGATGCCCAAGCCCATGAACACGACATCGGTCTTCTCGGTCGCCCGGTCGGCATAGCCCAGCTTTTTGGCCACCTGCTCCACCTCCTGCACGGGACCGACAATTTGCACCACGTCGCCCCGATCCACCTTGGTGCCGGCGTTGAACGGCATCTCCTGGCCGGCGCGAAAAAGTTTGCGCAGAAAAACACCGCGGACTTCCTGGGCCGCTTCCGACTGCCGGATTTCCATGAGCGTCTTGCCCGCAAATTTTTTGTTCGTGATGACCACATCGAGGATCTGGATGGGGACATCGAACAGCTCACGGTCGTCCACTTCCGGGCCGAGGGTGGTTTCGATCTGCAACAACAACTCGCGCGGCCCCGCCAGCCCCAATACGTCACCAGAGCCGATGACCATTTTAGGGTCGGCGTTGCAAATTTTGGATGCCTGCCGGAGACGCACGATGAACACGCGCGGCACGGTAAACTGCGCTTCAAATTCCGCGACGGTTTTGCCGACCAGCTTCGATTCCATCCCCACCTGATAAGCGCGCATGGTCAACCGCCGGTAGGCCGACATCTGGTCGCCTTCGCTTGCGGAGCCGCCCATCTTGGCTTCGTAATCCGCGCACTCCTTGGCCAGGTCAACGCGCAGGAGCTTCGGTCCGATGGACGCGAGAAACCACGCCGAGCCGGCCGTGCCGTAGAGATACGTGACGGCATAGGCCACCGGCATGGCGTCCACCATCGCTTTTTGCTGGTCGGAGGAAAGACCAATCTGGCCGATGGTATCGGACGCCACACCCAGAACCGCCGAAATCGTGCAGGCGCCCGAGAGCAGCCCGGCAGCCTGGCCCATGCTGTAACCGGCGACCTTGGCCGCAATGAACGCCGACAGCAGACAGGCGACGCACAGGATCACCGCAAAAAAAACCTGTGGCAGCCCGTCACTTTTCAGTCCGCGAAAAAACTGCGGCCCGACGCTATAACCGACTGCGAAGAGGAACATCAGAAAAAACACCGACTTCACATTGGGAGAAATCGTGATGTTCAACTGACCGATCAAGACACCGGAGAGCAGCACGCCGGTCACATTACCAAGGCTGAATTTGCCGAACTTCAGCCCCCCGACATAAAAGCCCATCGCCAGCGCGAGAAAGATGGCGATCTCCGGATTACTTCGCAGTGTGTCAAACAGCCAGTTCATAATGGAGCTTGTTATGATTCAGAGGTTGGTTGCATCCGGTTTTTAGCGCTTGATGAATATTATTTTTTCCCCCGGGATGTCCCGGTTTGTTCATCGCCTGGTTCCGGGCTTTTTCGGTTGCTGGAGTTGACGGCCTTGTTGATGGCTTCAATGAGCAACTTGCCGGGCACGGGTTTGAGAAAGTAGGCCGAGCAACCGGCTCGTTCCGCCTCCGCGCGAACCCCCGGTGCGTCATGCGCGGTGACAAAGATGATCGGGACCTGATTCCCGATTTCATTAAGCCGTCGCTGCAAGTCCAGGCCGGACATGCCGCCGAGTTGGATGTCCAGCACCTGGCAGTCCGGCGGCGGACGCACGGTGGCAGCGAGGAATATTTCGGCCGAGGGAAAAGTGCGGACTTCAAACCCCGAGGCCCGGAGCAGCCGTTCAAGGGCACAGGCAAAACTCTCATCGTCATCCACGACCGTGACATTGATTTTGTTCTGGTTCATTCGGGTTGACACCACTGATTGGGCTGATGCGCGAGATTAGCGGAGATGGACTGAGGCCGCCTATTGTCCTTTGGTGCAATACGGCCTGGTCCTTTGAGGCAGTTCGACAACGGGGCGAAAGAAAAATCAACCACCGTGGCCAGGAGCTGGCTGGCGTTCACTGACATCACAGGCCTGCTTCTAAAAACTGATTGAGGTTACTTACAAAACCTGCGTGCACGCCACATGAGTATTGGCTTGCCTGGTTTTATTCCCATTTCCGTTGCTCATGCAGTCATCCTTTGTGCTTGTGTTCCCGCCTGCAGCACGGCCTGCAACTGCTCGCGCAACTGGCCGCGTTCAGCGTCGGTGGCCCCGCGTGGAACACGAATGGGTTCGCCAAAGGTCATTTCACAATGTGAAAACGGCAATGGAATTTGAAAGCGGTCCCAGCTCTTCAATTGGATTTTCCAACCAAGCCGGCAGGAGTAGGGAATGATCGGCAGGCCGGTGACCTGTGCGAGCGCCATCACGCCATCCTGCACCACGTGGCGCGGACCCTTTGGACCATCCGGCGTCACCGCAAGATCATAACCGCGCCCGGCCCATGAAGTCAGCTCGAGCAGTGCCTGCGCGCCGCGCCGGCTGGAAGATCCGCGCACCGCCTCCACCCCGAAATCTCGAAGGACAGCCGCGAGCAACGCCCCGTCCTTGCTGGCACTGATGAGCGCCGCCAGATGCTCGTGGTCGCAATCCGGCCGGACGAAACTCTTGTAAACCTTCATGCACAAGCCCAGCCGGTTGTGCCAGAGGGCGAAGATGACGGGTTCGTCCGGGAGACTGACGGGGCCGCGGCCACCGTTGACGCGGTAACGCAGCGTGGCCGCGAGCAGGCGCATCCCATTGGCCACCACGCAGGCGAGCGCAACTTGGCCGCGCGAAGGCGCATTCGGCACCACCACGCCGCTGACGCGTTTCCGTCCCAGAACTGGACTGGATGAATGAACCGGGCAACTTTTCATGACAACGGATCCGCGATTGGGTCTGCGGCAAACGAGAAAAATAGGAATTCAGAAGCTCGGAAGGATGCCAGATGTCTTCAAGTCTCGCGGAGACAGATGAAACACTGTGCGCCGAACTTGTAAAGATATTTTCCGTGGCGACCCGGTGAAAATCCAGCCGGTCACATTCCGAAATGAAATTCGACGCGCACCGAATTCCCGCCAATCCCGCTGTCAGGCTGTCATCACGCCCTGTTCACTTGGCCACGGTATGCATTTCTTGCAAGGCTTCATACCCCTCAAGCCCAGCCGTCCTGGTTGAGCCGAAGTTGTATTGGAACGCCACCGCGACCGAGTAGCCACCCCGGCCATGCTCACGCTCGGCTTCAAAACCGTAGCCCACCAGCGAGAGGATTTTCCAGCGCCTGCTGGGCGCGCTGTAGCCGCCGCCCACGCCAACGCCCGAGTTGAACGCTCCCGGTTGCCCCGTGCCGTCCACATAATCCACCAAGGCGGCTGAAGCGCTGCCCATGATGTTCCACTGGTCTTCGGCCCCGAACGGGATGGCGTAAGTGCCGTAGGCCAGCCCGAAGGACTTGGCCGAAAGTTCCTGAAAGTAATATCCGGGGATGGGCAGCGGAAATTCCTTGGTGTAGGGCAGCACGCCACCCAGACGGTAGGCACTCAACCGGTCCGCGTTGATCATCGTGCCTCCCTGCAATCCGGCCACGACGTAATGTTTCGATTCCAGTGTGGTGTAGTTCAACTGGGCACGGGCAAAGAACCGCTGGCTGACCCGCTCGAGTTCCCGGTCATTACTGAAACCGTAACCGCCGGGTGAGGTGCGCTGATCCAGTTCATACCAGCCGGAAACCTCCATGCCCAGAATCGGGGTGAGCATCGGCTCCTTGCCGCCCCAGCGGAACCCGGCGCGGTAGGTCATGATCGGCTGGTTCTCGGGCAGAACGAATGCAGTGCCGTTATTCTTGACAGTAGCGGTGTTGTCCGTCGTGTCGAAGGCGTTATAATCCATGGTCGCGCGGAGCACGCCGGTCAGGGGAATGTGCTGGTCGGGGTTGAACCGTTGATAGAGGCTCACGTCGAAACCGCCGCTGTCGCCGTCGAACGACTCTCTTTTAAACCAATGGCCGTGATCCACCTCCTGATAGCTGTTGGCATACATGCCACCAAAGGCGCCCACGGCCAGGTCCGTGTTTTTGCCCAGCAGGTGTTGGAAACCCAGATTGGCGTCCACATAAACCGGCGCGATGACCAGGCGCAACACCTCGTTGGTCGTCGGCACGTTCGGCATGTTCCAATAATAAAATGCGTAAGCCCCCATCGGACCGCTGTCCGTCAGCGAGGCGTTGGCCCCCAGGTGCAGCAGCTGCCGCGGGGCGGGATCAATCTGCGCCGAGGCCGTGAAGCCAACCAGCGCCAGCGAGGCGACTCCCGCCAGCAGGCGCGAACAGATTGGAGGTAAAGGCAGGTTCTGATTTCTAAATGCAGTCATAATATTTTTGTTCGGGAATTTTTTAAATCGGGCAACAGGCTGGTTTTGAAATTGTTTGATTTGGTTCATCTGCATCGGCTCCGCTGCCCAGTTCGGAGGAGACTATCGTAAATGGGATGAGGCTGCCTATTGTCCTTTGGTGCAATACGACGATGTCCTTTGGATACAGCACGAAAAAGGCGCGGGGGAAAATAGTAATCAGTGGCCAGTAATTAGTGACCCGGTGTTGGACTGACGCTCACTGACATCGCACGCTGCGTCCGACTACTGACTACTGACTAAACCCGCTTCGTGCGCCAAGTGGGAGAGTTCGGCCACGGACTGCACCTGCAACTTGGCCATGAGATGGGCGCGATGCGCTTTGATGGTCCGCTCGCTGGCGTCAATGTCCAGGGCAATCTGTTTGTTCATCTGGCCGCCGAGCACATGGACCAGCACTTCCCGCTCGCGCGGCGTGAGCGTGTCGAACCGGGAGCGCAACTGACGGCGACGGGCGCGTTGCTCGCGATCCCGCGCGTCACGCGCCAGCGCGCGCTCAATCGCGGGGAACAAGACTTCTTTCCTGGCCGGTTTGGTGAGGAAATCCTCCGCGCCGGCGCGCATCGCCTGCACCGAGGCAGGAATGTCTCCTTTGCCGCTAAGGAACACGATGGGCAGCGGATTTTCGCTGCGGGCCAGGACGCTCTGCAAATCCAGTCCGCTCGGACCGGGCATGTGCAGATCCAACAGGACGCAGCCCGGCGCATCTGGACCGGCGAATTGCAGAAACTCCGCTGCTGACGCGAAGGCATGCACGGCATAGCCGCCCGCGTGCAGCAAACGCCCGATGGCTTTGCGGAACGAGGCGTCATCGTCCACGACAAAGATCACAGACTGCGGCGAAGATCTGGTGTCAAGTGAAGCCATGGTGTGGAAATGATACGCTGGGTTTGAGATTTCCGTTGCTCATTCAACTTCGTGCCCGGGCGGCTGCTTCCGTAAAGCCGGCAGCAAGATGCGGAACACCGCGCCGTTCGATGCATTGTTCTCCGCCCAGATGCGCCCTTGATGCGCTTTAATGATCGTGCGGGCAATCGAAAGCCCCATGCCCATGCCGTTGGGCTTGGTGGTATAGAACGGCTCGAAGAGGCGCGGAAACTTATTCAGCTCAATGCCGTGGCCCAAGTCTATCACCGCCAGTTCCACCAGGCCGTCGCCGCCCAAACGCGTGCGCACCTGGATTTGCCGCCGTTCGCGCGGCTGGTTGTGCATGGCATCCATGCCGTTGATAATGAGGTTCAGCAGGACTTGTTGCAAGTGAACGCGGTCGCCGGCAATCTTCGGCAGGAAGGGCAGGAGATCGGCGGCGAGCGAGATCCGGCGCAGCGTGGCGTCCGCGCTGACCAATTGCAATACTTCTTCCGCCAGAGAGTTGATGTCGAGCGGTTGCAGCTCCAGTTCGTGCTTGCGCAGCAAAGCACGCATCCGGCGGATCACTTCACTGGCGCGCTCGTCGTCCTTGCGGATATCCGCGAGCGCGGCGCGCAGGTCATCGAGCGCCGGCGGTTTCTGCTCCAGGAACAATTCCGCCGCCTCGGCATTGGCGAGGATGGCACCCAGCGGCTGGTTCAGTTCGTGCGCCACCGAGGCCGCCAGTTCGCCCATGGTGGAGACGCGCGCGACGTGCGCCAGTTCCGCCCGCTGCCGGAGCAGCTCGGCTTCCACCGATTTGCGATTGGTGATGTCCAGACAGGAGCCGATGTAGCCCAGAAAAATCTGCGCGGCGTCGTAACGCGGCACGCCGTGGTCCGACATCCAGCGATACTCGCTGTCGTGGCGGCGCAGCCGGTATTCCATGGTGAAGGGGCGCCGGGCATCGAAGGATTCGACGTAGGTTTTCAGGCAGGTCGCCAGATCATCCGGGTGGACGCCCTCGGCCCAGCCGTTGCCCAGTTCCGCTTCGAGCGGGCGGCCCGTGAAGTCGAGCCAGCTCTTGTTGAAAAAATTGCAGAGCTTGTCGGTGCCTGACATCCAGATCAGCACCGGCGCGGTATTGGCGACCGTGCGAAAGCGCGCCTCGCTCTCGCGCAAAGCCTGGTCGGCACGCTTCCGAGCCAGCGCGTTGGCAAATATCTGCGCCACCAGTTGCAACCGCTTGATCAGCGCATCCGGCCAGTCGCGTTCTGTCCGCGTGGTAAAGCCCAGCGCACCAATGGGTGGCTCCCCTCCCACGGAAAGCGGTATGGTCAAATTCGACTTGAAGCCGAATCGGCGGAAGGTTTTCCGGTCGCGCGCGGCCTCCGGCGGCAGTTCATTCGTCGAGCAAATGACCACGGTGCGGCCGGCCAACACTTGCTGTTGGAACCAGGGAAGATATTCCTGTGAGTTCATCCGTTCGGGAAATTGCGGCCCCTCACCGGTGCGGGAAAAATGGGTGATCCTGAAAAAACCCGAGGCCTCGGCGGACCATTGCCAAAACCCTGAAACGTCAAGATCGAGCAATTCGAAGATGCGGCGCTGGGCGTCCTTGATTTCGCGGTCCACCACACCGGGCTGAAGATTCACAAACTTCGACGAGATTTCGGCAATCAGTGCCGCCGCCGCCTCTCCTTGGAGACGCCTGGCCCGGTTTATCAGCAAGCCGATGATTAAGCCGGCTTCAACCGCACAAAATAAGATCGTGCCGACAATCGGCCACCGGTAAAGCTCCCAGAAGCCCGGCTGGCGGAACTTGATGGAGCTGGCGGCTGGCAGGTTCGCCGGACCGATGCCCCAGCGTTTGAGTTCGCGCGCATCATACTGCGGCGGGAGCGGCCCCACAATCTTCGGCGGGATGCTCGACGCCGGCTCGCCATGCAGGATGCGGATGGCGATGTGAGCCGACTCCACCCCCTCGAGTTCGGCCTGGTAAAGCCGGCCACCGACAATTCCCATGCCCAGTTGATGTTGATAGATGCTGTTCACGGGTGCATTCGCGACCGCATGAATTCGTTTGAGCGCCTCGTCAGCATTGTGAGTCACCCCCGTCGCATCCCGCATCAGCAGGACGAGGAAAATGAAGGAGTGCGGCGGCAATTTACCGACGCGCGCCAGCATCTGATCGAATGACAAATCATTGAGCCAGGTGAAGCTCACACGGTTTGTGAACGGTTCAAACTCCCGGCGAAAAGCGGTCGTCCAAAATTGCTCCAGGGGCGACGCGCCAATCACGACCACAATGTTGGTCGTCGCCGGCGCCACCTGGAGAATATCTTCCACAAAGCCGGGCAGGTTGAAATCCTCGCCCACGAAGGTGGCATTCGTTTGCAGCGCGCCCGCCGGCAACCGCCGTCCGTCCATCCCGGTGTAAAGGATGGGTGTTTGCGGAAAAAGGCGCTCCCGGTTTTGCGCGACGAAGACCCCGGCCGGCGAGCCGATGGGCACCACCAAATCCGGCTGCCATTTGGCCACACGTTTGCGGATGTATTCGACGAGCGCTTCCTGCGTGTCGGAGTCCGCGTAGCGCGCCACGTCCAACGAGATCTCGTCGAGATCAACCGGTTTCCCCAACTTCTCGGTCAGCTCACTCTCAAAGGCAATCGAATGGGTGGTGAACGGCGGCGCGGCACTTCCAAAGGAATGAACAATGAGCACGCGCGGGGGGGCGGCACTCGCAACGCCGCTCCAGACAGACAGGAAGATGGCCAAACCCAACCGAAACCGGCGGCCTGCGTAACGGGGCAACGCTGCCAGCCTGACCGGCAGCAGCGTCTCCCAGCAGGCACGGATCCATCGCGTCATGGGCAGTGATCTCGTCATGGTCTCGGATGGAGACTAGACATCCCCCCGGCGGCTGGCGAGCCCTGACTCGACGAAGACAAATCAACGTTCATCACGAATCGTGAGCGAGCTGGTTAACCGCGCAAATGGCGGGACATACTTTGCTTTCGGATTCGACGATCAGCGCCGCAACACGTGCGGGCAATGAGATGTCAGCATCGCGCGCGAGCGGCAACATCCGTCAGCATGGCGATCAACCGGTCCAGCTGTTCACGGGTGTGTTCGCTGGAAATGACAAACCGGAAAATCCCCTGCGCCGACGCGCCATAGATCAGGTAAGGTGGATAAATTCCGGCAGCCAGCAAACGCTTCTTCAGATTTTCAACGCGGGCGCGGCTCATCGCCGGCAAACGAATGATCGGGCCCGGCGTTTCGGAAATCTCCCAACCCGCCTGGCGCAATGGCCTCCGCACCTGGTTGAGATTCTGGAACAACCGGTCCCGCCGTGCCGGTTCGCTTCGCAAAATCTGCAGCGCGGCCAGGGCCGCACCCGCCAGCGGCGGCGGCAGCGGCGTGGTGCCGGCAAAGGTCCGGCTGCGCTCCAGAATTTTTTTCCGCCACGCCCGCGAGGTGAGCACCATCCCGCCGTAAACCCCCAGCGCCTTGCTCAACGTCGCACACTGGATGATGCGCCTGCGGCTCACATTCTCATGCTCAAGCGTCCCCCTGCCCTTCGCTCCCAAAACGCCGACACCATGCGCATCGTCCACCAGAATCATTCCGCCCGCCGGCAGGATTTTCAGATACTCACGCAACGGTGCCACGGAACCGTCATGCGAAAACATCCCATCAGTGAGAATGATCGTCCGCACGTTGTGGCCGCATCTGGCAATGAGCTTGGCCAGATCGGCAGGGTCGCGGTGTTTGAATTTTTTCACCGGGCAATCCAGCATCCGGGCCGCATCGAGCAACGCGCCATGCGCCAGTTCATCCACGAACGCGTAGGTGAATTGACCCGCCAACGCCTGGGCCGCCGCGATGGGGGCCAGGTAGCCGTCAGGAAAAACCAAGGCAGCTTCCGCCCCGAAGAATGTTGCCAGGCTTGCTTCCAGCTGGGTGTAGATCCCGTGGTTGCCGGTGGTGCGGCGCGAGGCGGCGACGTTCAGGCCGTCTTTGGCCAGCGAAGTCCGCGCGGCCTGCGCCACTTTTGGGTTTCGTGCCAGGCGAAAATAATCGCAACCGGAAAAATACGTGAGTGTGCGGTTGCGCAGGCGCACTTCATTGACACCGACAAATTCCAGATGCTCGGCCTCGGTCATTCAGTTCATCATAAATTCCCGAAACATAAACTGCACGCGCGAATTGAAACCATGAAACTGGTCCGCCGATACAGCTATTATTGGTGGGGTGGTTTATTCATGACATGTGGGGCAACCGTGTCTAAATTACCGCATGGAACGGCGACCCTTGATTTTGATTTCACCCGGTTTCGAACTGCGCGGCGTGGAATTCAGCGATTTGTCTGTCAGCCTGTCACTGCGGTATGTGCAGGCGGTGCTGGCGGCGGGCGGCGTGCCATTGGTCGCGCCGGCAACGACGGACCGGGCGGTGCTGGCGGAAAGCGTGCATCGCACCGATGGCCTGTTGCTCACCGGCGGCGATGACATCAACTCCGATCTGTATGATGAGCATCTCCCGCCCGCCATCCGCAAGACCGTGAACCCGACGCCGGACAACGGCCAGCGGGACATCACGGAACTGACTTTGATCGCGGAAATTTTCCGGCAACGAAAGCCGCTGCTGGCCATCTGCCGGGGCCACCAATTGCTGAACGTGGCGTTCGGCGGGAAGCTCGTGGCGGACATCGCGCAGCAGGTGCCGGGCGCGTTGAACCACCGGCGCATGGACCGCGCCTTTGAATTCGTCCACGACGCGGCATTGCAGCCGGGTTCCTTGATCGCCAAGGTGGCCGGAAAACGCCGATTGAAGGTGAACAGCACACATCATCAGGCCGTGGCTGAGCCGGTGGAACCGTTCGTCGCCACGGCCCGCAGCCGCGACGGGCTGGTCGAAGCGATGGAACTGCGATCAAACAAGGCTGCGGGAATGCCGTTTTTATTGAGCGTGCAATTTCACCCGGAACGGCTCGTCGAGAAAGGCGATAGTTACCGGGCGATTTTTCGCAGCTTCGTCGCGGCGTGCAAAAAGAATGCGTCCCGCAAAAAGTGAGACGGCGCTAGTTGCTGGAAACGCTGACTTCAACCGGCGACTGCACGCCTTGGGCAAATTCAGCCACGTATTTTTTCCACGCTTCCGCCGTGGTGATGTGCCCGGCGCGATCCCACGCAAATCCCGCCCAGTAGGAAATGGAATTGTCCGCGCCGGGTTTCACCACAAGCAGATGGTTCGATTTGTCTTCGGCCGGCTGAATCAACGTTTTCGGATCCACAATGACCGCGAGCCCTTGCGTGCCGAGGTTTTTTTCCATCGGCTCCCAAATCGTCAGCGTGCCGGCGGCTGCGTCAAACGACTTCTCCTCGCCTTTGGCCTTTCTCAACCCGATGGCCGGCGTCAATGCCGCGCCGTCTGCCGGTTTGAAGGTGACCTGGTAATGATCCATCTGGCTGCCGGCATCCAGGGATACGCGCATCACCTCCGAAACTTTGGTTCCCGCCACGTCGAACGCATCGTAATCCAGTTCGAACAGCACCCGGATCGGGCCATTGGCCAGCACGCGGGAATTCACAAAGTTTTTCGCGGCCCAAAGCTTGTTGTCCGCCCACAGCCCGCTGCCGCCATCGCCACGCGTCGCGCCGGCGGAATAATCGTCACAGCCTTCGCCCTGGTCCGAATGATAGTTGTCCACCATATACCAGTCATTGATGACCAGGCGCGAGGTGCGCTTGGACCAGATGTCAATCGCGCTGCTGGTCAACGGCTCGCCCTGCCAGGTTTCCAGAGCCCTGCCGTAAGTGCGATGCGCGATCAAATCATTCTCCCACGCGAAATCATCAAACCGCTCGCGCACAAACCGGCCGTAAGCCTTGAAATCCTCTTTCTTGTATTCCTGTTTCTTACCCGTCGTGACCGTGAAGGATTTGGTTTCACCGGGAGCAAAGTCCGTTTGAAAAATGATCATGTCCGGCTTGTGAAAGGCGTCAAAATCCGTATCCACCGCCTGACATAACACTTCCTTGCCGGCGGAATCTTTGACATGAATTTTTTCCAGATTGCTCTCGCCGAGCGGGGCCAGCTGGCCCGACGATAATTCAATGGTCTGGCTGGCCCGCGGAATCTGAAGTTGGTTCACCGCCGTGACCTTCAACGGTCCGGCGGCGTTGACAATGAATGCAGGCAGTAATGCCAGCACAATGGTTGGCGGGATTATTTTGAGGTGTTTCATGAATGAGGTTAGTTCGCTTGTCGTTCCAAGTCGCGTTGTTTATTGAGCCGTGGCGATGGAATAAATCTTTCCGTCCTGGGTGAGCACATAGACTTCGCCGTCCAAATCTTCCGCAAAGCTGGTGATGTTTTTCTTTTGATCCAGCAACGTGCCATGCGCCGTCACTTTCTGCGTGGCCGAATCATAGCGCAATCCCCAGATCGTGCCGAGGTTGTAGTCGCCGTAGATGTAAACCCCTTCGAGCGCGGGGAATTTTTTACCGCGATAAACGTAGCCGCCGATCACGCACAGCCCGATGCTGTGGTCGGGAAACATCGCCTGCGATTGAAGGTTCAACCGGTGCGGATATTCGATGACCGGATCAATGTATTGCGCGCCGGGCGGGCCGGGTTTGAAATGATGCGCGCCTTCCCGCACGCTCCAGCCGTAGTCGCCGCCCTTCGTGACGAGGTCAACCTCCTCCCACAGATTCTGCCCGACATCGCCCACCCACAACTCGCCCGTCTGGCGATCCCAGCTGTAACGCCACGGATTGCGGAGACCATAGGCGTAAATCTCCTTCTGGGCGCCGCGACTGCCCAAGTCCGGCTCTTTTGCGAACGGATTGTCCGACGGAATGCCATACTGCAATTCGCGTTTGTTTTTGCCGGACCCGGCGGTCGAGCGCGTGTTCACGTCAATCCGCAGCATTTTGGCGAGCAAGGTGGCCGTGCTTTGACCGCTGCCAAACGGATCGTCGGCGCTGCCGCCATCACCGAGCCCCAGATAAAGATAACCGTCCGGGCCGAACGCCACCTGGCCGCCCTTGTGGTTGGGAAACGGCTGTTGCACCTCGAGCAGAATGCGCTCGGAAGCGAGATCCGCCTGGTCCGGATCGGTGGCGGAGACTTTGAATTCACTGATGACGCTGCGGATCGGATAATTTTGCGGCTGCGTGTGTTGATCCGCGGGATTTTTCTGGTTGTAATAAATGTAGAACAGGTTGTTGGTCTTGAAGCCGGGATGGAACGCGATGCTCATCAGCCCGTCCTCGTTGCTGAAATGCGGCCCGCGGCTTTCGATGTCCATGAATTCCTTCGCACCGCCGCCGTCCGAATCCTTCTTCACAATGAGAATTTTGCCGTCCTGATACACCACGAACATGCGGCCGGACCCATCCGGCGCCTCGGAAATCCAGACCGGGCGCTCCAGCTTCAACTGCGGAAAAGCCGGGCGCAATTCGATTTTGGGAAGCGGCTGGGCGGTGGCGATGACGGTCGGGAGAACGAAGCAGCCGAGGATTTGCGTGAAAAGCAGCGTGGTTTTGTTCATGGAAATGCTTTGGACGGTGACTGGGGGAAGATGGTTACCAATTCACCTGACCTCCACCATTGAACATTCGTTTGAGTCATAAAGACCGCCCGGCAGTTCTGCCGACGCCTCACTAGCCCTGCTTGCGGGCGAATTTCATGACGGCTTCGGTCTGACTGTGGACGTGGAGCTTTTCGTAGATGCGCTGGATGTAGGTGCGGACGGTGCTCAAACTGATGCCCAGATTGCTGGCGATTTCCTTGTAGGGATGACCGCGCGACAAACCCTGCAACACCTCCAGTTCGCGGGCGGTGAGGGATTCCGTTTCCGCGCTGGCGGCGGCGTGCGCCTGGAAGGATTGCACCACTTTCCGCGCGATGTGGCCGGACATGGGCGAGCCGCCATCGAACACTTCGCGGATGGCTTCGAGAATTTTTGCGGGCCGGTTGCTCTTGACGAGATAACCGAAGGCGCCCGCCGACAACGCCTGAAACACCTGCTCGCCCTCCTCGAAAACGGTGAGCATGATGATCTTCAACGAGGGTGCCGCTTTCCGCAGACGCGACACGCAGTCGATGCCATTCATGCCCGGCAAATTGATGTCCATGAGCACGACGTCGGGGGGATGCAACGGAATGTCCTCCAGCGCGGCTTCGGCGTTCGCATACGCCTTCACGCAGCGGAAGCCGGTCTGCCCCGCAAAATAACGCACGAGGGTTTCGCGCAGCTTGGCGTCATCTTCGACGATGGAGACTTTGATCATGGGCGGTTCGGGCGACGCAACCGGGTCGCGGGGCGTCGCCGCGGAGGTTACCACGGCCATGTCGGGAACTGAATTCATTTTCAATTCCACTTTAAACCTGGCCACCGACGGCGGGTAGTCGGATGAAGTGTGGACAAGCCATCGGCCTGTCGCCGCCCGCCCGCTGTGACTGGCGAAAGCGGAAATTGACGCTGCCGAATTTCCCGGAGCTCGCGGCGGCAGGGCCCAAGCTCGAATCCATCCTTGAAACCGATGTCCCGGACAAATACACGCTGTCCGACCATCTGTGGAAATGAACTTGCCGCCGGCAGCGCCGTCGGCGCGACATCGTTGTAGAAACCGGACAAAAAAGGATTTTCAGGCTCCGTCCGGAGCGGCATCTTCGGCGCATGGCCAATACCTGCACACAAATCCATCTCCATGCTGTGTTCGCCGTCGAAGACCACAACCGCTAAAAGTAATACAAAATATATTTGACATACTTTTAGATTCCAGTTTAACTTAACGGCGTGATTGCAACCTTGAAGATGGACACCGTGAGTTTCGGCACGAAAGGCCAGGTGGTCATCCCCCGCCGCTTGCGCAAGGAGTTCGAAATTGAGAACGGCACCAAGGCCACTGTCGTCTCCACGCCGGAAGGCATTTTGCTGAAACCCATCACCCGCTCCTACATCAAAAGCCTGCGCGGCTCCTTGAAAGGCACCAAGGCGATGGAAACTTTCATGGCGGAACGGAAGCGGGAAAGGGATCTGTAATGGCCACCAAGATCCTGGACAGTTGGGCGCTCATGGCGCTGTTCAACAACGAACCTGCCGCCGACGCGGTGGAAAAGATTCTGGAACAGGCCACCGCCGACCGGCACAAGTTGCTGATGAGCGTGGTGAACTGGGGCGAGATTTATTATTCCGTCATGCGCGGCGCCTCTCCCGCCATGGCTGAGCAGAAGGTCAGGGAGATTGCCGCCATGCCCATTGAACTGGTTCACGCCGACCTGCACCAGGCACATCAGGCCGCCATTTTCAAAGCCACCAAGAAGATGTCCTATGCCGACTGCTTCGGCGCGGCGCTCGCTAAAATGAGAAATGCCGAGTTCGTCACCGGCGACCCGGAATTCAAGGAAGTCGAAAAGGAAATCAAAATCAACTGGCTTGTGAAATAACCGGATGGCACAGTCACACCCATTCAGCGGCATCACCCGATGAATTAAAATGAAGGCGAAACGTCCAACCCAACCCGATCCGGCGGTGGAACCGTTGACGCCGATGAATTTGCCGCGTTGCGTACCTCAATGGAGTCCGTCACGGGAACCGAGAACTCATCGCAATCTGCGATGAGTTCATGGCCGACGAAAAGGAAATTAAAATCAACTGGCTGAAACAACCATGTTCCATCACTGGCTAGTTGCCTTTAAAGCGCTCCCGGTGGTGGCGAAGAAAACTTGGATGTGGTTGACACAATGACGATAGGGGCGTTTTGATCTTCATGTCCGGGTTCAATAGTGCACACACTTTTTCGGGAACATGCTTTTTCGCTACGAGAATTTCACCTGCGTCTGAAATCGAAAGGAAGTGTCGGTCGAACAACCAATGAATCGTCCGCGCCAGCGCAATGCCGTTGCGTCCTGAATCCGGCCCTTGTTCATTCACAGGCCTGATGTGGGCAGCCTCGATTTCGCATAGGCCACCAGCATTAACAAGCCTGAGCCCCGTCATGGCGCAAGTGTTGTCATACTCATCCTGAATCAGGCGTGTGAATGCGGCATCGCGAAATGGCCGCTGAGTGACCAGCATTCGCCTCTCGCCAGCCAGTTCCACAGGTTGATCCTCGAGTCTCTGGAATGTTTGATAATCCTGAGGTGATATCTGCGCATCTTGGAAGCCGAGTCGGCAAATGATCTGGAAATCCTCAAGCGAAATAATTCGGATTGACCGTCCAAATCTGCCTTTATTTGTCGATCCATCTTCTTTTCGCAGTCCGCTTTCAAAATAAGTCTTTCCGATTCTAAACGGAACCGGCTTTGGGAATTGGAGGTAATCAGTAACGTAGGCATAGTAGTGGCCGCTGTTAGATTTATCTTCTTCGATTTTTGTGACTCGCGCCGCTGCGAAATAGCACTGGCGACCTGCGCGGCCAGCTAGATCAGCGCCCTCACGTCGTGGCTCGTAATAAAGAATCCAGTCTCCCACGGCCTGCTTTGCCTGATTGAGGTATGTGGAGGGAAAGTGATAGCGAAATTCTGGCAAGTCGTCATAGACCGGATTTACTTTGGTTGTGAATATGACGTTTGCCATCTTGCGGTGAACTTCTACCAGGTTGAGTTGGTCGAGGCAACAGATGAACGATCTGGCTGCTATCCGGCAACGAAACGATGCCTGCCAATTTCGGATGCGAATCGCTCTAATTATCGCGAATCGAATTCGTGAAAATTCGCGGAATTCGCGTCAAGTTTTTGAAGTCATGGCTGATGTGTTTTCCAAAGCGAAGCGTTCGGAAGTGATGTCGCGCATCCGCTCGCGCGGGAACAAGGACACGGAACTGGCGCTGGCAAAATTATTCCGGCGGAACAAAATCACCGGCTGGCGGAGGCAGCGGAAGTTGAGAGTCGGGAAGTTGAGAGTTGAGAGAAGACGCACCTCACCCCGGCTCGCTCCCCAGCGCGGAGAGGGAGCGCGGCGGCGGAACTATCAACCTTCAACTCAAATCCGCTATCAACTCGCTGTGCGTCCTGACTTTGTTTTTCCAAAATTGCGCACGGTGGTCTTCGTGGACGGTTGCTTCTGGTATGGCTGCCCAAAGCACGGAACGAAGCCAAAAGGCAACGCGACATTCTGGCGGCGGAAATTTTCCGGCAACATCGCACGTGACCGGCTGGTGACGCGGACCTTGCGGGCGCAAGGCTGGAAGATCGTTCGCATTTGGGAACACGAGCTTGCCCGCAGGAACGAAACACGGTTGCTACGACGAATGCATCAGGCGTTGCGATTAAACCAGTCTGCGAAGTTGTTTTAAGAAGGCAATCAAGTTACCAACCTCCCATTTTTGTTGATTGAGGTGGCGGTGATTCCAAAGCTCAAGAATTTCAAGTTCTTTGTGATTTGGCGGACGACCGCCACCGCCGCCACCACCGCATTGGGGCGTGGAAAGGATCATGTCAACCCCATCATCTTTTAACACAATTTGCACACACACGGCCTGACCGTCATGTGCGCGCCCGTTCACCTGATTGACAATCCAGCTTTCACTGGCTTCATCCAGACTTTTCTCACTATCGCCGATTCGGATTTTACTCATAAAATTATTTTGGCGGACACTCTGGCAGACTCAGAAGATTGTCGGGGTGTTCCCCGTCGGCTTGCGTCTTGAGGTATTTATGACCGTAGGCACTCACCGCCACAATCACCCAGACTGAATTTCCTCCCGCCTGAACGTAGAATTGCCATTTTCCATTTTCGATTCCAGCTATGGCGTCGGGTTGTGAAAGTTTCCAGCGCGTGCCGTCGGGATTGACACCGCCAACATTCTGAATCCGTTCGTGTGCGTTGTAGCGATCTGTTTTATTGATACATCTGATTTGCAATGTTGCTGCCATAGTTTTGTTTGGTTTAATGTTCAGACTAAATTGATTGATTTCGGCGTCCCGGCGTCAGCAGCTAAATGGCTCAAATAGCCAATTCCGGCAGCCCCGGCAATCAGAGTGATGACCGCTGGCCATTTTCCAGTGTGTTTGCCAGTTATGGCGTAGGCGACGATAGCGGCCATTGCAACGCTATGAAAAAATGCACGATGGTTTGGTGAGTCGGCTGGCTCCAAAATGTCAGGCGCAAGCGCCGCCATGCTTGCAGTGCCGGTGCAAATTACAAATTCGCCCCAATCAAACGGAGTTTTAGGATTTAAGGCCTTGCGGCCGGTTTGCATTGCGACGTTGACCACCGCGCCGGCCGCCGCACCGATTATCATATGTGTTTTCCAGCCTGGCATAATATTTCTTTCTGTGGGCATAGTCGTCTGGAATTTGAAAACAAAAAGGGGCAAAGTTTGTTGACAAATCTTGATACCAATTGTCTGGCGTTCCCGAATCTCCGCGCAGAATATGAATCGCATGAAGCGGAATTTACGAACAGACCTCGAACAACTTCAAAAACTTGCATTTCGCAGGGCGGAAAGATGCGGCCCTCTTTTGGGTCAATTCCACGCTACCCGTTTGAAAATTGATGCGCATCCATCGTCTTCGAATATCTGGCGGGTTTATGAGTGGTTGCTTGTCCCTTTTTCTCTTTGGCCAATAGATTTTGTTGGGTTCGCAAAACATTTACTAAACCTTGTCGAAATAGATGGCGACCTTGATCAAGACATTCTGCTGCTACTAAAACTTGTTGGTAACACACCAGACAGGGAAACGCAGGCAACCGTTGGTGTGTTTGAACATTTCGTGGAGGCTGGTCAATACGATCATCTGTTGAAACAGCCTGAAAAATTCCAAGAAGGTAAAAACAGAGTCAAACGAGATCAGGAATTGAAAAAGACGTGGCAGCAAATTAAGCATCGCTGGGATGTGTCTGCATTTCGGAATCCGCGTGGTGTAATTCGGCGGCGTATGTCGCAGGAACGAAACTTTCGCGAAAATTGGGCTTTCGACTGGAGCGACCAAAAGGGAAAGTTTCATTTGCTTTTTGATGTGATGTGCTACCGATGGAAGCTGTATGGAATGGAACATGATGATCCGCTTTTACTGAAAATCAGCGTCAACCCCACCCCGCATGGAACAATGATTGTTATTCCGCGTCATTGGAGCCTTGATTTGGCAAGAGACTTACATTGGAATAAAATCGGCGAATTACACCGGTCCCATAAAGCAATCCGACAAGGGCCGAAATTGAGCCCGGCTCGAACTGAAAAATACAAAGAAGCAAAACAAGTGCTGAAGTTTTGGAATGAGGCGGGTGTAAAAAAAATTCGCGGTGATGACCGTTACGAACACGTCCTAAACAAAATGCGAAAAACCGGTGGGACAGATTCAGCCCACAATTGGGTAAAACGACATCTGCTGTTTGCGCGGAAAGAAGCAAGTGCCGGATTTTCACCCTAGTCAGACACGTCTTGGGTCTGAAGTAAAATAATCGACGCAAGGTAGCGTCAAACTTGGCCGCCGCCGGCGGGTAGTCGGATGAAGTGTGGACAAGGACTCACCCGGAACAATTCAGCCCGAGTGAAACTGGTCTCACGCAAAGACCGCCAAGGACGCAAAGAAAACTGAATTCTTCAGTTCAAAAACAACACACTGAAAAGGGATTCAGAATTCTTGTGAAAACATCACTGCCTGCCCCTTCCCTTTGCGGCCTTGGCGGCCTTGGCGTGAGGTTCTTCTGCATCGTTCCGGCTCAGTTGGCCGCCGGCCAGTTCGCCGGGGCAATGAAGGTGATGCCGGTGCCCTGCCCCGGCTGACTGGTGCATTCACACCGTCCGCCCACGCTGCGCAACCGTTCGCGCATATTATCCAAACCGTTGCCGCCCCCGGTCCGCTTGGGCGGTGAAGCCGGGTCAAAACCGCAGCCATCATCTTCAATGCTGATTTTAAATTCGTCGGCGCCCACGACCAGCCGCAGCCGCACGCGCCGGGCTTTGGCGTGCTTGAGGACGTTGTTCAACGCCTCTTTGGCGGCGAGAAAGACCTGCTGGCGAACTTCCGGCGGCAACACCACCGGCGCAATCACCGGCGGCAGGTCAAAACCGCATTGCACCGGACTGCCGTCGAAATAATCCTCCGCGTAGCGGCACAGGTAATGCACCAGGTCGGCGAGGGTGTCGTTGCGGGGATTGACGGCCCACACGATCTCTTCAAACGAACGGATGGTTTCCCGCGCCGTGTCGGAAATTTCTTTCACCTCGCCGCGCGCGGAGGCGGGCATTTCAGGATTGCCGCCCGCCATTTCGGTGAGGAGCGAGAGGCGCGTGAGTTTGGCGCCCACTTCATCGTGCATGTCCCGCGCAATCCGGGCGCGTTCCTTTTCCAGCGCGGCCTGATGTTCGAGCTGCACCATGCGGGCGCGCAACCGGCGGAACGAAACGTAACGCACGACCGCCACCACGCCCGTGGTGAACACCAGCAAAACCAAAACGCGAAACCACCAGGTCTGCCAGTAAAACGGCGATACGACGATGTTCAGCGTCGCCCCGGCTTCGTTCCAGACGCCGGCATTGTTGCAGGCCCGCACATGAAATTGATAATCGCCCGCCGGCAGATGCGGATACCGGGCGCTGTGCTGGGAGCCGCCCTCGATCCAGTCCTCGTCAAAATTATCGAGCTTGTAGCGGAACTGGATGTTCTCCGGGGAAGCGAAGCTCAATGCTGAAAATTCCAATTCCAATTTGCGATGTTTCGGCGGGACTCGCAGCCCGGCTTTGGATTCACGCAGATCCAGCCAGCCGTTTCCGTATTCGGTTTGCAAGGGCGTCCGGGCGTCGTAGAGCGCAGCCGTCTTGTCATCCACGGTCACGCGCTCCAGCACGACCGGTGGCGGCAGCGGATTTTTGCGAATGCTCTCCGGCCGCACCAACAACAGGCCGCTGCGCGTGGCAAACCACAACCGTCCGTCGCCGCCCCGGCAGGTGTTGGGAAAGCCCGCGGTGTTCGGTTGAAAATTGGGCAGGCCTTCATTGCGGCCGAAGATCTGGGAGCGCAATCGCGCGGTCCGGTCCGCCGCCACCGCCGCCAGTTCCGCCACCGGCACTTCAAACAATCCGTGATTGCCCACAATCCACATGCCGCCGCGGCGATCCGGCAGAAGCTGCGACGCAAAATCATCCATCAATCCTTCCGCCGTGGTCACCCGGGAAAATGTTCCACCCTTGAGACAGCCCACGCCCGCGCCCGCGTAACCGATCCATAAAGTGTTGTCGGCCGTCGTTTGCACGGTGCGCACGGGCAGCCCGTTCGTTTCCGTCACCGCCGCTTCCCGCACCAGGGTCGAGTTGGTGACCCGCAGAATCTGACCTTCCAGGGTGCCGATCCACAAGGTGCCATCCGCACCTTCCGCCATGGTGCGGATCGTGCGATTGTCGCCGGGCAGTTCGTAGGCCTCCCCGATTTTTCCAGCGCGCAACCGCTGCAGGCGGCTCGGCGAACCGGTGACCACCCAGACATCATTGTTCCGGGCGACAAAAATCAAATGCACCGCGCCGTTGTGCAAGCCGTCCTGTCGCTGCCACGTGCGCCAGACGCCATTGTGAAAATAATTCAGCGAGCGATTCCGCGCCCCGACCCAGACGCCGCCGTCTTTGTCCGCCGCCACGCAGGTGGCGGCATCGCCCGTCCAGCCGGCTTCTGCACCGATCACTTCCCACCGGCCATCATGACTGCGCGCCAACACCCCGTTTTGGGACGCGACCCAGATCCAGCCTTCGGTGTCTTCGCACACCGAGGCCACCGACTCAAACGGCAGCCCCGCCTCGCGCCCGATCAATTCAACCGCGCTGGGACGGATGAGGTCCAGGCCTCCGCCGCGGGTGCCGGCCCACAGATTACCTTCACGATCCTCGCACAAGCAATAGACGGATTGCTGCGAGGTCGGCACTTTCTCCAGCGTGCCGTTCTGGAAACGGAACAGTCCATCCGCCGCCGTGCCGATCCAAAGCGCCCCGGCCCGATCCTCGAATAAAACCTGCGACTCGGCGTTCGCCGGCAATTGCCCGACCTCCATCGGCGGCTGCTGTTCATCGTATTTCAACAAGCGGACGCCCGCGCTGATCCAGAGGCCCGACGGGCCCGCCCCGCAAAGCCGGATGGCGGTTTCCTTGAACGAAAGTTTGTCCCGCAGCTCCCTGTCGTGAACGACGCCGACCTGGCCGCCTTTTGAAAACCACACGTTGCCGCGGGCATCGCTGGTGACCCAGGCATTGATGCCGGCAGGCCAGCCATTCGTAGCGCCAAACCGGGTTGCCTGACCGTCTTTGATCCGGCACAGCACGCTTTGATACGCGATCCAAATGCCGCCGGCCGCATCCTCCGCCGTGGCCGCCACGCGTTCCGCCGGCAACCCGTCGCCAGTGCCGAAAATCCGCGAGGTGTTGGACTCCAGACAAACCACCGAGCCCGTATCAATGCCCAGCCAAAACCGGCCGCGCCGGTCCAGCAGCATGGTGCGAATGGATTTTTTGAGCAGACTGGGCAGCTGAATCCCCGAGAACGTCGCACCGTTAAACCGCATCAACCCGCCGTAAGTGGCCACCCACAAATACCCGTCACTCGTCTGGGCGACACCCGTGACGCTGTTGTCCGGCAGGCCTTCGTCCGTCTGCCACGCGCGATACACCCAGTTGGCCTGCTCCTCCGCCGCCACCGCGGACACCGCCGGGGATAAAAACAATCCCGCCAGTAACAGCAATGCTGGGATGAAATCGTTCCGGCGCCGGGGCATGATGAAATTCTATTTAATCTGCCGGGTCAGTGCGAGTCCGATGAACCATTTAAAGGGATGGGCGGACAACCGCATCGTCCACCCACAGGATCGGCTGGGTGATGGCGATGTTGCGCTGCACTTCTTCGTTCGCGGGATCCGGCGGAAGTTTTTTCCAGAGATCCAGATATTTTGGCTCATCCAAGGCAAGACCGGCGAAAAGCAGCGAACTTTGCCGTGCGGGCCAACCGTCCCACGCCATCACGTCCGGCTGGAGCGGCCACTTGGATTTATCGGCGAGATAAGGTTGCAAATACGCGACGGCTTTGCGGATACCGCGACCGTCGGGCAGCTCAAAAGCCCACAAGGTGTCGGCTGGCGTGGAAAGCACCTGACAGAGCGTCGTCATATTATCGAGCTGGAAGATCGAGTAAGCGTAGGGCTTGGTGCGCTTCAACTCCGCCGGGAAACTGCCATCCGCCGCCATCTGGTTCGGCACGAACACCTCCTTGAACTGACGCCGGCATTCGCCCAAGCGCGCCTCATCGCCGGTGAACCTGGCGAACACGGCCACCTGCAACCAGAACGCGACGGCATGGTTGTTCCTGGCGTTGGCTTCTTCCTTGCCGTTCCTGCTGGTGAGCATCCAATCGGTATACGCGCGAAACCATTGCTGCAGGCCGGCGAGCATCTCCGGCGGAAACGCGGGCGACTTTTGCATGACCGCGATGGCCGGCGGAACTTCGATGAGATGCAACGTATCAATGATGCCGATGCCGCGTCCGGCCGACACTCCCGGGATGGCCTGGGCAAATTGCAGATTTGGATTCATGCGGGTCGCCGGATCGAGGAAAAACACACGCAGCAACTCCGCTGCTTTCGCGGCGTAACGATCCTCGCCCGTGATTTCGTAAGCCGCCCCCAGTGCGGCGACCGCATCGCGCAATTGGCGCAGCGCCAGCCGGTGCTGGTTGAAATTCCCCGGGTTGGACTGGCCGTCGCGCTGGATATACGGCAGTCCGTTGGTCTTCGCCGGATCGGGCCACCAATAATCGCCGTTGGAATAGTAATCATTCGGGCTGCCCGTGCTCAACGGAGCATGCAACTCCGTGATGGTGATCGGCGGCAACGCGAGCGCAGCGCTGGCGGCTTTCACGATGCGTTCCCGATCCAACGCC
>Ga0247670_1000045_pt1 | contig 41955 bp, 39 predicted proteins | sample CNK11_metaG_FD_183042 | JGI IMG/M metagenome (GOLD analysis project Ga0247670, IMG submission 183042) | Soil microbial communities from Purdue University Martell Research Forest, Indiana, United States - CNK11 | ecosystem: Environmental > Terrestrial > Soil > Temperate forest > Bulk soil...
TTCCGTTCGAGGTCAATGATCTTGATCGAGATGGTGCCGTCGCCGACCGGATAGTCGGTCATGGAGATGCCAGTCAGGGCACTGTTCGTTTCGCCCGCGCTGCCCGGCCCGCCCGCCCAGATCTGGTTGAGCGAATCGTAGCGTTCGCTGACCGGATGCTGCGACAATATCCAGCGCGCGTATTCCACGCCGGAACGGCCGAGCCAGAGCAACTGCTGCTCGTCATCGGCGGTGCGTGCCAGCTTGGTCTCCACCTTCATCGAAAACGCCAGCGCCGCCGCCAGCGCGGTAAACACCGCGACCGCGATCATCACCATGATGAGCGCCACGCCGCGGGAAGATTGGCGGGATTTGATTTTCATGGATGGGATCCCCCCATTCCACCAAAACCGCCAGCGGGGCCACGGGCACCACTTTGTCCGCCTCCGGTGCCATGACCACCAGCGCCACCGCCGCCACCACCCGGAACTGGAAGGCCGCCGCCACCCGCCCCCCCGCCGCGGCTGCCCTGTCCGCCTTGGGCGGATTGAGGCATGGTGCCGGACGGGATGGCGATCTCTCGCACGACAGCATTGACCGGTGCCTTGGAACTGGTGTTTTTCAGATTGCTGCCGAGCGCCAGGGTGACGCGCACCATCGGGGGCAGCGCGTTGGTGTTATCCCAGGTGTCCACCCAGTCCAGTTGATTGGTGTCCCAGCATTCCACGATGAAATCCTGCACGTTGCGCGCCAGCACCAGCGGGGTGGACTGCTCGACCGGATCCACGTCCATGAGAATCGGATTCTGCCGCAGCACCAGATCTTTTTCTGAATCCGACACGGCTTCCACGGTGAACGTGAGCCGGCGCAGGTTGAAATCGCCGAACCGCCCGTTGCGCGGAAACACATCCGGCACCCGCGCCACAAAGCTCAATTGTGGTTGCGGACCGTTCTCGACGAGGAAGGTATAATACTGCATGGATGCCTGAAACGACTGGATGCAGGTGAGCGAGTCTTCCAGGGTGCGGATGGCGATGCGCTGCCGTTGCACCTGTGCCGCCGCCTCCTGCCCGACCTGCGAGGACTTGATGAGGAGCACCCATGTCGAATAAACCGCCGTGACCAGCAGCGCAAAAATCGCGATGGCCACCATCACTTCGACCAAGGTGAACGCGCGGCGGCGGCGCACGGGTTGATAGTTGATAGTTGATGGTTGAGGGTAAAACCGATTGCGCGCGCCCGGCGCTGGCGCGGGACCCCCGACCCTGGAATGGCGACTTGAAAATTTCATCGCTTCATGACCGTGGCGCCGTCGAGGCTGCCGGCGGGTGATTTGGGGCGGAAAAACAGGACGCTCATGGTTTGCACGACCTGTTTGTGGTCGTCGTTGACCACAACATAATCCACCTGGAACAATTTATTCGACTGCACCTCGTTGATGTCCGCCGTCCAACTGTAACCAGGATACATCTTGCCGAAGTCGCCGGACTGCTTGATTTCGACGATCTGGTTGGTCAGCGAAAGTTCCGAGGCGATCATGGCCGCATCCACCATCGGCCGCTGGAGGCGGCGCGCGTTGGCCAGCGAACTGGAAACCAGCGAGAGGATCACAAACATGGACATGAAAAAAATGCCGATGGCGATCATCACCTCCAGCAGAGAGAACGCCCGCGTTCGCTGTGCCGCGGCGCGGCAGGGTTGCGGCGATTGCGCTTCGGCTGTGATTCCCGGTTTCATCGTTTGAGCGGTTCCGCATCCGCGATGGCGGTGGAAAATTCCAGGCTGATTTTGCGCCAGTCATCGCCGGAGTGCAGCACCAGCGTCAGTTCGTCGGACGTGCCGTTCGGAAAGAAATGGACGCGCGATTCTTCCGACTCGGAAAAATCCATCAGGTTGATGCCGATGGCCTCCATGGCGACGCCATCCGGCAGGGTCACGGATTTGCCGATGGAGGAATCCAGCCGGTTGTCCGCCGGATGGAACGAAACCTCCGCCGTGTGGCCCTTGAGGATGGCATCCGCCCGCGCATCGGTAAGTAATCCCCTCACGTCCTCCACCGCCTTGCGCATTCCGTCCTTTTGGATCATCCGCAACATGGAAGGCAGGCCCATCGACGCCAGCAGGCCGATGATGGCCACGACAATCATGACTTCAATCAAGGTGAAGGCCTGGCGAAGCGGTTGAGCGTTGAGCGTTGAGCGTTGAGAGAAAAAAAGATTTCGCGCGCCCGTCGCTGGTGCCCGACTCTCAACTCTCAACTCATTTTTACTCTCAACTGTTTTCATCAAGCGTGAATCTGCGAAATCAACTGGAACAACGGCAGCAAAATGCTGACCAGCAAAAAACCCACCATGATGGCCATAACGATGATCAAGAGCGGCTCGATGAGCTGGGTCATCACGCGCAGGCCGATGGCCAGCTCGCTTTCGTAGGTGTCCGCGAGGTTGTTCAAGGATCCCGGCACGTCGCCCGTCTCCTCGCCGATGCGCACCAGATCCACCATGAGCTGCGGAAACACTTTGCTTTGTGCCAGCGGTTGCGCGAGGGTCTTGCCGTCCGTCACCGCCGTGCGCGCCTTGGCGATCGCTTCCTTGATCAAGCGGTTGGGCAAAACCTGCTCGGTGATCTTCAACGCCGTCAGCACCGGCACACCGTTTTGCAGCAGGGTTCCGAGCGTCCGGGAGAACTGCCCGAACAGATTTAATTTGACCACCTTGCCGACAATGGGCGCCTTCATTTTCCACTCGTCAATCTGCCGTGCGCCGTCCTCCGTGGCCTGGTAGCGCTTGAACAAAATCACCGCCAGGATGATCACCCCGATGATCAGCCACCAGTAGTTGATGACAAACGTGCTGGAGCCCATGAGAATTTTTGTCGGCAACGGCAGCTCCACACCAAAGCCGTTAAAAATCTCCATGAATTTCGGCATCATGAAGAACATGAAGAACGCCACGATGCCCGCGCCCACGCAGATGACCATCGCCGGATAAATCAGCGCGGACTTGAACTTGGCCTGCACCTCGGCGAACTGCTCGAAATGCGATGCCATGCGGCGCAACACTTCCACGAGGGAACCGCTCTGCTCGCCGGCGCGCACCATGTTGATATACAGATCCGTGAAAATATGTGGCTGTTTCGCCATCGCATCGGACAGCCCCCGGCCCTCGGAGACCTCCTGCTTCAAGCCCCGGCTCACCTCGGCGGGAATCCCCTTGGATTCCAGATGCGTCATGCTGTTGAGCGCGACCGTCAATGGCATGCCCGACTGGAGCAGGTTCGCCAGCTGCTGCGTGAACGTCGCCAGTTCCTGCAATTTCGGTTTGCGCTTCTGCTGCAGTTGCGCACGCAAGGTCGGCGGTAGCAGGGACATGAAGTCCGCCTTTTGACTGCCGTTCCTGCCGGCGGATGACGCCCCGGCCTTGGCCGTCTCCACGGCGATGGGGAAAAGTCCGAGCCGCGTGATCTGGGCCAATGCCGCCGGCCGGTCGGCCACATCGAGGACGCCCTCAACCAGCTCACCGCTGCGGCGGCGCGCTTTATATGAAAATTCTGCCATATCTGTTCATACTAACTAAAACCGCCGGAGTCTGAAAGTTTCAATCGGCACCAATCTGATTTCGACCACCCGAGGCATCAATTGGTCCATATTGGAACCTTGCCGGAGAAACTGGTTCGAAAATCACAATCGCGTTGTTTTGGCCCGGAAGATGTTGCATTCTGGCCGAATGATGAGCCTGATCGTCAAAAGCAACGACCACAACAGCCCGGTCCGCCCGCTCGAAAGGAAGCACGGCGGAGCGCCGGCAGCCGCCTCATCACCCGTCGGCCCGGAAAACGAAATCACCTTCCGGACCGCGGACGGAACGGAATCCCGCGCCAGCCTGTCGCGGCTGACCCGTTATGTGGTGACGTTTGAAGCCCACCACCTCGCAGTCACCCTGCGGACTTCGGAAGTTTTGAGCAATTTCAAGATCACCGGTGCCAATCGGGTCCTCTATTTCGGACGCGCCGTGGTGAGCGGCATGGTAAACACGGGTGATTCGATCATCGCCGAGGCCAAGCTGGACAGCCTGGGACCGGATACCGCGTTTTTTCTGCCATCCGACCCCGGCTTCCGTCTGTCGGCGGCTTACGATGATTTTTTCCGGAACTGGCAGAAAAATTACCAGATTTCCGCGGAGTTCAAAGTGCTCGTCGCCGACGTCGAATCCTACCTCACCGGCGTGCGGCACTGGCTGGAGGGGCTGGAATTCGGGCAGAGCCCGCAAGGCGACCGGGCCGCGCAGGAGGGCGAGGTTCTGGCCGCCGTCGCGCCCCGGATCATTGGCGCCTTCAACGGCCAGCACGAGCGGTTTGAGGAGATCATCTACGCGCTGCCGCCGGAAACACGCGGCGCGCATCAGGATTTCGTCCGGCAACACTGGCACAAATTGTTTCTGGGCGCGCCCTTCGCCCATCGCACCTATCACAAACCCATCGGGCATGCCGGCGATTACGAGATGATGAACATGATCCACCGCAACCAGCCGGAGGGTCGTTCCCTTTACGAGCGGTTGATTCATCTGTTGCTGGTCAGCCAATGGCCGGCAGCATCGGTGCGTAACCGGATCGCCCATCTGGGGGAAAATCTCGTCAATGAAACGGCGCGGGTGGCCCGCACCGGAAAAATCGCGCGGATCCTGAACGTCGGCTGCGGGCCCGCGTGGGAAGTGCAGGATTTTATGCGGGACACCCTGTTGAGCAACCAGGCGGAATTCACCCTGCTGGATTTCAACGCGGAAACATTGACGTATACCGAACAGATGCTGGTGCAGGTGAAAAGCGATTTCGCCCGGCAGACCGGGATCCGCACGCAGCAATTGTCGGTGTATGAACTGTTGAAACGCACGCAGCGCCGGAGCGCCGAGGTGGAAAAGTTCGACCTGATCTATTGCGCGGGGCTGTTTGATTATCTCGCGCCGGACACCTGCCGCGCACTGATGGATCTCTGGTATGATTCGCTCTCGCCCGGCGGCCTGATGCTGATCGCGAACATGAACGACACGAAACCGTTTCGCAACTTCATCGAATTCATTTTGGACTGGCAGTTGATTTATCGCGACAGCCGGGAAATCTTCTCCCTCGTTCCCGAACGCTGCCGGAACACCACGCGCGTGATCGCGGAACCGACGTCGGTCAATTTGTTCCTGCACATCCGCAAACCCGACTGAAATGCCCTTCATCCCCACCATTCCACCGGAGCTTCGCGCCGCTTATCAGGAGGAGGATCGCGATAAAACCATCCGCAAAACGCAGTGGGGGTGCATTTATGGAATCATACTGGTGCCGCTGTTTGGCCTCTTGGATTTCTACATGTTCCCTCACGAGCAGGCCGTGTCCTATTTGCGTTTGCGACTGATCTGTTCCGCCCTGATGGCGGGACTCTACCCCGTGTTGGGAACCAGTTTCGGGAAAAAGTATTACCATTTCCAAGGCATCGTCCTGCTGCTCCTTCCCTCCGCGACGATTGCCTGGATGGTTTACGCGAACACCGGAGACCCTTCATCTTATGACGCCGGAGGAACCGCTTCGCCTTACTACGCCGGATTGACGCTGGTGCTGATGGTGCTGGCCGTGGTGCTGGATTGGCCGTTCTGGCAAAGCGTCGTCTCGGTCGTGCTGGTCCTGTTGCTCTATGTGACCGCCTGCAAGTTTTCCCGGGCGACGTTCGACCTGCATTTGTTCACCCAGAACCTGTTTTTTCTGGTTTCCTCCGGGATCGCCATCATCGCGGGCACCGCATTCCACAGCCGCGTCAGGCTGCGGGAGTTTATTGCCCGCCGGGAGCTGGACGAGAGCAACAAAAAGCTCGAGGCCAGCCTCCAGGAACTCAAGGAAAACAGGATGAAACTGGTGCGATCCGAAAAACAGGCGGCTCTGGGCCGCATGTGCGCAGGCATCATCCACGACGTCAATAATCCGCTGAACTACGTCATCACCAATCTTTTTACGCTGGGCAAAAAGGGCAAACTCCTCGCGCCCGATCAACAGGCGGATTATACCGAGATTCTCAACGATGTCGTGGGTGGCGTCACGCGCGTGAAGACGATCGTCTCCAATTTGCGGATTGTCACCCAACCCAGCACTGAACAACTCAACGAGGTGCCCGTGGCCGGAGCCGTCGCCGAAGCGCTGCGTTTTTTGAGCAAGGACACCGTGACCGTTCAGCAGGAAATCGCCGGGCACCAGACGGTGCGGGTCAACAAGGACAAGCTGATTCAGGTGCTGGAAAACCTGTTGAAAAACGCGCTCGATGCGCTGAAATCCAGGGCGTTTGCCGCCGGCGAAACCCCCACCATCCGGATCACCGGTCGCGTGGCAAACGGCCGCAGCATGCTTTCCGTCCGCGACAACGGCTGCGGCATCGACCCGAAGCACTTGGACAAAATCTTCGATCCGTTCTTCACCACCAAGGACGTGGGCGCCGGCATGGGGCTGGGCTTGTTCATTTGCAACAGCATCGTGGAGGAATACGGCGGCAATATCTCGGTGAAATCGGAGCCCGGCAAATTCTGTGAATTTACACTGGAGTTTCCCGGGCAAACCAACCAGCCTGACAACGGAAGATGACTCATGGAAAACCTCTACGACTATAAAAAATTCGCCATCCTTTATGTGGACGACGAGGAAAAATCATTGAAGGCCTTCGAGCGCGCCTTTGGCGATGATTTTCGCGTGTTCACCGCCACGAACGCGCGGGACGGCTTCAAGCTGCTGGAACAGCACGCGGATGAGATCGGCCTGCTGCTGACCGACCAGCGGATGCCCGGTGAAACCGGCGTCTGGCTGCTCGAACGCGCCCGGCAATTGCGCCCGCAGATCTTGCGCATCCTGGTCACCGCCTTCGCCGACTTCGATGCCGCGATTGCCGCCGTCAACAGCGGCGCGATCTACAAATACATCAACAAGCCCTGGGATCCGCCGCAACTGGAACTCACCCTCCGGCAGGCGCTGGAATTCTTCCAGGTGCAGGCGGAACGCGACCAGCTCCTGCTGGAAAAGATGTCCGTGATCCGGAACATGATGATCGCCGACCGCATCGTGAGCCTCGGCCTGCTCGCCGCCGGCTTGAGCCATCACATCAAAAACTCGATGGTGGCGGTGAAAACCTTCCTCGAACTGGCGCCGATGAAGATGGCCGAGGAAAGGGGCGGCGACCCCAACAGCCTGCGCGATCCCGGTTTCTGGCGCGACTACCATCAGAATGCGCAAAATCAGATCAAAAAAATCACGGAGATGATCGGCGACCTCCGCACGGCGTCGGAAAACGAGGCCGGCGTCCCCTTCGCCGACGAGATTCACTTGAAGCCCGCCATCAGCGCCGCCGTGAACCGGCTGCGCGAACCGCTGGCCGCCCGGCGGATCGTGGTGGACAATCAGGTTCCCGAAGCGCTCCCGCCATTGCTGGTGGAGAAGCCCAAGTTTGAACGTTTGCTCGAACTGCTGCTGCAGGACGAACTGGCCATGTTGCCCAGCGGCAGCCGCATCACCTTCACGGCGGAACTGCACGGGAAAGAAATCGTCTTCTGCCTGGCCGATAACGGGCCGGCGCTCCCGCAGGAGACACTGAGCATCGCCCTTGATCCCTTTGTCGTCACCGGCGGCAAGCCTTCAGAATACGGCATCAACCTCATGTGCTGCTTTTTCATCGTCCATCATCACGGCGGGAAAATCGAGGCGGAGAACCTGCCCGGCGGCGGCAACCGCTTCACCATCCGCCTGCCGCTCAAACCCGAATCCGCAGCGGAATCCCCCGACGAAACGGAGTTCCTCCAAAAAGCACTCCTGAACGACGGACTGTGGGAGAAATTACTGGCCGGAGGATGACCCAAACCCTTAAACAAGATTACCTTGACCGAAAGGCGCAGGAATGAAATCATGGGTCCGCCAAGGCTGGCATCCGGACATTACTATTCTGTTTTTTGAAGCACCATGAAAACGATTTTAGTTTTGTCCAATCATCCCGACTTCGCCGAGGAGATTCGCGTCGGTTTGAATCCCGGCCAATACCGCGTGGTTCATCGTTTGTCGGCTGACGAGGCGGAACCGTTGCTGGCGCATGGCCTGGTCGCGGTCTGCATCCTGGACGCCGATTTGATGGACGTGGAACTCGTCTGGATGGTTGACCGACTCCGCCGGTTTGATCTCCGCGCTCCCATCGTCGTTTATACCTCCGCCAACGCGTCGGCCTGGGAAGAAGAAGCCTTTTTGCACGGCGTGACGCATGTGCTGACCAAACCCGTCCGGGCCCGGCTTTTGAATACCGTGCTGGAACGGCTGGTCAACGCGGCGGTGCAACGCACCGTTCCCGTCGCGCCCGCGCCGCCGCAAGGCTCCTTTTCCCGTGCGGCTGAGCCCGCCCCATACCGGCCCTCCCCTCCGTCACCGACGCTCGACGTGTTGCGGGATTTTTCGTCCATCCTCACCTACTCGCTCAATTCCGAGGCGATGCTGCGGCAATTCCTGGCCTTTCTCCGGGAGATTTTGAGCGTCAACCGCGCGGCCATTTTTTTGAACCGCCCCTGCGCGCCGCTCTCGGAAACCATCTCGCCGGAAGACAGCCAGCGGCTGCACGTCGCTTCCGCCATCGGGCTCTCACCCGGGCTGCTCGAACATTTTGAACTCTCGCTGGAAACCGGCATCGGCGGCCAGATTGTCCGGCTCGGCCGGATTTTGCGCCGCGACAGCGACGAGACCCGGGCCAACCCCGAGGCGCAAAAGGAATTTGAAGTGCTCGGCGCGCAGGTCGCCGTGCCGATCGCTGACCGCAACGGCATTGTCGGCGTCGCGGTGTTCGACGGCCGGCTCACCGGCGAACCGCTCATCAACGGCGAGCTGGAACTGATTTTCCATCTGCTCGAACAGGTCGCGCTCGCGCTCCGGAACATCTGGCTGCACAACCAGATCGCCGGCAACAATGAGATGATGACCGATGTGCTGCGCGAACTGAGCAGCGCGTGCATCGTCATCGGCAGCGACCTGAAGGTGCTGCACGCGAACCGGTCGGCCCTCCGCCATTTCGGCCAGAAGAACAAGCGCACCCCCGAACTGGAGTTCAGCGACCTGCCGCACGCGCTCGGCGCAAAGATTTACCAGGTCTTGAAAACCGGCGCGGCCATGGGGCCGTTCCGTTACGAACCGGAGAATTCCCCCGGCACGGTTTACAAGATCAATGTCGTGCCGTTTCATGCCGGCAATTCCGCCGTGCCGGCTTCCGCCCTGCTCACCGCCGAGGACCTCACCCAGACCGAGCAGTTGCAGAAACTCGAGGTCGAGGCCGAGCATTTGCGCCTCATCAACGCCATGTCCAACCGGCTGGTGAATGAAATCGGGAACGCCGTCCTGCCGCTTTCCACGCATGACCAATTGCTCGCCGAAAGCCCCGATATTATCAACGACCCGGAAATCCAAAAGTCGCTCAAGGATCAGCTGAACGAAAGTGTCAAGCGCATCATCCGACTGAAGGATCAGATGCGGTTCCTTGCGCGTGACAGCCGCATCGAACTGAAGACCTTTCCGCTCGGAAAGCTGATCGAGGAAGCCTACCAGGAAGCCCGCAAACATCAGACCGCCGAAGCGGCGAAGGCCGCAAAGTTACAATACCAAAAAGTCGACCAGCCGATAAACGTCACTGCCGACCGGGCCGCACTCAAACATGCGCTTTCCGAAATCATGCTCAACGCATTGCAGGCAAATCCAAAGGCGCCCACGGTGGATGTCCATCTCCACACCGGCCCGGGCAAGGGTGGCGGACAGGATCTCCAGATTGAAGTGCAGGATAACGGCCCCGGCTTCACCGCCGAGGCCGCGAAAAAAGCCACCTCGGCCTTTTATTCCACGCGTGTCGGGGCCGGATTGGTGGGCCTCGGCCTGACCGTCAGCCAGAAAATCATCGACACGCACCACGGCAAACTGGAAATCGTCCCCCCGCAACCTGGGCACGCCGGCGTCGTCCGCGTTTCCCTGCCGTTGGAGCCGGCCGTTTCCACGGCGGCGTGAGAGTGCGGTATTTGCCGGCTTCATGTTTTCGGCAAGTTTTTCTGGAACCTGCTGTCGACAAAACAGAAGGGCTAAAATAAAGTCGGCTTCATACTAAAAATCGCACCGCACGGAGCGGTTAAAGAACAATGTTCGGCCTCATCGCGATGACTGGTAAAACAAAACGCAGTTTATTCTTCGGTGCCATTGGAGTGTTCATTTTGTTTGGTGCGTGGCTTTGGCACGGTTTCAGACCGGAATCGAGATTCAAAGCGCTGTTCGCGGACCTTTCCATTGAGGCCCCTGAATATCACACATTCTTAGATTTCTCTCAGCCACTAGACGCGGTCAAGGGAGACTACTTCGATTTGGATGTTAGCCAATCCGACATCCAGTTTCGTGAGTTTGTCAAGAGAGTCGGCGTTTCAGAAGAGAGCGTTCTTTCCTCAAACGGAACTTGGGTCAGCGCTGACTCAAAGATTGACCCGAAGTATCCTTGGAAGTTGAATATCCACGCCGACGCAACAAACTCGTCCGACAAGATTTTTCGGCTGCATATAGAAGGTCGTCAGCCATATGATTAGGCCGAACCAGATCACTGCAGCAACGCCGGTTGGCGCTGACAGTTCCGCTTACGCGGACTACGTCACAGGCCCAGCGTGGCTGAGTTCTAGTCGTTAGGCGATAACATCCATATTATGCAACCGTCCTACAGCATATCGACCTTGCTAACCCGCAATCTTCACGACGTCTTCGGGGAAAATGACCCCGCGCGTCGGCGCGCGGCCATCGATGAGATATTCACCGAAGATTGCGTGTTCTACGAGCCCAAGGGCGTGCATCGTGGCCGCGACGAGATCGATCGCGTCGCCGGCGCGATCAGGGCTACTCACCCTGACTTTCGATATCAGCCCATTGCCGAGCCCGAGGAATTGGGCAATGGCGGGCGAATCCGATGGGTATCGGGCCGCCCTAGTGAGGCGCCCGCTTACGCCGGGACTGATTTCATCATTGCTCGGGACGGCCGGATCGCCGCCGTTTATCTCTTTTTCGACAAGCTACCCTGAGCAGGACTCTGCCCAGCCAGAAGCCAGCCCGCGTTTGCTCCGGAGAACAGACATCGCTTTCACCGCCAGCCATCCGTTCCAGCCCAGTCTCCCATCCGTGCGTCAACCAGCGGCTGAGCCTCTCAAAACGGATGCGATCGTTTTTTTGGCGGACGGAGCGGGGTGGTTCAATCCGCGTCCACGATTTTCACCGCCCATTCGGGATACGGCTTGGCGCCCATGGTCGCGCGCCAGAGGATGCGGTTGAGCACGTCCTCCGGGCATAGGTCGGCTTTTTCGAGCGGCAGCTTTGCGGAGACAATGGCGTCTTTACGCAGTTGCGCATCGGAGATTTTCTTCGGCACCCGGTTCATTTCATCCAGCGGCACGTTGTTGGTCAGCGCGGTGTAGGCGGTGAAGTCCGGCGTGTTGGTGAAGCAATCAAACATCGGCGTGGCGGTGGCGTCCATCTGGTTCATCGGCGGCAGGCCGAGCATGAGTTCCATCGTGCGCAGCAAACTGGTCTGATTGTATTGCGTGCTGATGGTCACACCCCGCCGGGTGTAAGGGCTGATGAGATAAGCCGTGGTGCGATAGCCGCTGACGTGGTCCCAGCCATTTTGCGGATCGTCTTCGATCGCGACGATGCAGGTGTTCGTCCAGAATTTGCTGTGGCTCACGGCCTCGACGATCTGGCCGAAGGCGAGATCGTTGTCCGCGACCATCGCTTCGGGCCTGGGGCAACCGGCTTTCGTGCCGCTCGTGTGATCGTTCGGCAGCCAGAAAATGGTGAGGTTCGGCAGCTGGCCCGCCTGCTCATAATCCTTCAGCCGCTTGATGAACTGCGCCGCGCGATAAACATCGGGCACGTCCAGATCCCAGCTCGCCGTGTTGGTGACCATCAACGGCCGCAGCGTTTCGATGTCCGGCTCGCAGGAGATTTCAATTTCATTCGCACCGGTCCGGAAGTCACGGTAGCAGTCGAGGAAAGTGATCTTGCCTTTGCGCGCCGGATCCTTCCATTTTTTGATGGTGGTGGTGAATTCGCCGAAGTCGCAGACGGTCTTGCCATGGGCGAGCGCGTTGTCCCAGATGAACCCGGCGGGCGAATACGCCAGCGCGTCCTTGCCGCCGTCGCCAAACCCGCCCGCGGGATAGCTGCGCGGAAAATCGGCGAATTCGCGCTCCATGTAGTCGGTCGCCATCGCGGTGTCAGCCCATTGATGGCCGTCGGCGCTCAAGATGCCGGAGCAGTAGGTGTTGTCGAGCAGCACAAAATCGCGCACGAACTTGTGCTGGTTCGGCGTCACGCGTTCGCCAAACGCGCACAGGTCGGGATTGCCGTTGCCGGTTTTCACATCGCCCAATACCTGGTCATAGGTCCGGTTCTCCTTGATGATGTAGATGACGTGCTGGAACACGCCGGGTTCACCGGTGCGTTCGGGCACGGGCTGCAGTGCGCGGCCGGGACGCGCCGGCAACCGGGCTTGGGCGAGCAGAGGATAGCGGAGATTTGCCAGCGCCGTTTGCGTGAATGTGGCCAATTCTTTTTGCGATGGAACGGGGACGAGGGAAAGCGAACCGAGATATTGCCTGGAGTTGAAACCAGCGCCGTTGCCAAAGCCCGCACGGGCTCTCTGCGGCTGGTTGCTGATGCCCTTGATGTTTGCGACGCAAAGCTGTTTCCGTCCCGCATCGAACGCGATCGCCCCCGGAAACCAGCCGACGGGGATCAGGCCGAGCAAGGTGGATTCGCCGGGCTGGAATTGAAAAACGGCGACGGCGTTCTGGGTGCCATTGGCGACGAACAAATGTTTGCCCGCGTCGTCAAATGCGAGCGCGTCCGGCTGCGCGCCAAACAGATCGCCTGGATTCTGTCGCGCGCAGATCGTCTCGACAATCTTGTCCGTGCGTGTGTCAAGGACGCTCAACGTGTCGCTGCCCGCATTGGCGACGACGAGATATTTCCCGTTCGGTGACAAGGCGAGAGTGCAGGCGTGCAGGCCGGTGAGAATTTCAAGTTGAGGGTCGAGGGTCGAGGGTTGGGAGTCCAGATCAATCACCGACACCGAGCCTTCGCTGGCGATGCCGCGCTCATCCACGCGCACATGGGTGCCAAGGCCCGCCGGACCCGTGGCGCTATCCGCCGCCGGACGCCGACCGCCCCAGTTGCTGACGTAGGCTTTGTTTTTGGCGAGCACGACATCAAATGGTGCGACACCCACATCCCACAGCCGTAAAACTTTTCCCGTCGCCGCATCCAGTTCCACCAGCCGGTTGGAAAGATTCAACGCCACATAAATTTTTCGGCCATCGCGGGAAACCGTGATGCCGGTGGGGAGTTCGTTGGTGCGCCCTTTGAGGCTGGCGGGCGGCAACGGAATGGAGAACAGCGGGGAAATCTTTTGGTCTTTGCCGACGCCGAAAATTTTTATGTCGCCGTTCACGTTCGCCAGATAAATCCGCGAACCGTCCGGCGCGAACGCGAGGCCGGTAAAGCTCAACTGTGCTTTTTTGTCCGCATTCAGAAAGCCTTCGGCCACGGCCGACGGTTCCTGAATGCTGTCGGATGGCAGCGGGACGCGTTGCCGGATTTCCCCCGTGGCCGGATCCACCACCACCAGTTCATGCGCGAGGCCGGAGGTGACCAGAATTTTTCCATTCGGGCTCAACGCCAGCGCCTGTGGTCGCATGCCGGGCAGTTCCACCTGCCGACCGGCCGGGGTGACGAGCTGGTTGACCGGCGTGATCAGCGCATCGCCGTTATGCCCGACCGGCGCGGTCGTGGCGGAGAAGTCATCCGCCAGGCTGGAGCGAGAGATAAAAACGATGAGCGCGATCGCTCCGGTCGCGATGAGACGTGTTCTTTTCATTTATTTCGATAATCAACAGGATAGGCGTCGCGACTGCAAGTTACGTTACACTGATTTTTGAAACGGCTAATGCGACGGGATTCCTTTTGGGCTTTTCATCCTAAAATCCGCAGTAGGGATGAACCACGAAATACACGGAACACACAAAAGAGACAAGGCATTGCCGAACCTCGCTATTTCACCCGGAGGGTGAATGTTGGACTGGACACAAAACAGGCATTTTATCCTTTGTTTTCGTGCGTTTCGTGGTTTCAGCTCCTGTTTCCAGGTTCACAGGGTAAAGCCTGGTCGAACCGGGTGTCCGCCGCCTTGGATGGCTGATGATTCACAAGCAAGTGAAATCAATATGTAGTCTGATCGCCCTGGCAATGGTTGTGTCTGCTCACCCGCAGACGCCCGTCTGGACGCAATTTCCCGACTCGCCCGCCGGCACGAGTTTTCGGAATGACGACATCGCTTTCGTCGATCTCACCAACGGCTGGAGTGTGCGCGGTTCTTCCGCGTGAACCGCCCGTGACGGCGGCTACGGCACCGACGGATCCAGCCGCTTGTCCGGCACGAGGTATTTGCGGACGTAATCATGCACCGCGTTTTCGAGCGAGGTGACGGGTGTGGAATAGCCGCTGCCATTCAGCCGCATCAGGTTTGCCTGCGTGAAATACTGGTATTTGTCGCGGATCGTCTCCGGCATCTCGATGAACTTGATGACCGGCTTTTTTTTCAGCGCGGTGAACACCGCGTTCGCCAGATCAATCCACGAACGCGCGCCGCCGCTGCCGATGTTGAAAAGCCCGGTCGCCTTGGAAGTCGCGGCCAGATGCAGCGTCATCGCCACGCAGTCCTTCACGTAAAGGAAATCCCGCTTCTGCTCGCCGTGCTTGTAGTCCCTGCGATAGCTCTTGAACAGCTGGATGACGCCCTTGCTCTGCACCTGCGCAAAGCTTTTGTGGACGAGCGAACGCATGTCGCCCTTGTGGTCTTCGTTCGGGCCGAAGACGTTGAAATATTTCAGACCGACAATTTTGTTCAGGAACCCGGCGCGCTTCGCATGCAGATCGAACAAATGCTTTGAGTAGCCATACATGTTCAGCGGGCGCAGCGTGTCGAGCTTGGTGTCGTCGTCGTCCATGCCCATCGCGCCGTCACCGTAAGTTGCAGCGGAGGACGCATAGACGAAACGCGACTGGTTCGCGAGCGACCACCCGGCGAGGTCTTTGGTGAACTCGTAATTGTTTTTGATGAGATATGTCGCGTCCTTTTCCGTCGTCGCCGAGCACGCGCCCAGGTGCAGCACGTGATCAAATTTTCCCAGCGCGCCGCTTTGCAGGCGCGGCATCAAATCGGCGGCCTCGACGTAATCGGCAAAACGCAGCGGGGTGAGGTTGCGCCATTTTTCGGTCGTGCCGAGGATGTCGCAGACCACGATGCTGTCGCAACCGCGCCGGTTCAACTCCCAGACCAGCGCGCTTCCGATGAAGCCCGCCCCGCCCGTGACCAGCACCCGTTTTTCAGCCCAGTTTTTCATGAATGTTTATTTGGTTGCGGCCCATGCCAGGCCGTCCGCCCCCTTGCCGGCGGTGATCAGCTTTTCGACTCGGATGTTTTTCAGGTCAATCACGGCGACTTGTTTGCTGGCGTCGCAGGACACGTAGGCAAACAATCCATCCGGGCGGATCAAAACTTCCTGCGGAGATTTCGGCACATCCAGAACGTGCGCGATCTTCATCGTCTGCAAATCCACGAGGCCAACTTTGTTGATCGTGTTCAGCGCCACGACCAGCCAGCGTCCGTCCGGCGTGACCGCGGTGCCGTAACCGTTGCCCGGCAGTTCAATCCATTTCACGACTTCATCCTTCGCCGTGTCAATGACGGCGATCTGCGGCTTCGTCTGGTCGGCGGTGAAAACCCATTTATCATCCGGCGAAATGGAAATCCGCTGGGTGGTCTGGCAAATCGGAATGATTTTGCGGGTTTTTTTCTTTTCCATGTCGAGCACGGAGACCGTCCCCGGCCCGACGTTTGCCGTGTAGCCTTTCTTGCCGTCGCTGCTGATGGCGAGCATGTGCGATTCTGTCTGTTCGGTTGGAATCGAGCCGATGAGCTTGAAAGTTTTCGGATCAATGACAGAAATCGAATTCGACAGCTCGGTGGTGACGTAGAGCAATTTGTTTTTCGGCCCGATGACCGCGCAGTGCGGCCGCACACCGCTGCCAAAATCAACCGTTCCGATCACGGCCTGCTTTTTCAGGTCAATGACCCGGATGAGGCTGCCATCCGTGCCCGCGTGACCGACGCCGGCGTTGCCGTAAATCGGCACGAACGCCAGCTTTCCGTCCGCCGAAGCGACGACTTCGTGCCCCGTGATGCCGTCCTCGGCAACGGCGGCCAGTTGGGCGCCGGTCGCGGGGTTGATGATTGAAAGCGTCCGGTCCCCTTTGTTGGCGACGAGCAGCAAGCCGTTGGTGTTTTCCGAACGCGCGGTGATCGCACAGACAGAGAGCCAGGCGATGGCCAGAAAAAACCGGTTTGATTTCATAAATTACCAGCCGAGAACATGGGCAAAAATCAGCGGCGCGACGATGGTCGCGTCGGATTCGATGACGAACTTCGGCGTCTTCACGCCAAGTTTGCCCCAGGTGATTTTCTCGTTCGGCACCGCGCCGGAATAACTGCCGTAGCTCGTGGTCGAATCGCTGATCTGGCAGAAGTAGCCCCAGAGCGGCACACTCGTGCGCAGCAGATCCTGATGCAGCATCGGGACGACGCAGATTGGGAAGTCGCCGGAAATGCCGCCGCCGATCTGGAACATGCCGAGTGTGCTCTTCTTCGTGGCCGTGCGCGTGTAAAACTCCGCGAGCCACATCATGTATTCGATGCCGGTGCGGACGGTGTGGACGTTTTTCACGTCGCCGCGGATGACGGCGGCGGCATACATGTTGCCGAGTGTCGCGTCTTCCCAACCGGGCACGACGATGGGCAGATTCTTTTTGGCGGCCGCGAGCATCCAGGAATCTTTCGGGTCAATCTGGTAATACTTCTCGTATTTGCCGCTCAACAGAACCTTGTAGAAAAATTCATGCGGGAAATAGCGTTCACCCTTTTTATCGGCATCGGTCCAGACTTCGAGCATGGCCTTTTCCATGCGGCGCATGGCCTCGCCTTCGGGAATGCAGGTGTCCGTCACGCGGTTCATGTGGCGGTCGAGCAAGGCCTGTTCGTCCGCCGCTGTCAGCGAGCGGTATCCCGGAACGCGTTCATAGTAATCGTGGGCGACCAGGTTGAAGACATCTTCCTCGAGGTTGGCACCGGTGCAGGTGATGAGCTGCACCTTGTCCTGGCGGATCATCTCGGCGAGCGAGAGGCCGAGTTCAGCGGTGCTCATCGCGCCCCCGAGCGTGATCATCATTTTGCCGCCTTGGTCGAGATGGGCGACGTAGCCCTTCGCGGCGTCCACCAGCGCCGCGGCGTTGAAGTGGCGGTAATGATGCTGGAGGAAGCGGGAAACGGGTCCGCCGGAAAGTTTGGTCGTTTTGGTCTGCTTTTTCTTGGCCATAATAATTTGGAAAAAATGTCAGTGCTAACGATACGGATGCCGGGGCGAATGCCAATCTCAAACTGCCGTGATCAAGTTTCCATTGCCACGTTTTGGGCAGCCCACAATAATCGGCGAATGAATGCCACCCGCCGCCTTTTGCTCATGTCGTTATCCCTGGCGCTTGGATTTGTTGCTTCAGGCCGTGGTGCAACTTCCGGGCTTTGGGGAACCAACGGCGAACTCTGGAGCGCCACCAGCCGGCTGCCGGATTTCTCCTATGTGGGCTATCATTGCGGTGAAGCGCCCCTGCCCGATGTCGCACCCGGCGTGAGCGTCAAAAAATTCGGCGCCAAAGGCGATGGCATCACCGACGACACGCAGGCGTTCTTGAGCGCGCTCGCGGCCGTCAAGAGCGGCGCCATCGAAGTGCCTGCGGGACGCTATGTCATCACCAATATTCTTGAGATCAAACGCAGTGGCGTGGTTCTGCGCGGTGCAGGAGCGGGCAAAACCACTTTGTTCTTTCCCAGGCCGCTTCAGGAAATCAAACCGGACTGGAGCTCGACCACCACCGGGCGCAAGACGTCGAATTATTCCTGGTCGGGCGGCTTTGTGAGATTTGAGGGCGGTTTTGGTGGACAGGTTTTGGCAAATGTCACTGCTGAAGCATCACGCGGCGGTCATGCGTTGAACGTGTCCGATCCAATCAAATTCCACCCCGGCCAACGCGTTGAAATTTACCAAAAGGACAATGCCGACAATTCTTTGGCGACGGCGCTTTATTCGGGAGACCCTGGCGACACTAAAAATCTTCGCGGCGGCACTTACGCTTCGCTGACGTGCCGCATCACAAAAATTGACGGCAACCAAATCCATTTCGACCGGCCATTGCGATTTGATGTCAAACTTGAGCGGCGTCCACAAATCCGCAGTTTTGAACCGACGGTCACCGAATCCGGCGTGGAAGACCTTTGCTTCGAGTTTCCCAACACGCCTTATGGCGGGCATTTCACCGAGCCGGGCTACAATGCCGTCGCGTTTTATGGCGTCGCCGACTGCTGGGCGCGCAATCTCATGATCACGAACGCCGACAGCGGTATTTTCCCCAATGGCCGCTTCTGCACGATTCAAAACATTGTTTTTGAATCCGCCCGCGAGCCCGACACGGCATTGCATTGCACCGGTCATCATGGCATCAATATTGCCGGCGAAGACAATCTGTTCACCGGTTTCGATTTTCGCACGCGGTTCGTCCACGACATTTCGGTGGATCATTGCGCCTCCGGGAATATCAGCGCGCGAGGCAAAGGCGTGGACTTGTGCCTCGATCACCATTGCCGCGCACCGTATGAGAATCTCTTCACCGACATCGACGCTGGTGCTGGCACGCGCCTGTGGCAATGCGGCGGCGGCGCTGCGCTCGGAAAACACTGCGCGGCACGGGGAACTTTTTGGAACATTCGCGCGGCGATGGCGCAGAAATATCCGCCGGCGGCTTTCGGCCCGGCCTCGCTGAATTTTGTCGCGCTGCAAACGGAGTTGCCGTCTGAGAAGAATTTAACAGGCCGCTGGTTCGAGGCGATTCCGCCCGGTGAAATCGTTCCGCAGGACATCCACGCCGCCCAACTGGCCCGGCGGTTGGGTGCGAAGTAATCTCATTGCATCGTCACCAGATCCGGCTGCGCCAGCGAAAGCCCGCCCTTGCGATTGCCCTCAAAGGTGGCGCGGATGATGAGGTTGTTCGTGCAGGTGCTGTTGTTGACACGGAAGGCGGCGCCGCCGCAATTGACGGCGATGAGGTTGGTGAAGGAGTTTTTGGTGCACTCGGTCTTCGGTGCCGGCCCCCAGCCGCGCGCGGTCTGTGTTTCCGCGTGCGCCATGAACACCCCATGATGATGGCTGTTGTTGATGGAAACGTTGCAGAATTGATTGTTGCGGCTGGCGCGCATGAACACGCCCAGGTCGTTCGCGTTCAAAACGGCGTTGCTGATGACATTGTGGTTGAAGTCGAGGTCGAGGGAAATGCCCGCGCCGGGATTGTCGTGCAGATACAGACCGGTGAACAGGCAATCCTCCGTCTGGTAGCAAGCCAGCCCGTCAAATTCGTTGTCGAACGCATCCAACCCGCGCACCTGCAACCGCCGCACGTCGCGGGTGGTGACCAGACCGCCGGAACGGCAGCGGGCGCTGGTCACGTTGGCGATCACCGAATCGCTGACCCCTTGCACCGTGATTCCGTTGTTGCGGATTTGCGAGCCTTCGCCCAGCAGTTTCCAGAGTTCGCGCTGCTGATGGGAACGGTTCCCGTCAATGGCCAGGTTGCCGACCCACAGATTTTTCACGGTGCGCTTCGGACTGTTCACGGGTTCGCCCATGATGATCACCGGGCAATTTGCCTCATCCGCCAGCTGCAGGCGTGTCAGGGTCCCGGACCCGCTCAAGGTTTGCGAATCCCGGCACAGCACCAGCGGCTGGCGGATGGTGATGGTCTCCGCCGGCAAGATCACCACGCCACCGCGCCCGGGCAAATCATTCAATGCCTGCTGGATTTCTTCCCCAGTCACTCCCGGCTGCAGCATGACCACGACGGGTTCCACCTTGGAATGGGATGTGAACAGCGAAACCTCGTCGGACACGGAAAAATGGATCAAAGATAGAACCAAGGCGATTACTAAAACCACCCCCGGGCTACGGTTCTGATTAAAGTTCGTTTTCACAAGGAACGAGGTCTTTGAGCCAATCAGGATTTACAATGCACTGTCGTTCATTAAGAAATAATTGCTACCACAGATTTCAATTATTTGAGTTATTTTTGCTCACCCCCGGCACTTGATCGGTGACGACCAGAAAATCAAGGCCGCTCAAACGGACAGCCGAACATTCCTGGTCACCCGACTCGACCGCTAGTTTTTCACCGGTGCATTGGTGGATACTGCAGGCACCTTGACCAGACCCGCCTTCACGAACGGTCCAAGATATCCGCCATAGCCGGCCTTTTCCATCTCCGCGACCGGGATGAATTTCAACGATGCCGAGTTGATGCAATAGCGCAGACCGCCCTTGTCACTCGGGCCGTCGTCGAAAACGTGGCCGAGGTGGGAATCGGCGTCCTTGGAGCGGACTTCGGTGCGGTTCATGCCGTAGGAATTATCCGTGTGTTCGACGACATCCGTGGCGGCCAGCGGCTTGGTGAAACTCGGCCAGCCGCAGCCGGAATCAAACTTGTCCAGCGAACTGAACAGCGGCTTGCCCGACACGATGTCCACGTAGATGCCCGCCTGATGGTTGTCCCAAAATTCGTTACGGAACGCCGGTTCCGTGGCGCTTTGCTGGGTGACGGCAAATTGTTCGGCGGTCAGTTTCTTTTTCAGTTCCGCGGCGCTGGGTTTCTTGAAATCGCTCATATTGGTGGTTTGATTGGATGAAACAGTCGGCGGCTCGGCGCGACCAGCGTTGTGAAGGACGGCAAGAATGCCCGTCCCCAGCAATGCCGCCGCCGCCATGCCCGCAATTTTTTTCGGTTGCATATCAGTTTGATGGACTCGTGTGATTCATGTTCAAAGATGAGTCGCCCGAGCCGCTGAAACCTTACAACAGAAATCACGGTTCTGCCAATGCTCGGCCCGCCAGCCAGCCGGTCGTCCAGGCGGCTTGAAAATTGAACCCGCCCGTGATGCCGTCAATGTCCAGCACTTCGCCGGCGAAAAACAACCCGGGACAGAGCTTGCTCTCCATCGTCTTGAAATTGATCTCATTCAGCCGGACGCCGCCGCACGTGACGAATTCGTCCTTGTTCAGGCTTTTCCCGGTCACGGGAAATTCCGAGCGCAACAGTTGCTGAAGCAGCTTGTGTTGTCCCGCGCCCGACAGCGCCGCCCAGCGCGTGTCGCGCGCGATGCCGGACGCGATCACCAATTGCTCCCAAAGCCGGGAGGGGATTTTGGCCAGCGGCGTGTTGACGATGAACTTCGCCGGTTGGACCTTCCGCTGCTGCTGGAATTCCACTACGAGCTGTTCCTCATTCAAATGCGGCAGCCAGTTGATGTGCAGGGCGAACTGGTAATTCTTCTCGTGCAATTCGCGGGCGCCCCAGGCCGAGAGCCGCAAAATCGCCGGGCCGCTCACCCCCCAATGCGTGAGCAGCAGCGCGCCGCGTTCGCGAAGGTTGGTTCCGGGCACGGACGCTTCGACCGCTTCCAGGGAAACGCCAGCCAGCTCGCGCAGCCAGGGAATTTCGACGTGAAACGTGAACAGCGACGGCACCGGAGCTGCGAGGGTGTGGCCGAGCGAGACGGCCAGCTGCCCGAGTGCCGGCGTGCGGCAGCCACCCGTGGCGAGCAGCAGTTTGTCGCAGCTCAGCATTTCGCTTTCTATCGGAACGCCGAGCACCGTCTCGGCTCGAAGTGGGGTGACGCCGGAATCAGGCCGAGACGGTGCTCGGCGTTCCAATTTCACAGCAAACCGGCCGTCCGGATTTTTGACAACGCTCTCGACGCCGCAGTTGGTTTTCAGTTTCACGCCAGCTGCGTGTGCGGCGTTGAGGAGGCAATCAATGATGGTCTGCGAAGAGTCCGTGGTGGGAAACATCCGGCCATCGGCTTCGGTTTTCAGTTTCACACCACGCTGCTCGAACCATGCAACGGTGTCGGCGGCCTGAAATTGTTTGAACGGCGCGATCAACGCGCGTTCGCCGCGCGGATAGCGCGTCGTGAGTTCGCGCGCATCGAAGCAGGCATGGGTGACATTGCAGCGCCCGCCGCCGGAGATTTTCACTTTTGAAAGAAAGTGTGCGGTCTTTTCGAGGATGATGATTTCCGCATCCGGCCGCGCTTCGGCGCAGGTGAGCGCGGCAAAAAAGCCCGCTGCTCCGCCGCCCACGATCACGATGCGCTCTGGATTCATCCGCGCGAAAATACCAGACACACCGGCGGCGTCACAGATGAAACCGGTTAGCAGTGCCCTAATTTGACCTTTGGCGGATGAAATAATAAACACCCAAGAGGGAAACTAAGACTGATTCAATCAAGAATGCTTCCCAGTTAAATCTTCCCGATTGCGAATCCGCAAATTCCCAAAAAGCAAGCACGAGAATGGCAATGATTATTAAAATCAAAGTGCGTTTCTGTCTTTGGTTCATTTAGCTTTTTTGAAATCCTTAACAATTTGAACGCGAACGGCAGTTTCGGCTGACTCAATGGGTTGGCGGCGCGAATGTTCACTGGGCCGGATGATATTTCGCCTGTGCCTCCGGCATCCACACTTGCAGTTGATGGATGCGGGTGGCGTCGGTGGGATGCGTCCGTAGAAAGGTCGGCGTGCTGTTGCCCTGCTGCTTGGCGTAATCGGCGAAGCGCTGCCAGAACGCCACCGCCAGACGTGGATCATAGCCCGCTTCGGCCATGTAGATCAGCCCGATGTGATCCGCCTCGGATTCCTGCGCGCGGCTGTGCGGCAAGGCCACGCCCACCTGCGAGCCGAGGCCATACGCCGTATTGACTGCCGCCTGCATGCGCGGATCGCTGCCCGACATGGTCGCGCCCAGAACCTGACCGCCTGTCTGCAATACCATCGACTCGCTCATCCGTTCTCCGCCGTGCCGTGCCACCGCATGGGCCACTTCATGGCCGATCACGGTGGCCAGTCCCGACTCATCCTTGGTGATCGGCAGGATGCCCGTGTAAACGCCCACCTTGCCGCCGGGCAGGCAGAACGCATTCGCCTCCTTGCTCTCGAACACCACAAATTCCCACTGCGCCCCAGGCATGTCCTTGTTCGCCACGGCGGCGATGCGCTTGCCGACCTTCTGCACCAGCGCGTTCGCGGCGGGATCTTTGCTGATGGGCGTCTCTTTTTTGAGCTGGTCGAAACTGGTCAGACCCAGTTGCGACTCCTGGCTCGTGGACATGATGTTGAATTGCGACCGGCCGGTGACCGGCACGGTATTGCAACCGCTCAAGACCACCGCCAGCAAACCAATGAAAGTCGAAACCAAAATCCGCGCAAAGAATTTGTTTTTCATAATCAAAATTGTTTCCAAGGACAGGGAATCAAAATCCTGCCGGATTGCAACCCCCGCCTTGTTCAAAGAAATCCCCAGGCGCTGAACATCGCCGCTTGGCCGCACGGCTTTCCTGCTTCCGTCAGCAAATTCCAAACAGTTGCTTGGGAGATTTTGAAACGCCGGCCGGTTTTCGAGATCCGCACACCGGAATAATCATCAATGAATCCGCGCGCCGTGACCGCCGCCAGCAGGCGCGCCCGTTCCTCGCGGTTCGGAGCTTCGGCGGTGAGCCGCGACGGCGTGCGCGTCAGTTCTGCCCACGACATTTCCCATAGCGCAAGCGCGGCGGCGTTGCCGTAGTTCAAGACCGGGTCCGCCTCCGTGCCGTGGGAGACGAGCACGAACGGCGCGTGAAAAACCTTGTCCGCGAATGGGGCGCCGGTCTCCGACCCGGCGGGTTCGACCTTGTTGCCGGCCCACGCCGGGCCGGAGGTCGGAAAATGTCCCGACAGCAAATCGCGTCCCGTCCAATGTTTGAGACTGCGCGCAATGATTTGCGTCTGCGTGATGACTGATGGGTGTTGCCAGGGTGTTTCCATTGTTAACCACGAAATACACCAAACACACGAAGGGAGCACAAAGGAAATTCAGTTGGCTTGGCGACCAGGTTTTCTTTTCGTACCATTTCGTGCGTTTCGTGGTTTCAAATCACAAGGCCAGCCGCAGCGTTTGCGCCAGTTCATTGGGCGTGAGCGCAATCGGATTCGCCTTCATGCTGCTCGCATTCGCCGCTTTCGCCACGAGGTCGGCGACGTGTTCTTCCCGCACTCCGTATGCGCTCAGCTTGGGAACCGGCAGTTCGGCCACCAGTTTTTGCACCCACTCCACACCAGCATCAGCGGTGGCGTCCGGCTTCCCGGTGAGCAGCGTGGCAATCTGATCGTAACGGCGCAGGGCCAAATGATTCGGATCACGCGCGCGCATCGCACAAAGGTTCGCAGCCATCACATGCGGCAGCAACACAGCACAAATGGCACCGTGCGGTGCGGGAAAGCTGCCGCCAATCGGCCCGGCAAATCCGTGCACGGCGCCCAGCCCGGCGTTCGCCAGCGCGAGTCCACCATACAAACTGGCCAGCGCCATGTCTTCGCGGGCGGATTTATTCTGGCCGTTGAAGACCGCTTCATGCAACGAACGCGCAGCGCGGTGAACGCCTTCGAGGCAAAAGCTGTCGGTCATCGGGTTCGCCCGCAGGCAGACAAACGGCTCGATGAGTTGCGTGAGCGCATCGAGGCCGGTGCTGGCGGTGAGCGCCGGTGGCAGATCATAAGTCAGTTCGGGGTCAACAACCGCCATGCCTGGCAGCATGTGCGGACTGCGCAGGCTGACTTTCACTTTGTGCTCCGGCGAGGTGAGCACGGCATTGCGGGTGACTTCCGCGCCGGTGCCGGCGGTTGTAGGAATCGCGATGAAGGGAGCCGACCGTTTGAGGAGGGTCTTGCCGCGTCCAATGATTTCAAGGTAATCCAACAGCCCGCCTTCGTTTGTCATCATTGCAGAGATGGCCTTGCCGGCGTCAATCACGCTTCCGCCGCCAAAGCCAATGACCAGATCGCAACTTTCCTTTTTGGCCAAGGCCACGCCATTCTCGACGGTGGAAATTTCCGGTTCGCCCGCGACGGAAAAAATCGCCGTGCTGACGCCGTGGGCCGAAAGATCCGCCAGTATTTTCTCCGCACGTTGTGGATTGCGACCCGTCACGACGAGTGCGCGGCGGCCGTAGGCTTTCACATTCGGGCCGAGCTGGCTGGCAGCGCCGGAACCGAAAACAATCCGCGTGGCGGTGGCAAATTCAAATTGCATCTTTCACTTTTGTCGTGGCGGCGGCTCGGCAGAGCGCCGCAATCAAAATTGTCAGCGGCTCTCTGCCGAAAGCCGCTACGGATAAATCTGGTTGAATTTCACGCTGGTGCGCGGCTCGGCCATCATCGCGGCCACGGTGTCGCGCCAGACGGGATAATGTTCGGTTTGTTTGTGCGCCACGTTGGCGGCGGCATCGCGATAAACCTCCACGAGCACGAAGCGTGTCGGGTCGTCGGCCTGCTGCACCACGTCGAAACGTGCGACACCGGGTTCCTGAACGCTGGCGCGGGCGTTGGCGAGTGTGGCGGTCTTGAAGGCTTCGACGCATTCCGGTTTCACAAGGATGTGAACATGCATGATGAACATGTTCGAGAGATAGGCCAAATCCGCCCAAAGCTCAAGCGTCGGCTGCAATTTTGCCGGCTGGCGGAAAGTTTTCCAACGTGTAAGCTGGCCGCAGCAAGAAAAAGTTATGGCTGGAAAAACCGAAATTCCGGAAGTGCTGAAGGCGGATCTGCCGCCGACCAAATGGGGCAAAATCCTCGGCGCGACGCCCGTGGTGATGGCGGTTGTCGCCACGATGCTCGCCGGCCTCGCTTCCAGTGAGATGACCCGCGCGCAATACGACCGCTCTTATGCCGCGCAGCTCCAATCCAAGGCCGGCGATCAGTGGAGTTATTATCAGGCCAAGAAACTGCGCAGCGCCGTGGCCCATAACACGCTGGATCTGCTCGCCGCCACGAGCGATGTGCAGCCATTGGATGCCGCCGCGCTCTCCAATGCGGAGGAGATCACCGTCGCCGCCTTCACAAAAAACCAGCTGCCCGCCGCAGTTCCCGCCAAATTTGACGAAGGCGTGAACGCCGCGCTGGACGCCGTGGAAAATTTCAAGCCGGAAACGGAAGTCGCCGCCGCGCTGGCCAAGGTGAAACCCGCGCAGCTCGCGGAATCGCTCAAGGCGGCGCAGGATGCGGCCACGGCGTTCGACAACGCCACCAAACCGATCAACAAGGCGTCGGACAAGCTCGACGAGACGCTGATGACGGGCGACAAACGGGCGTTTCGTGACTTCTCCGCCGCGCGACTGCGCTACACGGCGTCGCGTTATGAGACGGAGGCGCGATTGAACCAGGCCATCGCGGGCATTTATGAATTGCAGGTCCGCCAGAATAATTATTCCGCCGAGAAACATCACAATCGCAGCGGGAAGTTTTTCTACGGCATGCTGGCCGCGCAGATGGCGGTGATCATTGCGACGTTTGCCATTGCGGCGCGTCAGCGGAATTTCCTGTGGTCCATCGCGGCGGTGGCGGGTCTGGCGGCGATTGCCTTTGCCGCCTACGTTTACCTCTACGTTTGATAGTGGCCCGGGCGTCCCGCCCGTGAATTCTATCGCGGTAAAAATCAACTCTGGCACACCGCGTGGCCGGGCTGGCAGTTCTCTGCACGCCACGAACGGGGATGGCTTGCGTTGGATTTGCGTTTGGCTGACGGCGCGCACGGAATGACGTGCCCTGCCGGCGACAAAGGTGTCTAAAACTGACATTTCCGGCGACACGCCGGCTTGTGTGAAACACACGGGCGGGACGCCCGTGCCACTACTCCAGCCGTTTCACGCGGATGTTTTTATAACGGACCACGCTTTTGGGATCATGTGCCTGGAGCGCGAAGGTTCCTTCGGCCAGCTTGCGGGTGAAGGTTTTTCCCGGCTGTGCGCCCGGCGGTTCCGTGTATTCCAGCACCAGCACGTCGTTGATCTTCACCGTCACCTTGCTGCCCTGCACCGTGATGTCCTGCGTCCACCATTCGTTGTCCTTGGCGGGCGTGTTGCCGAGGTTCGCCACGTCGTAGAGGCTGCCGGTTTTTTTCCAGTCGCTGTGGCTCACGTTGACCTGGCACTCGAAGCCGTTCGTCGGCCAGCCGGTCGCCTGATAGTGCGTATCGAAATAAATGCCGCCGTTGGAATGGGGCTCCGTCATCACCTCCACCTTCAGCTCGAAGTTTTTGAACGGCTTTTCATCGCCAACGTAAAACAGGTGGCAGCGATCGCCATGCGCCACGAGCGCGCCATCCGCGATGCTCCAGGTGTTCGTGTGCTCCGTCGCCGTCTGCCATCCGGCAAAAGTTTTACCGTCAAACAAAGTAGTGAAACCCTCTTCGGTCTGCGCCGAAGCAGTCCCGGCGATTAAAAGCGAAGCGGTGAGGGCGGCGAAATAAAATTTCATGCGCCGACTGTATCCGCCGCGACGCGACAAGTCAGCCGGAATTTTCCAGAAGCTGCGGGGAGCAAGACCGACATCGCCTCGGTTTTGATGGCGGCAGAAGATTTCAGCAAGGTTTCCAATTGGGAAGTCACGCGGCGCAATCCTTCCTCCGTTGGCCCGGCGCCGTCCGGCACGAACCGCAAAACGCAATCACCAGCTTCGTTCTGCCGCAACTCGTAATGCGCCAGGCCGCGCGCTTCATTAAAGCACTGATCCACCTGCCACGTCGTCACCCGCTGCCCGTCGCCCGCCACCAGCGCATCCCGGGCGCGGCCGTGAACGATGTAGCGATTGCCGTAAGGCTGGACGTGCCGTTCCGCCAGATCGCCGATGCGATAGCGCAGCAGCGGCATGTAATCATTGGTCAGCGTCGTCACGACGAGATCGCCGATGCCGCGGGCGTCCGCGTCCACGAGTTCAAGAAACGCCGTGTCGTAACCGGGCTTCATGTCGCCCGCTTCATTTTCCATGAGCAGATGGCCGGTCTCCGTGGAGCCGTAAAGGTTGAACACCGGCACGCCAAAGACGCGTTCCAGAATCCGGCGATGCACCACGCTGACGAATTCGTAGCTGCATAGAATGAATTTCAGCGACGGAAATTCAAGGCCGTGTTGCTCGCAATACAGTGCGAAGCGCGCGCCGTGGACCGGGTCCACATCCAGAAATTGCGGCGACCAGTCGGCGATCTCCGCCGCCATGTGCGCCAGCTCCGGCTCGCCGAGCAGAAACGGGATGCGCGCCAGATTCACAAACAGGGCGTTTCCAATCGTGCGCTGTTCGCGCGACATCCAGACTGTCGGACACGTCAGGCCGTTGCAGGACGGCGAGGTGATGGTGGCGCGGCGGGCGTGGGGATGTTCGTCCAAAACGCGCGCGACAAATGCGTTCAGCCGCAGCGCGCGTTCCTCCTGCGCATTCCACCAGCCGCGTCCGAAAATCACCGGCAGCCGTTCCGACGAGGTGCCGGACGTGTGTTCCAATTCGATCAGATGGTTTTCCAGCAACCGGTCGAGCGTTTCGCCGGCAGGCAGAAAGTTTTGTGGAAAGTTCTGCCGCATCTCCGGCTTGGCCATCAGCGGCAGTCTTTGAAAACAATCCAGATTCACGCGTGGACAGTCCGCCCGCGCCAGCAAATCGCGATAGAGCGGAACGTCGCGCCAGCGCGGAAGCAGTTCCTCGAGTTGCGCGAGTTGGCCCGATTCGCGAATGAGTTCCGGTGTTGCCAGCATGGCCGCAATATACACGCAGTTTCAAAAATGCAAACCCGGTCGGTGACAATCGTGCGGAGCGCGGTTTGTCCCAAACCGCAGCACATCGCCAGACACGACGCGTTGAATATGTCCCCGAAGCCTCTCATTCTGTCACCCGCTGCGAGTTGGGACAACTCGCGCTCCGGCCATCGCCACCCCTTTTTAAACTATCCAGCTCTTCGCGCCCAGCGGAGTTTGGCGGGCGAGGAACGCGGGTTGTCGTGGCGTTCTTCCGGCGTGGGACGGATCACCTCGTGCGTGATGTCGGCGTAGGGCCCGTCGCGCAAACCGGCCTCGAAAGCCTTCTTCACGCGCCGGTCTTCGCCGGAATGGAACGTCAGGATCGCCACACGCCCGCCGGGATTCAGGCACGACGGCAGATGGCGCAACAGCATATCGAGCGCGGAGAATTCGTCGTTCACCGCGATGCGCAACGCCTGAAACACCCGGCGCACGGTGAGATCCAGGTCGTCCTTGTGCAATCGCGGCAACGCGGTGCGAATGGCGGTGGCGAGCATTTTGGTGGTGGCGAAACTTTTTCCGGCGAGCGCAGCCGCGAGTTCGCTGGCGCGCGGTTCGTCGGCGTTTTCCTGAAGCAATTTCGTCAGCACTTCCGACGAGGTTTTTGCCAATAGCGCGGAAGCTGGGAAACCGCGCTGCGGATTCATGCGCATGTCGAGCGGGCCGTCGGTCTTTACGGAAAAGCCGCGCGACGGATCATCAATCTGCATGGACGAGAGACCGAGATCGGCGAGGATGCAATCCGCCTTTGCAATTCCGAATTCTGCGAGCGCCTGTGGCAATCCGGCGAAATTGCTGCGAACCGCCGTGAAAACCTCCGGCCCGAAACCGGCGGCGCGCAAACGGGCTTCCGTCTTCGGCAATTCCACCGGGTCGGCGTCGAGGCCGAGCAAACGTCCGCCGGGTTGGAGGCGGGCGAGGATTTCCTGCGCGTGACCGCCGTAGCCGAGCGTGCAATCCACGGCCAGTTCGCCGGGCCGGGGCGCGAGCGCGGCCAGAATTTCCGCGACCATGATGGGTCGGTGCGTGCCGGCGGGCGTCTTGCCGGACGCGAGCACCTTGGCGACGGTATCGGCGTAACGCTGCGGATCGCGCTCCTTGTATTTCTCCTCGAACCGGCGCGGATTCTTGCCGGAATAGCGCACACGCCGCTTATGCGGCGTCGCGGGCGGAGAACTGTCCGGTGATGAAGTGGTGTCGTCACTCATAGTGCGGATTAAAATGAGACAGAATTAGGCGGACAGAGCTACGAAGGCGGAACGGGTTTCGCATTTGAGCAATTACAAAACATAACCATCGAAGTCACCACGCCTTGGCAATTTCCTCATTTCGTTGGCGAATTCTTGAACGGATGATTTCCCTTTCAGAATGTCGTTAAGGATTTCATTGGCGCGCGTGTCAAAATGGTTGTTGTTTATAGGCGACTCTTGAGATGCGATAATAAAATTGTAAGGCGTTATATAACGCACTCTCAATTCCGCGCCAGGAATCTGTTGTGGTTTTCCATCTATAATAGCCGCGCCATCATCATACTCGGGTCGTGTCACTGGACGACCTTTGTATAAACCATATTCTTCACGCAGATAACCAAATAGTTCCATCATCCTAGCGTCTGATTCAGGATTTTTTTCATATATGCCAATTGGGGGTTTTGGGTCTGTTTCGATATAAACAAATGATTGCCAGTATGCGCCACTGTTTACAGCTACAACCCGCTTAATTGGGAGTTCGTCGCAATCCAGCAGAATTTCATTTGGAGAAACCACCGAATAATGGTCAATCGAGTTGTTTCCAAGTCCGCGCCACCACCACAATGGCGAAGCTCCGGCAGAATTTCCATCATCTACTGACCATACCCATCGTAATGGAGATTTCAGGAGAATGGATAAGCGAGCGACTGCATCGGCCGGGTTTGAAATCTCATAGACGCCGCGAACACCAGGAAAGGCTGCATTGAAACGTTCATGATGAAACCAATTTGCGGGTGATTCATGGAATCTTTCAACCACGACAAATTCATTGCCTCTCAACCCCATTTTTTCAAGAAGTGCTGCATCCTTAGATTCTGTTTTGCCGGGTTCTGCTTGCACAGGTTTTTTGGCAGATTCTGAACTGTTGAGCGATTCGACATTTGCTGCAACCGCCTTGGAACTTTGCTGAATCAGTCGCTGCTTAATGATTATTTGTGACTTCGTATCAATCGCTCCAACGCCAATTTTATCATGGCAAGAACCACAGATTGCCAACATATGCGCTGGGTCGTGATGCTTTAAGTTCGCCCAGTCAATGATGTGATGATACCTCGGCGGAGCATCTGATTTACAAATCGCACACTGAAAGCCAGACTCGATGCGAAGCTCTCGCCTTACAGCAACTGGCGGAAACCGTCCCGGCTCATTTGCCTCAAAAGCATTTAAGAAAGTATCAACGTCTTCTTCTTTGATGTCGTAGTCAGCGCTTTGCTTGGTGGCTATCAACTTTACCAGTTGATTCTTCACGGTTTTAACTCCGTCAACAATGGCCAGTTCAACTTTCTCGCGAGTCCATCCCAGCAAATATGTAACTTCTTTCAAATTCATTGCCGAGATTCCATGTGTTTAATTCTCCCCGCCAGATCCTTCTCGAAATCCACAATCTCTTTGATCTGAACTTGAGAAAGTTGAGAGTTCACGGTTCACAGTTGATGGCCGGAGTCAGCGCTTCCTAGCCTTTGGTTTGTCGTCGTCGTATTTCACATGGAAGCCGATTTCCCGTTTCGGCTTCGCTGGCGGCGACATTAACTGTCGGATGGCGTCGAACACAACCTTGAACTGCGCGTCGTATTTCTGCTCCAGCGCGGCCAGCTTGCGGGCCAGCTCGGCATTGGACGCCAGCATCTGCCGCAGTCGCACGAAAACGCGGACAACCTGCACGCTGGTTTGCGCCGCCCGTTCGCTGTTCAGCACATTCGCCAGCATCAACGCGCCATGCTCGGTGAAGGCGTAGGGCAAATAGCGGCGGCCACCGTATTGTGAACTTGAGGTACCAGATTGGCACCTCAAGTTTGCCGCTTCTTTGGCGGTAAGTTGAAACATGAAATCAAGTGGGAAACGGTTGAGATTTCGTTTTACTGCGCGGTTCAAAGCTTTTGTTTCAACGCCGTAAATTTCCGCCAGATCACTATCGAGCATGACCTTTTCTCCGCGAATCAAAAGAATGGAGCGTTCGATTCGCTCGATCGGAATAATTGAATGGGATTCAATCATGCAAAGATTTTCTACCAGAGGCGGTCGCAATTTGCGACCACCTTTTCCCGTTCAAGGTCACAATTTGTGACCTTGAAGCCCAGTCCACTTGAACCGGTCACAGTTTGTGACCGGTTCTGCTCTGACACTTTGAAGTCGCAATTTGCGACCTCAAGTTTTAGCGACGGCTCGCGAGGACTCTCGCCCCACCGGAATCAATTTTTGTCGGGCTGAATCAGTTCCAGCGTCCCATCACGCAGCAGTGTGTAGCGACGGCCGGCCCAGGAAATCGTGTTGCCGAAATACGCGCCAAAGAAGGTGATCCCCTCCACGATGGCCACGACGGCAGTCGCGGCATACCAAAGTTGAATCATGGAACTTTCGCCTGCGTGGCCGAGCGGGCGACGAAGAAAACGCCGAGGATGATCAGAAAAATTCCGAGCCAGCGCATCGAATTCACCGGCTCGGCAAGCATCCATTTGCCGAGGATGGCCGTGCCGACATAACACAAGCCCATGATCGGGATCACGACACTCGCGTCCCAGCCCCATTTGAACAGCAACATCGTCCCGAGGAACTGCACGATCATCAGCACGATGCCGAGCGGAAGCTGGGGTGTTTTCACCAGCGCCTGGATGGCGGGCATGCCGGAAGTGGTCAGTGTGCCGAAGCGATCCATGCCCATCTTGAGCAAAACAGTGCCCGCGGACAGGCTGGCAATGGAAACAGCGAACACCACGATGGCATGAAATAGCGGTCTCATCACAGTGGCTTCAGTCTGTTGGTTTGCGTGCTTGATTCAAGCGAAAAGGCATAGTGGCACGGGCGTCCCGCCCGTGTGTTTCTGGCGAGACAAACTTTTGCTATGGCGGAACACACGGGCGGGACGCCCGTGCCACTAATCCGCCTTCAGAAATTCCACCTTCGCGCTCAGCTCCGGCGTGAGGAACTTGTCCGGATTGTGGATCTGCACCTTGATCTGCAAGGTGCCTTTGGCGCGATTGGCTTCAGGCGCGATCTCGGCCACGGTGCCCGTGTAATTTTTGTCGGGGTAAGCTTCGGGGCTGACCCGGCATTTCTGGCCCAGCGAAACCTTCGCCAGGTCGGACTCATTCATGTCAATTTCTACCTGCAAATCCTTCGGGTCAGCCATGGCCAGCAGCGCGGTGCTGGGACCGCGGCCGCCGCCGAAACTTTGCGGCATGACCAGTTCGTTGGGGTTCACGAGTTTTTCCACCACCACGCCGTTGATCGGCGAACGGATCGTGCACCACTCGACATACGTCCGGGCCAGTTCGGCGACGCCCTCGGCCTCGCGCAAGGCGGCGCGAGCGGCGTCGAGCTGCAACCGCACGTCATCCTCGCGTTGTTTCGATTCGACGTGCGTCTTGGCCAGTTGCTGGATGCGTTCGTAATCCAGTTCGCCTTTGGCGACCGCCACTTGGGCGTTGGCCACGCGGCCTTCCGCTTCATTGAGCCGCGCCCGATATTCCGCGTCGTCGAGCAGCACGACCACCTGGCCGTTCGTCACGGCGTCACCCTTTTTCACGCCGATCCATTTCACCACGCCGAGAAAACGCGGACTCAGCTCGATGCGCTCGCGGTTGATGATGTAGCCGCTGACCGTGAGCGCCGTGCGGTCATTGCCGGCGGCGACGGGGGAATTTTTTGGCGTCGTCGTCTCGCCGGTTGACTGGCTGGCGGCGGTATTGGCGGAAACAGAATTGCTTGCGGATGCCGTGTCGTTGTTGACGATTTCGCGTTTGTCCTTCGCCCAGGGTTTGATGAAAGACACCGTCGCCAGCAGCACGACCACGACCACAATGACGATGCTCCAGAACGCGCGCTGCGGGCGGCGTTTGTCCGCCGGGTTGATCTGGAGGTCCTTTAATTTTTCAGTGTTCATCAGGATTGGAAACCTTATCACTTCCACCAAATGGGCGAAATGTTTTTGAAAACGCGGAGTGCGGCCGGGGCCTGACACTGCCTTGACGGAGCGCGACCGGTCGCAGCGCGTGGAAAGCACAGAACGGCTGGGAAAATCAGGATGCTGGTTTGGTTGGCGGCGCGCTGCGGTTTGGGACAAACCGCGCTCCGCGGCCGTCCCGGCCGCAGCAATTCTCGTTCAACGGAAGCCTCCGCGATTGCCGGCCGCTTCGCCATGCGGACGTTGCTGCGCCCGGGGACGGGCGCACTCCGGGTCACACCGATTTCAAGGCGGTGATGACCGGCAGACGCGACGCGCGGATGGCCGGCAGCAGGCTGCCGATCACGCCCACGACCACGGCAAAAATCATGCCCTTCACCGCCAGCCACGGCGTGATGCGGAATTCAAAAACCGTTTCGCTGAACGAATTGAAACTCATCGTGCCGGTCGAGACGCCATGCAACGGCAGCGCCAGCAGGCAGCCCAGCACGCCGCCGAGGGCCGCGAGCAGCGCACCTTCGATGATGAAGCCCGCGAGAATGGTGCGTCGCCGGAAGCCCAGCACGCGCAGCGTGCCGATCTCCCGCGTGCGTGAGCCGACGCTGGCATACATGGTGTTCATCGCGGCGAACACCGCGCCGATAGACATGGCGGTGGCGAGGAAGTTGCCGAGAATTTTGATCGGCAGCGCCGTCATGGTCTGGTCGCTGTAGTACTTCACCTCGGGTTCAGCCAGCAGCGGCAGGCGTTTGTCGGCCTCGATGCGCGAGATGATTTCTTTGCCCGCCTGCGGGTTCGCCGCGCGCACGAGCAGGCTGGAATAACTTTCGCGGTCAAACATCGAGCGCGCCTCGTCGGCATCCATCCACAATTCGGAATCAAACGCGGTGTTGCCGCCGTCAAACTCGCCGACGACGGTGAGCGTGTTGCCGCCGGTGCGAAACGTGTCGCCGACCTGAAAGCTGGCGAAGCGCCGCGCCATTTTCCGGCTGACGGTGACTTCGCGCTTGCCCGGCGTGAACCACCGGCCCGAAATCAATTTCACCTGCGGACGGAGGGCCAGGCCCGTGAGCTTGAGGCCACGCACGGAAACGTTCGCTTCGCCGCGTCCGTCAATGCGCGGCTGGCTGATGAGCGCGATGAGGTCGGCGGAGATCAGCGGCGCGCCGGATTCGTCGCGCGCGATCTGCTCCCAGTAGCGGAGGATTTGAAACTGCTGGAGCGAAACCATGCTGGTGGATTCGGCGGTTGAACCCTTGCGCACGATCATGATGTTGCGCGGATCGCCCGTGTTGCTCGCGGATTTTTCGAGCCCGACCGCGAGCGCCTGCACGAGCACGAACACCGCGACCACCATCCCGATGCCGAGAATCGTGGCGAGCGTCGCGCGCCAGCGGACGAAGACGTTGCGGAAATTGTAGGTGAGCGGCAAAGCCATGTTATAAATTCCAAGCACCAACATCCAAGCTCCAGAGAAATTCCAAACACCAAACTTCAAACTTGCGCCCGGCTGTGGACACTTTGGAGCTTGAGTATTGAAGTTTCTCTGGAGCTTGGATGTTGGCGCTTGGTGCTTTCATCTTAGTCCAATGTTTTCAACCCGTTCACCACGCTCATGCGGGCGACGGACAACGATGGCGCGACGGCGGAAACGATCCCCAGCATCGCCGCGACAAACGCCGCATAACCCACGATGCGCGGCGTGACTTCAAACGAAACGAAAATGCCGGCCGTCATTTTTTGGATGTCGCCGAAGGTGTAGAGGCAATACGCGCCGCCGATGCCCAGCAGCGCGCCGGCGGCGGCCAGACCAAAACTTTCAGCAAGGATGAACGCGAACAGTTCGCGGCGGCGGAAGCCGAGCGCCTTGAGGATGGCCAGTTCGCGGAAACGTTCGCGGACGGCCATGCTCATCGTGCTTGCGGTGACCAGCACGAGCGTGAACACGACCACGGTGCTGATGGAGGCGATGAGCGTCTTGATGTTGCCGAGCATGGAGATGAAACTGAGCTGAAAGTTGCGCTCGCTTTCGGCGCGCACCTCGGCGGCGGTGTTTTGGAAGGCGGCATTGATGGCTTTGATGACGGGCACCATGTCGTCGGCGGATTTCACCTTGAGCCACCACATGCCGACGTAGCCGGGTTCGCCGATGGACTCGTCCAGATAATCCTGGCGGAACAGCATGTTGCGGTCGTCCGGCGTGCCGTGGTAAATGCCCGCGATCTGGAACGTCAGCGAACCCGGATAAATCGTGCTCGCGAGCGTGATCCGGTCGCCGACCTTCAAATGATATTTGTCCGCCGTGATTTTGCCGAGGACACAGGCATCCTTCTCCGCGTTGAATTTCTCGTAGCCGTCCATGTCCATCTTCGCCTCGCCAAAGACGGCCCGCAGCTTGTCCGCGTCCATCGCGAACTGCGCGAAGCTCATGCCCTCCTCGTTTTTGTATTTGCCACCGAACCAGGTGAACGGCGAAACCGCCTCGACGCCGGGGATTTTTTCAATGATGCCGCGCTGGCGGGCCGGCAGCGGATTGGTCAGGGAAATCTTGTTCCGCACCGCCACGCGCAGTTCCGCGCCCGCGCTCGCCGGCGGCATGGTGAGTTCGCGCAACGCCACCTGCAGCGTGACCAGCAGAAACAAACTCACCGCGACACTGGAAACGGAGAGGGCCGCGCGACGTTTGTTGCGCAGGGCGTTCTTGAGGATGAAGGTCGGGATGGTCATTTCAAGAAGCACCAAGCACCAACATCCAAACTCCAGAGAAATTCAAAACCCCCAATTCCAGGATCAATCCACCGCTCGCCGGGTTTTGAGGTTTGAAACTTGGAGCTTCTCTGGATGTTGGTGCTTGGTGCTTGGTGCTTGAATTTATTCATTATTCAGTTCCCCTTTTTCCAGATGTATGCTCCGCGAACCGAACGCGGCCGCCTTCGGATCGTGTGTGACCATGATGATGGTTTTCCCTGCGTCCTTGCGAAGCGACAGCAGCGCGCCGAGCACTTCCTGCGCACTGTGCGAATCAAGGTTGCCCGTGGGTTCATCGGCGACAATGAGCGACGGATCGGTCACCAGCGCGCGGGCGATGGCGACGCGCTGTTCCTGTCCGCCGGACAACTGGCGGGGCAGATGCTTTGCGCGGTCGGCCAAGCCGACAATTTCCAGCGCAGTCGCCACCTGCCGGCGGCGTTGTGCGCGGTCCAGCCGCGTGAGCAGCAGCGGCAGTTCCACATTTTCCTGTGCGGTGAGAACGGGAATCAGATTGAAGGTCTGAAAAATGAAACCGACGTTATGGTTCCGCCAGTCGGCGAGCTGCGATTCGTTGAGCTTGGTCACGTCCACGCCCTGCACGAGACATTCGCCGCTGCTGGGCCGGTCCACGCCCGCGATGATGTGGAGCAAGGTGGACTTGCCGGAACCGGACGGCCCCATGAGCGTGAGAAATTCGCCCAGCGCGATGTTGAGCGAAATGTTATCCAGCGCGGTGACCTGGATTTCGCCCTGGGCATAAACTTTCGACAGCTTGCGGATGGTGACAATATTTTCGGGCGTGGCCATAAAGCCACAAACCAATAGGCCAATCGCGTCCAAAAAGCAATGTCCGCGGGCGGATCAATTCATGTGTCTTCGGCTTCGCACTTGCGGCCATGGAAGGATACGTGTCTCCCGCTGGTGGCGGCCTTCAACTACTTAGCCTTTCTTTTCTCTTTGAGAACCGATTCCATAATTTCAATCTTTCCTTCTGTTGTGACTAACACTGTTACGCTCTCTCCGGCTGCGTCGCTAGCTCCGGTCGGAGTAAAAGCCCATATCGCTGATCCATCCCCGTATGGCGTTTTGGTGGCGCGTGATAATTTCTGATCGTAGAAGGCGATTACTTCCTCTCTTTTGGAGGACGTTTCGAGAAACCAAGTATAAGCGTGGGTCGTCCCGTTGAGGTCACCACCCTCGATACGGTCTGTGACCTTGGATGGAAGAAAAACAGGAATGTCAGTGACCACACCATGCAATCCGTTTGCCGCATCATAGGAACTCGAACTTCCCGAACTGCTTGGGCCGTTGGTTGGCGAGCATCCGGCCAATGCGATGACAGCAGCAATAAAAACGAGTTTCTTCATAGTTCGACTCCTGCTTCGTGATTTAAAATGGCCGCCTGTGACTATGCAACCGCGGTTCGAATATTGAACTTTTGCGCGGTCACCCTATTCCGGCCGTCCATGGCTGTCGAGGTTGATTTTGATGGCAACGAAATACAACCGGTCAGATGCTGCGTTCCGAGCGCCGGAGACGCGTCAGAAAGTAGCCCACGGCGTTCAGCCGTGGGTTTGGCCCACCAAAAAATCATCAGCCCCGGCAGGGGCGACAGATAACAACTTTCGTTTGTTTTCTGCCGCCCCTGCCGGGGCTTGATTCGCCGGGATGTATTTACCCACGGTTTCACCGTGGGCTATTATCTTCCGTCGCTCCGCGACTGCATCCCATTGGCGCTGGACAAAATCTTGTGACGAATTCATCCTGCCTTGGTCTACCTAAACGGAATCAAATGGAAACCGCCCCTCCCCATCCCGCTCCGGAAGCAACCACGCCCGCAACCAGCATCGGGTCGCGGCTGCTGAATGTCTTCGCGGCGCCCGGCGAGGTCTTTGAAGAGGTCAAAAACTCCAAGCCCAGCACGGCCAACTGGCTCGTGCCGACCTTGATCTATGTCGTGGTCGGGGTGATTTCCACCTTTGTCATCTTTTCGCAGCCGACCATCATCCAGCAGATCCACGACCAGCAGGAGAAAGCCATGGACCAGCAGGTCAAGGCCGGCAAGCTCACCCAGGCCCAGGCCGATCAGGCGATGGGAGCCATAGACAAGTTCACTGGGCCGGGCATGATGACCGTCTTTGGCAGCGTGGGCGCGGTCGTCGGCAGTTTCCTCCACATCTTTTGGTGGGCGTTCATTTTATGGCTGATGGGACAGTGGTTTTTGAAGATCAAATTTCCGTTCATCAAAGCCGTCGAGATCGCGGGCTTGGCCACCATGATCCTCGTGCTCGGTGCGGCGGTCAGCGTTCTGCTGACGGTGATCACGGGAAAACTCGGCGCGTCGCCGAGCCTCGCGCTGCTGGTGGGCCAGATTGATTTCAAGAACAAGACGCACATGCTGCTCGCCGCCGCCAATGTTTTCAACTTCTGGCAGGTCGTCGTGGCCGCCTGCGGCCTGGCCCGCGTGACGGGCGCGCCATTCCCCAAAACCCTGCTGCTGGTCGGTCTCTACTGGCTGGCCTTCAGCCTGTTTTTCATTGTGATGGGATTCGGTCAGATGGCAATGTGAACGGAATGATGCAACGTCCCCCAAACTTCTGACCCATGCCCAACCCCAAAAAGCGGAGAAAATTTCTAATCCTGACGGCCATCGTCGTCGCGCTGGTGGCACTGACGCTGGTGGCGATCTTCAAAAAGCGCGTGCCGGTCATCACGGTGCAGACGGAAAAAGCCACGCGCCGCAATCTCACGGAGGTCGTCGTGGCCAACGGGAAGATTCAACCCGTCATCCAGGTTCCCATCAGCGCCGAAGTCAGCGGCGAAATCACCGAGCTGCCCGTCCAGGAAGGCCAGTTCGTCCACAAGGGCGACCTGCTCCTGAAGATCAAACCGGATTTTTATGTGGCGGCGGTGAATCAAAGCAAGGCGTCCTACGAATCGTCGCTCAACGGCCAGACCACTGCGGAAGCGAACCTGGAAAAGGCCGAAGCGGATTATAAGCGCAACAAGGAACTGTTCGACCGCAAGCTGATTTCCGAGGCGGATTATATCGGCTTCAAGACCGGCCGTGATGTGGCCAAGGCACAGCTGAACAGTTCGCTGCATCAGGTGGAGATGGCGCAGGCATCCGTGGCGAGCGCGGATGAGCAACTGGCCAAGACCACCATCGTGGCGCCGCTCGAGGGCACCGTGTGCCGGCTGAAATCGCAGGTGGGCGAACGCGTCCTCGGCACGGTGCAGAATGCCGGCACGGAGATCATGACCATCGCCGACCTGAACGAAATGGAGACGCGCGTGGACATCGGCGAAATGGACGTGGTACTCATCCAGCCCGGCCAGAAAGTGCGGCTGGAAGTGGACGCCTTCAAGGACAAGAAATTTCCCGGCACGGTCACGCAGATCGCCAATTCCTCCAAGGGCTCCGGCCAGACCGCCAGCGCCTACACCAGCAGCCAGTCGCAGGAGGCCACGAAGTTTGAGGTGCGCATCCACATCAACGAAAAAGAATTCTTCCGCCCCGGCATGTCGGTGACGGCCGAGATCGAGACCCGTTACCGCACGAATGCGCTGACCGTGCCGCTGGCCAGCGTCACGACCCGGCCGCCGAAACCGGCGGACAAAAAAACCGGTTCCGCCACGAACAAACTCAGTTCAGCGACCAATGCACTCACGGCTACCAACGCCGTCAACGCCTCGACAAATACCGCGACAGCCACCAACGCTTTCGCCGCCGACAAGAAGAAGGATTCGGCGTCCAAATTGAGCGAAGTCGTTTTCGTCGTCGAAGGCGATCACGTGAAGATGGCGCCGGTGAAGATCGGCATCTGCGACGACAATTACTGGGAGATCACCGATGGCATCACGGAGGGACAGGAGATTGTCACCGGCGGTTACAAAGCCATCAGCCGCGACCTGGCCGACGGCAAAAAAATCGTCAAAGGCGCGGTTGAAGTGGACGTCGCAAACAAATGAATTACTGGATGAATGGATTTTTGGATTGGTGGATTCGCTGCGAGCAATCCAATCATCCAACCATCCAATCATCCAACCCGAGATGAGCCTGATCCGCCTGCAAAATATTTCGCGGCGCTACCAGATGGGCACGGAGACCGTCCACGCGCTGCGCGACGTGTCGCTGGAGATCCAGCGCGGCGAATACGTCGCCATCATGGGGCCGTCCGGCTCCGGCAAATCCACCTTGATGAATCTGCTCGGCTGCCTCGATACGCCCACCTCCGGCAGTTACGAACTCAACGGGACCAACGTGAGCGAGATGGGCGACAACCAGCTCGCCGAAGTCCGCAATCGCGAAATCGGTTTTGTCTTTCAAACGTTCAATCTGCTCGCGCGGTCGAACGCTCTGCACAATGTGGAGCTGCCGCTGATTTACGCCGGCGTGTCATCGGAGGAGCGGCGGAAAATCGCGCTCGAATCGCTGGCGAACGTCGGACTGGCGGATCGCATTCATCACAAACCCACCGAACTTTCGGGCGGCCAGCGGCAACGCGTCGCGGTCGCGCGCGCGCTTGTGAACCGGCCCTCCATTTTGCTCGCGGACGAGCCGACGGGGAATCTGGATTCCAAGACGGGCGCGGAAATCATGGCTCTGTTCGAGGAGCTTTCCAGCAAGGGCAACACCATCATCGTTGTCACGCACGAGGAAGAGGTGGCCCGGCTGGCCCGCCGGATCATCCGCATCCGCGACGGGTTGATCGCGAGCGATGAGAAGGTGCCGCACGGCACGGGATGAGGGGATGAGGGGATGAATGGATTGATGGATTGATGGATGAATGGATGAATGGATGAATGGATAAACGCGCCGGACCACTAATCCAGTCATCCAAAAATCCAACCATCCGTTTTGATTTTATGGAATATACCAAGCGACGGAATTTGAACCGCGGCTACCTGAAGCTTGAAGCGTGGCAGCGCGGGCTGACGGAGTGCGCCCGTCCCCGGGCGCAGCGAGGTGGTGCGTGAGGAAGTCGTTGGAATATTTTCCAGCACTCGGTCGCGCGTATGTTGCTGCGCCCGGGGACGGGCGCACTCCGCCCCCCACCCATCCACCATCCATTAATCCACCCATCCAGTGAATTTCCTCTCCGAACTGCGCGAGGGCTTCGGCATCTCGTGGGACGCCATCCGGGCGCACAAGCTGCGTTCGTCGCTCACCACGCTGGGCATCGTCATCGGCATCGTCACCG
>Ga0247670_1000046_pt1 | contig 41878 bp, 70 predicted proteins | sample CNK11_metaG_FD_183042 | JGI IMG/M metagenome (GOLD analysis project Ga0247670, IMG submission 183042) | Soil microbial communities from Purdue University Martell Research Forest, Indiana, United States - CNK11 | ecosystem: Environmental > Terrestrial > Soil > Temperate forest > Bulk soil...
GCTTTCATAAGCAGAATACCTCGAAGCATTCTCTTTGTACATCTCTACCCCAGCTAGTAACTGGGGTTTTTTTATTTATATCCTCATCCTAATCTGCATAAACCATTTGAATCAAATGGTATCTGTCTGTATGATGGTCTGTCATTTAAAACAAATCTAATAATTTAAGCGGAGTTTTTATGACTACTCAATCTAAAGTTTACCAATTAGATCTCTTCATTAAAGGAAAAGAAGAAGTTGAGGAGAAATTGAAAGAGGCCAAAAAAAGAAATTTTACACGTCGATTAAATTATTTATTTGGCGAACTCAGCAAGCTTAAGGCAGAAATAGAAGACCAAGAAGCCAACGAAGCTTAGAAATAAAAAACCCCACCCAAGCTTGGCTTAAGTGGGGAAAGCAACGAAGGGAGGTCTTTATGACACTTTACTCCATATCACGGAAGGTCCATTTTACAAAAGAGTCCTTGCGATATGGCTCTAAAACAATAGGGCGAAAATCGATCTCTGGATAATGTGCCTTCATGTTGGCCACATAATCTGCAAATGCCTGGGTGTAATCGATGCTGCCTTTGACAATCGATTTAGTTAGGCTTAAATTATTCCCCTTAGCATTATGGTTCTTGGAAAGAGCGATCAGCTCCTGTCTTAATACTCTCTCTAGGTTCTCCAAATCTTTGAGAGATCTGGTCGTCTCTTTCCACCTTTGCGAGGCTTCTAGCCACTTCTTGTTGTTCTCCATGTTGAGATAGTCCCGCTCGGTAAGAGCAGGGGCTTTGTTACTGGTCACCTGTTCCCAGAACTGACATTCTGTTGGGTATAACTGCTCTTTAATGTATTTATCTTCTCTATAGACCTTTACAATCTTACCAGGAGACCCATCAGCCGGGCTTGAGAAATAATCTATCGATTCAGCTTCGTCATGAACGCGTAAAATGTGCTGGCATTGAGGAAAGTATTTATCGGGGACCTTTCCTTGAAGAGCCATGGCATGGTCTTCTTTGTTGGCTTTCTTAATCTCAAGAAGCTGTTTACCATTTGAACTCATGCCATCGAGAGAAGCCCTTAACCAAGATTCTTTTGTGTTTTCAATGTGAGCTGCTGGCATATACATCCCAACCAGATCTTCGTATTCACGTCTGGAGGCTTCTTCTGTGTCTCTTCCGTATTTTTTAGAGGAATTATCACCAGATCTTTTTTTATAAACCTTTTCTTCCCACTTCCCGTAGTAGGTGCACCACGGCGATACATTCATGATGGCGGGGGCATCGCTGCCACCCACCCCATCGTCACGCCAATTTAACCATTGTTCGGGTGTCATTTCTGGAACTTTAAGCCACGCTTGCGTCATTGTATTGCTCCTGTTTACCTGCTTCTAAATCAACGAACGGATCTTTACCCACATAAAGTGCGTGTAAATTGACCGGTGTTTCTTGGTAGATCTCCGCGATCTCTTTGTCCAGCTTGGAAGGTTGTGACGCTCTCAGTATGTAGCGCGTATCTTTAAGCTCGCCGTGCTTAGACACAAAGATGTCATATAGCAGGGGAGATCCTTTATTTTGAGCCAATGATTTCAAGCTGGTCTTCAAATTCTTTTGGCTGAAGGACCATATTTGCAGCATCCCCAGCTCATAATTCCATATTAACATGGCGGTGAACTCCTTCATAGGCTTGGCCGGATTAGGAGCAACGCGCGGCTTTTTATCGGCGTGGAATCTGACCGGTTTGTTATCCTCGGACCAGTTCTCCCACCCCACAATTGGCGTGCTTAAGATTCGGATCTTAACTTCATCACCTTCAATTAATTTACCTGGTTTAAAGTAGTCTGTGTTGCCCATGTATTTATCTTCTTCGGGGAAAAATGACATAATGTTACCTGTGTTTTTTGTGTTTAATTTAAAAATCGCAATTTGTTTGTTCTTGTTCTAATAGGACCATGGAGAGCCATTCATCGAAACTTAGACAGCTGCAACCGTCTTCTTCGATGTTGCATTTACAGTTCTCTTCCAGCCAATCGAAATAATCGTCTTCAAAAGCTGGGTCTTCTTCAAGCATATCTAGGAACATGGGATACCGCCTGCATTTTTAAAGACACATCGAATCTATATTGGTTGTGTTCTTTGTATTTCTTTAAATGATTCTCAGCTTCTTTTGAAGCTATTAGATATTGCTCAAGGTGGTAGTCAGATTCTGACACGTGATAAAGAAAGTCTTCCTCTAATTCACGCAAAATTGTATCGTCTATGGCGTTAAGCATTGTGTGACCTGTATTTGTGGTGTTTACGTAGACTCGCTTTGGCTGCAACCTTGGCGGGTCGTTTTCCTATTCTTCTACTTTACCAAAAAAGAATTCATATTCCTCAACTTTTAAAGCCAATTCACAGTATTGCTTAGCAGCCATTTCGCTTATATCAACGATACGACCAAAGTATAATTTAATTTCCTCATCATGATGTTCGTGTGCCCACAAAAAGTAGTCTCCGTTTTTCTTTCTGAATAAATGAGCGTCTCCATCATTAAGGCTAACCGAGCATATTAAATCCGCGGTTTCAGTATCATATTTCTTTCCGTTACTTATTTTTCTCATGTTTGCTTCCTTTGGCTTGTTAATCGGTCACGATCTTATATGGGGGGCCAATTTAAAGCAAGCACAAATGTACGTTTGCATAGAATCTTCGACATTGGTATGATGCGCACAAATAATTAAATGAGGGTAGATGGAACTAGATACTTACAGGGAATCAAGAAACTTTACTCTATCAGAGTTTGCAAAAATGTTAAACATTTCTTTAAGGGCGCTGCTCAACTATAGGACAGGAGTCAGAGATTGGCCTTTATCTTTAGCTCTTAAAGTTGAAAAGATCACCAAAGGGAATGTCACCGTCTATGATTTAGCCAAGCTTTATAAAAATAAGTCTTAACATAAATCCAGTTACAGCTTATCACAGGCTTAAATGTAACCGGATTTCTCATGATCGTTCTAGAATTGCCCATAGACCCCATTCCTTGGACCGCCCCACGCCTATCTAGACACCACGCCTATGACCCCAAGGAGAAGGACAAACGCGCGATCAGGTACCTCGTAAAGCAGCAGTATGAGTTGCCGCCCATTGACGGTTATTGCTCGCTGTTCTTTCTGTTCTATTACAAGATCCCGAAATCAGCCTCCAAAGCCACTCGCGCCAAGATGTTATCAGGCGAGATTATACCTACAAAATCTGATTGCACAAACTGTCAAAAATTATTTGAAGACTGTTTAAAGAAAATTGTTATAGTCGACGACAGAAACGTTGAGGTGATTGGAAGTCGCAAAATGTACGCAGAGAAGGGACACGTCACCATTAGAATATTAAAATCAGAAGAATATAAGCATTTGTTGGGAAATGAACCTTATCCGAGTAGCGCAGCATGCAAATTATAATTGACGAGATAGACAACATCTATTATGCGGACCTGATATTGACGCCCAATGACATACAACAATTACGCGTAGGCGACATGGTAACTCAAAATTTAACTTACAAACATCGAAAATGTTACGTGGGCGTGCGCCTACAAGGAGAATGGGATTATGACAAAGAAGTCAAAAGGAGAGACGAAGGTCTCCAAGGTGATGAAGGAGTTTTCCAAGGGCGAGCTCCACAGCGGGTCAAAGGAAGGCCCCGTCGTTCAGAATAGAAAGCAAGCACAGGCGATCGCAATGTCGGAAGCCGGCATGTCAAAAAAGAAAAAAGGGTGACTTATGTCAGTATCTAAAATCAAAAAATGTTTAGACAAAATTAAAGAAGAAGACATCGATTCTTTCTGGTTGGAACAAGTTGTTGTAGACCTGTTATTCGCAGTGGCGGAACACTTGGTAGAAAACCCATCCAAAGCAGTTTCAAAAAATGACGACACCTCAGGGGTGCCACAAGGTTGGATTCGCCTTAATGACTTTATTAAGAATGAACGCATATTTTCCGTTAGCACCGTCTCCAGTTCTATGAGCAGAGATTTGGATTTCAGACGCAGATGTACGTTTAAATTAGGTGGCAAAGTGTTCGTCGACCCAGAGGCCACGAAAGAATATTTGTTGAATAAGCCAAGATTAAAGAAAACATTGGCGAGATTTAACCACGCTTGTTAAATATTTGTTTATAAACCAAACCCGCAAAGGTGCTCAATGGCTCACAAGAAGAAAGAAAAAATGAAAGAAGTTAAGAAAGACGTGAAAAAAGAAGTCATGGAAAAAGAAATGCCCATGAAGAAAAAGAAGTAATCCCATTTATGGACAAAAAGATGAGGTCCCAGGTCTCGAAGCCGATACGCAAGGCAGAGAAGATCTTGAAAAAGGCCGAACGCTCTAACGACAAACTCGCGGATTACGATCAAAAGGTCCGCGATCCCATTATTGACAAGGCGAAGCGAGGCAAATGCACGTCTACACGCAAGTAAACCTAGAGAACCCCTTAATCACGGCTCATAAAGTTAATGACGCAGCCCAAAAAGTTTTTGCCATTAATACAAGTCGGAAAGTCCAAAGTCAAAAACTCGACGAGCTTGTGCAAATACTCAGACGTGCCTATGGATCCACAGGGATGGGTTGTTGACCTTACCTATTACCCAATCAGCTTCGATCTATGCTCGCTTGGCATAAAAGGCAAAGATCGCCCCATTAGCGGGTGGTGGGCAGAAACAAAGTGGACAGGACTAAATTTCAAGAAAGGTTACAAGGTCACCAAATGGAAAAGGATAATATGAGCGATAAGCAATTAGTTACCGAGATCTCCGTTACCATTAAGGACGAAAGTTGCTCCCTCACAGAAAAGGGTCTACATTACGGGCCGCTTGATATAAACCAAGGCAGCCCCGAGATCTGTTCCATGATTGCAGATGGCTTGTCTAAGTTCAGAAACCACATCGACGGCGAAGGTCCCGACATCATTGTGAAAACTAAGACGGTTTGGCAGTAGGGCGCTTGTCGTCCATTAGCAAATGATGTCTAACAAGCTGTCTGACTAGCTCAGATATACTGACTCCGACAACTCCGGCCTCCACCCTTAGCCTTCTATACTCACAAGGCTCCATACAGACGCAGACCCGCTTCCATTCTTTTTTATCTTTCATATTTCCTTTTCAAATAATCTTTAATAACAGTTGTGGGGTCAATAAACATTCCGGCGCAATCGTATTCCCATAATTCCATAAAAACACTTTCCATGTCGACATAATCCTCCATTTGATGTCCCATCTTCCAAACCTGGTATTGGTGTTCATTGGGTACAAAGGCTTCTTCGACAGAAGCCCGAAAATCATAATCATTATCAAGTTTTTCTTGAAACGTTTCGTAGCTCATTTCTTGGGCCATTTCGGTAATATCGCAGCTCATTATTTTACCTCGGTTGCAATTGACTTAAAAGAATTCCAATAGCTTAAAGGATATTGGGGCAATATCTTAGAAGAGGCCACGAATCTGGCCTCTCTATCATTAGTCGCGATTACCTCGATCTGGCCTTTGTCGTCTATTTTTCGATCTTTAATTGCCCACTCTACTATGTATTTTCCCATGATCTTTTCCTTTGTTTGTCACGCTTCATTGCGTTATGCACAACATAATAACATAACAGATCAATATAAGGCAATGCGTAAAAATTCCTTTTCTGCTACTTATTGATTAACAGTAGTTAAAAGAGTTTGTTTATATGGCTCAAATAGATAATCAGAATGGTGTTAAGCTAAAAAACCCCGATATTAGACAAATCGCCTATGAACAATACTGCGCCCATTTGGCAGAAGGCAATGGAAAAAGGTCTTGGTGCTTTGAACATCCTGAGTTCTCTTGTACCTATAAGACCATGGAAAAGTACATTAAAGACGATATCGAGTTTCCAGCATTCAAAAAAGAACTTGCCGAGGCCAAAGGCTATAGAACATGGGAAAGCCTGGTACAAGAGACAGCTAAAGGCAAAACAAACGCCTGCGTCCCAGCCCTGCAAATGTTCATGCGCAATAAATACAAATGGGATCGCATAGACCAGGTTCACGATGATGACGACGGCACTTCACAAGTAGCCCATGAAAAGCTATTAAGCCAGCTCGCTAACCTTCAGAAGAAGGCGGATTAGGCAACGGCATCCAATGTGTAACCCTTCGTGGCTCATAATATTCGAGGCATAGGGGATCATAAGGGATTTTTGGCACCCAAGTATAGTCGCCAATATATTCAAGCACCGCGCAAGTTCCGTCTTCTAATAGACAAAGTCTAAAAACGCTCTTTTCTTGCTCATCGGATACAACCTTAACCCATTTCACCATAGATCTTCACATCCCTCATTATTCTATTGACCATGTCATCTGTGGCTAGGCGCTTCTCTTCCTCATTCAAACAATTTAGCCTTTGGATCTCTTGCGCTCTTACACACGCTAAGACCATCATTGTATGAATGAATCGTTCTGGGGCTGTGATGTTATGGCCCATCTTGCTCGCTCCATTCGTTGGCGCTATCAACAAGCGCTTGGCAAATGCCGGCTAATATGCGTTTTAGTTCCGATTTTGGGAACACTTTAGCTATTGTTAGCCCGAGCGCCCTTTGGAGTGCAGACAGTGCGACATTAGGGTCACGTTCTTTTTTAGCCTTAAAATCGACATGAACATTGACCATGATCTTTTCGGTTAGATCCATGATTTGTTCGTGGTATTCGTCGGGCAGATCATCCATGCGAATATAAATAGCGTTGTTAAACGGCTTCTTTGTCATTCATTCTCGCTTTAAAATATTGGATATAATTAGCATGAGGCTAATGAAATCATAGTGGGTAATGGGGGACATTTTAGCATGATCAGGAAGGTTTTCAAAGGTTCTAATCATATTATCAATCTCGCCAATAAGATCGCCTCTAGTGGGTGGTTTGCTGTTGTGCTGGCTACCGTCGTCACTTTCTTTTTCGGCACCTTTCTCTACGTAACTTACAACTATCTCGTTCCCGATATCGTCTATCCTTAAGAAATTGGCGCTTCCGATTGGCCACATGCGCATAGCAGACCCGTCGCACACGGCGATCTCGCCGCATTTGCAATGAACAATCTCATCGGGAAGAAAGCTTTCGATGATCGATAGGCACAGTTTGCACTTGGCTCTATTTCTCATTTTGTTTTCCATTGGGATATTTGAAAGCGGTTCCTATTTGCTCAACAATACCCACTATAACCTCATCATCGATGCCCTGCTCTCTCATAATAAGAACCACGATCTTTTGGCAGGCGATAAACGCGGTCGCCTTATGAATATTGTTCAATTCAAAGAAATCGATTAATAGGTTAGTGGCCTTTGTCGTCTCAATTTCAAACTCGTCTTTGCTGAATAGCTCATTTATCTTCATTGATCGGCCTCTCCGGTCTTTTCCAACATTCGTACCAACATTCTATTTGTTTATCATGGGCTATTTGGGTGCACTTCGCTTCCTTCCACTCGTTACATGTGGGGCAATAATGTGAGTCCCATTGATCGGAATAAAACAAAACGGTACAACACAAAGAACATATATCAGAGGCGTGCATGTTAGATCTATTGTCTCCGAAACAACTCGAGTTCGTGATCGATTCAACGGCCAGGTGGAACATAGCTCATGGCTCTGTCTCATCGGGAAAGACTATGGGCATCACATTCCGCTTTATGCAGGCTGTAGATCAATGCCCAGATAGCCAAATATGGATGATCGGCCACACCTCATCCACAATCTATGATAATGTAGTGAGGCTTATTTTGGAACCAAAAGGTGATGGGCCGGATCCTTTGGCTGTATTTAGACATTATTGCACGTGGAAAAAGGGCGATAGAGAGCTGTGGTATAAGGACAAAAAGATATCGACTGTCGGAGCCAAAGATTCGGGCGCAATCGGCGCTATTCAAGGAAAGACTATGAGCTTAGCTTATTGCGACGAGATGACTTTGTACCCGGAGAACATCATAGACATGATAGATACGCGCCTTAGAAACCCCCACTCAATGGGCTTTGCAACCATGAACCCCAGCTACCCAACGCACAAGATTAAGGGCTGGATAGATGAGGCCGATAAAGGCAACCCGAACTATTATCAACTTCATTTTAAGCTTGAAGATAACCCTTATCTCGATCAATCATACAAGGACCGCATAAAGAACTCGCTAAGTGGAGTGTTCTATAAGCGCAACTATTTAGGGGAGTGGTGTCTTGCAGAGGGTTCTATCTTTGATTTCTTTGACCGCTCTATCTATGTCTTGGGGCGCCCTCCTCGGGCAGCCGATTACTGGATCGTCGGAGTGGATTATGGTACCTCTAACGCTTTCGCTGCTGTTCTTATTGGTGTCAACTGTGGTAAGTATACCCAAGAACCACCCATGATGTGGGTTGAAAAAGAATATTATTGGGATTCAAAGAAGACCCAAAGACAAAAGACAAGCTCGGAGTTTGCGGATGATATCAAAAGCTGGCTGGAGCCTTATTCTGTTAAGTCCGTTTATATCGATCCTTCTGCTGCACATTTCAGACTCGATCTGCAAAGACGTGGTATTCATCCTGTTAATGCTGACAATGATGTTAATAATGGCATTATCAAGGTTACCTCAGAGATGAAGGCGGGAAAGCTGTTTGTCTGCGATTCATGCGTCAATCTGATCAGAGAGATAGAAGGGTACGTCTGGCATCCTAAATGTAAGGAGAAGGGCGAGGATGAGCCTTTAAAGCAGAATGATCACGCCGTCGATGCTTTAAGATACGCAATCAATACGCATAAGCCTGTCCGCTTTGACCAGGAAGAATACAATAAGAAGGTCGAGCAACAGATGCGACAAAACAGAAACATTAACGGGGTCAGACATCCCAACGACTATGGGTTTAGATAATTATGATAATACCAGACGATTTAGATAGTATGGTCGAGTTCATTACAGATCTCGACCTCGTGTGTGCAAAACACAGCCAAATATTGGGGAAAGTCGCTCTGTTAGATGGGCTAACGACATTCACCATGGACACCATAAAAAAATACGAGGAGCCTAAGTGATCATACCAACTAGTGGCAGACTTGTTCTGCAAAAGATTAAGCAAGAAGAAACGATTCAAAAGGGCTCGCTTATATTGCCCTCATCGCAACCTAAGCAGGATAGATATAGGGTTGTTTGCGCAGCTGGCGACTCTAAACATTGTGGCGTGCATATTGTGTACATAGACCGCTATAAGGGCGTAGAGATCATTAAAGATGGGGAGACCTACCTTGTCATTGAAGATCAGGACATCATCGCCTACGAGGCCGAGTAATGGCTGTTTGGATCTCGATATTAGAACATCCCATCGCATTTGTTTTATTTTGTTTGGGGGTTTGTATGGTCCTTTGGCAAATACAGGAATGGTAACAACGCCGTCTGACCCATTGGTTGGGTACTGGCAACGGTGGAATCTGTGTATTGGGCGTATCCCATTGCCCTTCCTAATTTAAGTCCAGTGGCGAGTATATATAGCGGGGTTCGAATCCTCAAGACGGCAAATTTTAAAGGAGTATCGTGGGACACTACGTTCATATAAGCGTTGTAATGTCATGCAATAACGAAGAAAAGCTAATTGCGATTGCCAAAAACCACATAAATGATCCCGATCTCTCTTTTGAAGCATCTGGTTACTTAAGGTACATAATTCAAGGGAAGAGTGTGGCAACGGGGCCCAAAGGTTCATTGTCAACCTGGGGAATGGTTGGTAATTACACTTCCCACGAAAACTTTGTGGATGGTTTGGTTCCTTTTTGGTCGGATCTATATAAAAATGATGACGTTCTTTTTAAATTTGAGCGTATCATTGTATTCTGTGAACCAGAGCAATCCCAGAGAGCGGAATGTTACGAAATTAGATACGACGCCCAACAGAAAGGTGTTCTGAGGGCTTTCCATTCACTGCCTTTTGCATGGATGCAATTTTAAGGATGATTAAATGATCTGGAACTACGTATTAAACAGCGTCCCCGACACCCACTGCAAATGCGATGTGCTTATAATGCGCAAAGACGGCAACCTCGAGCAGTTCTTTTCTGAATATGATGCTGTCATGCGCCTATGGCTATTACCGCAGATAACGGAAGAGAATTCCAAGCTATACAACGCTGTGCACTATTGGAGGGCTTTATGATACCTGCAAAACCTTGTCTTACGGTTTGGGTTGATACTGACGATGTTTCTAAGTTGGAAAAAATTAAGGGGTTCATGCCCGCTTATATGTATATTAACTCAGAACCAATTAACCCATATGAATGGGGAAAAACGGAAAACGAGGACTTGATAGTACGGTATAGGGCTACATCTTTCGTAAAGGTTATTAAACAAATGTTTATAGGGTAGGGCTTTGTGATCATAGACTGCATCTCAGACCTGCACGGCTATTACCCCGAACTAGAGGGCGGCGACCTGCTGATTGTGGCTGGGGATTTGACGGCCACACATTCTATGGAAGAATTCTTGATCTTTTGCAAATGGATTGACGAACAGAAATACAGAAAGGCTGTGGTAATAGGTGGCAATCATGATGAGTTTTTGATTGGCGAAGACACTCAAATGATAGTTAACACTATGCTCCCCACTGTTTACCTCTGCGACTCAGGCACTGAGTCCGACGGCCTGAAGATCTGGGGCTCTCCTTGGACTAACACCTTCGATGGCATCAACCCCCATTGCACGGCATTTACAGGAGATGAGGAGCTGTTAGCTAGTAAGTTTGCGCTGATACCCGATGACATTGACATACTTGTGACGCATGGGCCACCTCAAGGCATCCTAGACAAAACTAGGCGCGGAACGCACGTCGGAAGTATAGAACTACTTGCGCATTTAACCAGAATACGGCCACTTTTGCATATATACGGCCATATTCATGAGGGATACGGCCAAATCGAGCACACCTGGGATGGACCACATGGAACAGGAAGAATGATGCGTTATGTCAACTGCTCACATGTCAACGAGCATTATGAGCCAGTTAACAAGCCAATCAGGATTGTGTTATGAGCGATGGATTTGGCGGTATTGATCCTCCGATTGAGTTACCGCCTGTTAAATATCATGATGTGAACGGAAGAGAAGAGCATGAGGCAATCATAAAAGACGCGGTCAAGTGCAAAGAGTTAGGTGTTGACCAAGTTTATGAAACAATAATTTACTTGAAACGCTGGGGAGGTTGGTTGTGAGCTTCACTTCATTTAAGGTGGCAGATGTTGAGCTTACCGACGAAGAAAAGTCCCTTGTATTTGTCTCTCTTAATGAATTCTTATGCGAGTTGAGGTGGGAACGGCTAAACAGCGGCGACATGGAAAAAATAGAGGGGGAGGAAGAAGAGAAGACGATCGCTGGTCTCATGGCTAGAATGATGGCCGCTCTATAATCCCGCTTTAGCCGATTCTCTGGCTAGCCAAGCCCCGAATAATATACCGGCAGACGCTGTAAACACGTAGCATTTGGGAGGTTCCATTCCTATGTGGCTAGTGAAGATCCCGCACAGAGCCCCGAACGCAACAAGCTGGGTATAATATAACAGCTTACTCATTAGATAGGCGCCTCGTCCATTTTGACTATTTTCATATTGGCAGTCGGGCCATTCTTAGCGAACTTGTCCAACTCTTCAACCATTTTATTGAGCCTGTAATCAAGGCATCGAAACTCTTTGTCAGTTAATTTGTCCACGTTCATCACTCTGTTTATATCGATCATGAGAGAAGCCAAGGCGTAGCAAACAGTTTCCGGGTCTTGGGTCAAATAATAAGCTTTCAGCTTTTCAATCAGTTCTTTGTTGTCCATTCCCCCTCAACTAGCCTAAATAAAATATTTAATGATAGATTTGCCTTAGAAGCTCACACAAAACTTCACAGGCAGGTCGCTATTTCTTTCTATTATCCGCCCTGGAACAACGACTTAGAACCCAATCAAGGCAACGTCCGCCAGTGGCTGGATAACCTATATAGCAAGTTCCAGCCCATTGAGCAAAGTAGGTGGAACCAAAGTAATATCGACACGCTATTCTATGCTGGCGCCCAGGATTTTGTAAACAGACACTTTGGCCTTAACAACTCGGCCACTTTCAACAAGTTCTATTTCAATCTGCTTCAACAGCCTGTAAACATGGTGACGGGTTACGAGCGCCAGCATCGCAAAGGTTTTAACTATGTGCCATGCGAAGGGGCCGATACCCAGACAACCGATCAATACACCCGGCTGATCACCCACGTAGCTAATGAAGGTGGTGTACACGAACAGAAGTCGCGCGCTAAAGAGCAGGCCTGCATCACGGGGATGGTTCTTCTTCAGCCATATCTTGACTTCTCAGGCAATGATCCAGCCCAAGGAGAAATGCGAACAAAGGTCTGGGAATACAATAGCTTTCTGGTGGACCCGTACTTTCGCAACCCAGATATGAGTGATGCTCAATTTGTATGGTGTCAGGAGTACATATCAAAAAAAGAAGCTGAATTTCGATTCCCTGATAAGATAGGCAATATTGCGCCCATGGCGGGCACTCCACAACGATATGGATCGTTTTATTTCCTGCCTGAAAACTATAACATGGCACGCAACGACCTCATGGTTCTTAGCTATGTATGGTATAAGTGGCGCCGTAAAAAGAAAAGGCTTTATTCGCGGACTAGAAACCAATTCTTCGACTTCGCGGGTGGCGATCCCCAATTAGATCAGATTTTGTATGCAATCCCCGACATGGAAGAGGTGGAAGTCGAGGTTCCATGTTGGAAACTAGCGGTGGTTCTCAATGATCAACTTATGTTTCAAGGTGATAATCCCCTTGGTTTTGATGGGTGTCCTTTTGTTCCTTATTTTTGGAATTATGAGCCCCATATTAATTATTACGATCTGCGCTGTCGTGGTCTCGTTCGCACTATGCGCGATAGCAACTATTTGCTCAACCGTCGCATCATCATTAATCATGATATATCAGAAGCTACGATCAACCAAGGATGGAAACGCAAAGTAGGAGCTGTTGCCAATGAAGATAATCTTAAGCGTTCTGGGCAGGGCTGGGACGTTATTATCAATGAAGGCTATGAACTTACCGATTGCGAAAAGATTCTCCCAAGTGAAGTGCCTGCTTCCGATATGGCTCTGGCTGATCAGCTGCGTTCTCTTATATTTGGCACGTCGGGCATCGACCTAGAGAACTGGTCGGCTCAAGACGATAAGCAAGCCAGCAGCTTGACAACGATGCTCAAGCAAGCCGCTAACCTAATGGTTCTTCAAAAGTATTTTGACCAGTGGGATTATTCGGATAAATTACTGGGTGAAAGGCTGCTCCAAATAGCGCTCAACAATTGGAATGCAGAAAAGGTTCAACTTCTAATAGGGGAAGAGCCATCGCCTTATTTCTATTCAAAGATATTTGCCAAGTTCCAGGTGCTAGTTGAGGAGGGCGAACTAACGCCTACCCAACAGAACATGCAGGCCCAGCAGCTCATGGATATTAACACGGCGTTTGGCCGTGAGGTGTTCCCGCCCTCCATGATAGTTCCGCACATGAATATCACCGGCAAAGCCGAAGCCATCCAGTTCTTACAACAACAAGAGCAGTCCGCCCAAGCACAACAACAAGAATTAACCAACATACAACACACCTATGAAGAAGCAAAACTCAAAGAATTGTATTCGAAAGCCACAGCCAATATCGCAACGGCGAAAGAAAGGTACGGCCGTTTTGAAAGTAATATCGGACTCATGGAAGAACGTATTAGCGAAATTTCTAAAAACCGTGCGTTGGCAACCAAATCGAAAATGGAAGCCCTTGAAAAGATGATCGACGTAATAGGTAGATATGGTGAAATAGAAACCCATCTCAAGATGTCGGAGATAGATACGTTCGACTACCAACAAAAAGGCATAGAAGATTCGGAAAAACAGCAGGCTTATAAAGAGGCCGCTTCGAATGAATTTATATCCAAGTTAATGAATGGGCAATTCGGGCAACAAGACCCTTCACAAAATCAACAACAAATGGTACAATAACCTATAAAAATAGGTTGTTTAATGATCTTTTGTAAGTCGTGTGGAAATAATTTTATTCCAATTCTTAATGAATCATTTTGTAATAGAAGGTGTTATCTAAGATTATGGAGAAGGGAGTTTAAGGTAAATACTCCCGAGTCCCATAAAAAAAGACTAGACAGTCAAAATAAGCGACGCAAAGAGGCAACTAGAATAAGAAAGGGACTCCCTATCGATACCCCGTGTTTAAACCCCGAAAATGGGAAGGGATACCGAATGAAGGATGGCTATAAGCAGTTGCGGGACACACGGCATCCTAATTCTGATAAGTCTGGTTATGTTTTTGAGCACATTTTAGTAATGAGTCGCCACCTTCAACGACCGCTTCGCCCTAAAGAGAGAGTTCACCATAAAAACGGCATCCGTAACGACAACCGCATTGAAAACCTAGAACTTTGGTCTCACTCACACCCTCCAGGCCAGCGAGTTGAGGATAAGATCGCGTGGTGCAAAGAATTTTTAAAGCTATATGGACAATAAGCCGATTGCGCATGAACCCAACTTCCATTAAAGTTAAATTTATAAAGACCCCTTAGGAGTTTTATGTCTAAACCAAGAAGAATTGATGATCATAGCACCCCATTTGGGGGAAAGGAAGCGGGCTCACAGTTCCCCGCTGGACCTCACAAAGTTAAAATGGAGCGTTCTGCGGAGGGTGCTGGAAAGTTGCCTGAGTATGACGACACAACAGAAGATATTTACAGGGATCAAGAAGCGGGCATCAGCAAAGCCAAATCTCGCCCAATGAAGCCTGGATATCGTAACTAATTCCTTCAGATAGACCGCGCAGCTGAGGCGACGGTGCATACCAGTGTGTACTACTGGCGTAATAGATGGATCGCTGTACCGCCTAAGAACGGAGACGCTATGCACCTTCTGAAGTTTGGGGCCTGACTGAATATCAGAGCCCCCTTTTATAACAATATATACTCGATTTCGTGTATAACCATGTATAACTAGGTATAAGTCTCATGGCCAACAAAGTTCTCAAAGCCCGCGATGAAGTTAAAAAGAAAGTCGATGGCACCTGGCCTTGGACTTTCAACGCCCCGACTAAAGACGTATCCCATTCTGGTTGCTTGTCAGCTGGCAATGATTATGGAGTGGGTATTAGGCAGCCTGTCGGTAAGTTTGAAGCATCTGGCCCTGAATCAGGCCCTATACCTCAATCTCCTAAATGCTTTTCACCCGATGAGATATTCTATGGCTCAGATCGGAGGGGTTAGTGGAAGTCGAGTTTGGCTCAAATCAGCCTGTTAGATTCGCTAAAGGAAAATTAATGGGTTCAACGGGGGTCGAAGTACGCTGTAAATGCGGTAAGTCTGCCGGAAATGCTATTATGGGCAAGTCGGCCTTCGTTGCTTATTGTTCAGATTGTGACCCAAATAAACTTCAGCCTGCCGAATTTATATATAGGCCACCGAATGTCAAAAATTAAGCCTCTAAAGAACCCAGCTAACTTCATGGGAAGGTGCGTCACGTCTCCAGAATCTGGCAACACACCAAATGCATCCACCGCCATGGGCACTTACTATGGAACGGGCATTAAAAACCCTGTTGGCCGTATGAGATCTGATTCTATTGGGATTCGTCCAGTTTCTCGCAAGCAGCTCGGAACGCCTCCAAAGAATCTAGTATAGATATCTCTTTCCTTTCAATTACCGGCGGCTCTGTTGATAACGGGTGCCAGTGGTAAACGGAATGCAGCTTATTAGAATACCCGCAGCTCTCCCAACCTTGGGATGGATCGAACATAACATCGGTTAATATGATTGGGCCATCTTCTTTAAATTGAACGTTGCCCAGGACACGAACTCCTTTAGGCGGAAGATCATCGTTTACATCAATCCACTTCATTTGGTCCTCCAACTGCAAACGCTAAGGACGGAGTTCTTTCTAAGAATATCGAGTTCCGTTGGCTTGCGGGCTGCATAGGTACAGCATTTACAAACCTTCATACCGGAGCCGTACTCATGCGGATATTTCTGGGTCTGGCATTTGTGGCACAATTTTAGCGCGCTTTGCATTGAAGGATACCTCTCTATATACAGCGTCTACCTGCTCGTCCGTCATATCATCCTCTTCTCTTTCTTCCAACTTATTTCTATTGAATTGAAAGTCATGGATACTGTCAGAAACGGTCTTATTTGCCGTTAACAGCCCCTTAGCATACTGACCCCACATGGCGCGTTCGGGAATCATCCAGATGACCTTTATAACGTCACTACCGGGGTACGCCTTAAATAACATGGAATTGGTCTGGGCTTTGGGCTTTGTAAGTCTAGGCTGCCAAATAAGGCGCTTATTGGCCCCGTCGTCTTCAGTGCGCGCATGGGCGAAGATATAGAAGGGATGATCCCCAAATGGGCGCTTGTCGATTAGATCTTGGCAACATTCCCCAATGTCGAACGACTGCTTGGTGAGATGTTGATAACGATCATGGGCGTCTAATCTATTGATTTTCATGGGCTAGCCTCTAATAAAGAAATTAATCTATATAAGAGTTATTTAACCAACACGCGTGCCGGCGTCAATGGCAAAGGTTTAAATGTCCGTAAATCCCCAAGAAAATGTCCTAGCGCAAGAACAACAAAAGCCATCCGATAAGGAACTGAACTTCCGTAAACAGGAAGAAATGTATCAAAAGAAGCTTGACCAAGAGAGAACTGCCCGAATAGCGGCTGAAGAAAAGGTTGCCCAATACGCACAACAGACCCTGAATAAGGCCCACACCATAGATGATGACGATGACAGTGATGAGCCTTATGTGGATCGCAGGCGCCTTGAAAAGAGGCTGGGTAAGGTTGTCCAGCAAGTAGGCAATGATACCGACACTAAGATCCAAAACGCGGTACAAAGCGCCTTGGCTGCTGAAAGACGCACCCAATGGCTGAAGAACAATCCAGACTTTCAAGAGGTAATGAGCCATGCACAAGCTTTCGCTGACAGGGACCCAGAATTGGCAGAGACTATATTGGAGATGCCTGATGGCTTTGAGCGTCAAAAGCTGGTTTATAAGAACATTAAAGCGCTTGGGATTCATAAGAAGCCAGAAGACCAGCCGAAGATCCAGGACAAGATTGACAGCAATAGGCGATCCCCATATTACCAGCCGTCTGGCATGTCAGCTCCTGGGTATGGAATATCCAACGGTGGCAAAGACGTCAGCCCAGCGGAGGGCCAAAACGCCTATAAGAAGATGATGGAACTGAAAAGTCGCTTAAGGATCTAATTCCCATGGAAAGATGTTCTAAATGCAACATTGAAGGCGACTTCTTCGTAAAATACAGAGTTTTTGGCGGGGAAGTGGGGCCTTTACAAAGACTGTGTTCTTTGTGCAACAGGGCCTTTGATATTCAGGGAGAATTGTTGAATGAGTTCTTGAAGGACGACTTCGGGACTTTCCCTGTGTCGCAGGTCACAAAGAACATGATTAATGCCCGTAAAGCCAGATCTGAGGGTAAAAGCCCTTGGTTTGGGAACGAAGAAAGCTGACAAAACATTGGTTTCGGGGTGACTATAAGTGGAACCTCGGTTATTCCCTCGCCTCCCAATATTCCATGGGCTTGAACATGGCAAAAACCTCTTCCACCATCTCCTTGTCCTTCAAAAACTTGCTTATGGCAACATTAAAATCGTTCTGAAGCTCGAATGAGTCTTTGCCTTTAGCAGATATTATTTTTCTGGATTCGGGCGTTTGAATGAATCCAATCCACTGATCGTTTACAGCATCCCAAAGAGTCGGAACCCTTAAGTAGACGGGGGATTTCCCCTCTAAGTGCATGCACAGTTGCATATAGCTGTTAGATTCTGTGCCTGTTTTCATGGCTTACTCCTATAGCGCTCTTCAATGGCACATAGACGGCCGTGGAAGTCTTTCATTTCTAAATGAATTTCATTGTGAACTTCCCTGATTAGTTCGCTATTAGCTCTAATTTGATCTTGCATATGTCTTGTATCGGCTCTTGATTCTGTTCTATTCCAGGCAAACAGACCGACCATACCCACGAACATTATTATAAATTGAGCCCATTCCATATTTTCTCCCGAATTTTATTTTTTAATACATGGAATTGGATTACTGGTTTTCTTGAAACTATCCAGTTTATAAATTTTTGAATCTTTTTTGGGGCAAGAACAACAAGGTTGTGTCCATATTCTGTTTCCATTATTTCCACCTAATTAGTTCTTTGATGTGATGACGCAACAAAAGGGCTATATATAAAAACGACACGCCAGTAATAAATCGACCCAGATTGCCGGCATTATCCGACATCATCCATTTTAATATTGCCATAATTTGCGCCTAAATAATTCTTTTGATACATCTTATTATACGCAAGCATAAGCGTTATATGCAACTTCTATCGCAGATCCAGCGTCACGGATACCCGATATAACCGCAAACGGACGTAGTACGGTTTCGTCCACGGAGCCTTATATCATCGTAATTAGACAACCAGGAAACAAATGTCTATTACAACTACGGGTAATCTTGGCCCCATGATCTTGCAGTCTCTCGCGCCTGCGATGCTTTATGTGCCAACACCCACAATGAACTATATTTTGGTCTGCGACAAGGTATCTATGCCAGCTAATGGCGGAACTACTTGCCGATTCATGAGACCAAGAGCCCTAGTTCCACCTACAATTCAATTGGGGAACTCAGGGATTGATCCACCAGCTCAAGTGCCACAACGCGACATCATTGATGCGCAAATGGCGTTCTTCGGAACGGGCTGTATCATCAACGAGCAAGTTATTTTGCAAGACCAAGAAGGAGTACTCGCATGGGTGTCCGAGCGTCTTGCTGTAGCTATGCGCCAAGCTGAAGACTTGATTCTTCGCGACTACATTGTATCCGCAGCCAGCCAAATTAATGCTGGTGGTGGATCTAATGGCGACAACCCAACTAACCTCGGAATTTCTGATTTCAGCTTAGTTGCAACAACACTTGATACAAATAATGCTTATAAATTTATGAGCGGTATTGAGGGTATGGATAGATTCGGAACAGGCCCAGTACGTAGCGCATATTTTATGCTGTCTTCTACTGAGCTGCAGTCCGATTTCGATGGTTTAGTTGGCTCCGGCTTTCTATCCCAATGGAACTATCCAACGAATGCAAGTGCGCTTCCAAGCGAATACGGATCTGTGTTTAACACACGTATCCTGACTAGCTCTGAAGCTCCTGTTGCGCGCGGTGCGTCCAAAAATGGCAATGATGTCTATTACAACACTGTCTTAGGCAAACAGGCCATTACGCACATTAACCAAGATGGTTACTCTATGAATCTTATTTATAGAGATCCTTACTATTCTGGAATGCTGGCTCAAAACGCCACTATTGCGGTGAAGTTTGCTCAAGCGCAAGCGATCACCCAAGACACAGCCATCCGAAACCTGATTAGTACCAGACTCTCGTCTGTTGCTGGTCCATAACATAAGAGGTTTATCATGGCTGAATATTCAAAAATGGCAAAAGGTCATTTCACATCAACAGGTGGTGCGCAGGTTATTAACCTTCCGTTCCAACCTGACCGTATTGAAATGACTAACTTTACAGCGACAGCGACTCCCGCTAACCATGGCATTCCATTTGCATGGTGGGACGTTTCAATGGGTCAAGGCACAGGTCTTGGATTCGTTAACAACGCTACTCCTGTTACTACAACTGGTCAGTTTTTAACTGGTGGTTTCAGCACATTTGCAGCGGGTCAACTGCTTCAATTTGGGCCTACTTACCAATATACAAACTCTGGTAACCCAACGTTCTCTATTAGCCAACACGCGACAGCTCCTGTTGTGACAACTTCGGTTGCTCACGGCCTAACTAGTGGCAATGTTGTGATATTTGAGAACCTTTATCAGACGGCGACTACCGGTATGGTACAAATCGCTGGAGTTCCATTTACAGTGACTGTAACTGGTGCTACAACATTTACCATCAACTGGAATACAAACCAGTCGACATATGCTGCGTTCGACAGCTCTACATCAACAGGTCATGCCGGATCTTGGAAACAAGTCCTGTACCCTTATTTGTATTGCCCGAACCAAGCGGTGATTACTGCGATTAATACGACAACTAATGTCATTACTACAGCAGCAGCTCACAATTTCGTGGTTGGCCAAGAGGTGGCGTTCCGTATCCCAACAATTTGGGGTACAACACAGCTCAATAGCTTGCCAAATATTGTGATCCCAGGATCTCCAGGTTACTATTATGTAACTGCGGTAACGCAAAATACATTTACAGTATCTGGTAATCTGACTGCATTTACAGCTTACAACTCGAACTTTGGCGGTGGTGCCGTGATACCTACGGGTGCATGGACATTCCCACAAGTAGTTCCTGTTGGTGATCTGAATACTGGTGGCGTCCCCTACAGTGGTGGTGCGTTGTATCCTTCTCCGCTGGTTTACAGTGGCTATGGAAACACACAGGTACCGACTATTAACGGTCCTGCTATTCAGGGTGCATTCGTTAACAACACAAGCCAAGGATTCATTATTGGAGCTGGTAACATCAAAGTTGGTGCTGCCGGTGCCGATACATCATCCCATCTGGTCGGTGCTGCTGAGGATGTTATTTACTGGGTTGCATACTATGACGACCTTTCGATGAACTAATTGAAAATGGCATAGTGATTCTAGACACTTCTATGCAAGTCGTGTAGCTTAAAAACTACACGTCGCAAGGATGCCGGGGAGTCAGTTCCCTGGTATTCCCTTGTTACATAAATCGCTTATCGGACATCCCAATGGCTTATAACCCACCCCTAATGTTTGGTCCTATAGCACCCGAAAACAACCCGCCGATCCATCCCCAATACTTCAGGCCCAAAGAGTACAACATCGATTCCATTACTAATGGGGTTACAACTCTAGTAACTACCACCACCGCCCATGATTATGTCGTCGGCCAATTAGTACGCCTATTAATCTCTCAGATCTTCGGGGCTCGCCAGTTCAACGAACAAACGGCTTATGTTATAAACATTCCTTCAAATACCTCCATCACCTTAGCCCTAGATTCAAGCTCCTTTGACCTGTTTCATGCCAACCCAGCCCTAGATACCACCCAGCCCCAAGTCGTTGCTGTAGGCGACGTAAACAACGGCATCATCAATTCACAGGGAAGATTCGTTAACGGAACCTTCATACCGGGTTCTTTCAGAAACATCAGTCCCCTGTAACTAGCGTAAATAAAATATTTAGTGATATCTCTAAGGTTAATTCAAAACAACCTTACTAGGTATCGATGGAACATAAGAAGCCTGAAATTCACAAATCAGCTCAAAAAGATCTAGACAAAGCAGAACAACAGTTTGAGAAGTTCGATCAGGACGTTAAGAACTTAACTTTGGATCGCATGAATGCGGCTCCCAAAGAAGAGGCTGAACCGCAAACTAAATTGTCGCAGCGCGAGATCGCCAACTCCAAAGAAATCTATTTAAAGCCAAAGCGCACAATCTCTTCCAAAGAGAAATTCAATGAGGCGCACAGAGCTGACTATGAATTTGCAAAAGAACTGGTTTATTTCACAGCTGAGAACAGGGAACTAATAGGCCAACACATAGAACTATGGACAAAGCCTTTCCCTGGTATACCGGCTGAAGAATGGGATGTGCCAACAAACAAACCTGTTTGGGGACCTAGATATTTGGCAGAGCGCATCAAGGGTTGCACATACCACCGTCTTTCCATGGAAGAGAGTAGGGGGGTTGTTGGAAGCGACCACATGGGAACTTACATGGGCGCTGTTGTTGTTGATTCAACAGTCCAAAGGCTGGATGCACATCCTGCATCTCAACGTAAATCTGTCTTCATGGGAGCTAGTGGGTTTTAATGAGAGAACGCGTCGAAGATTTAGGTCGCATTTCGGTTATGGTTGACCAGGTCTTATGTCTCGACGTTTGGGATTTATATCGTGGTCGCAACAAGGACTTTGAAGAATTCTTTGAGAGTCTCGATGAAGAAAAACAAGACGAACTTTTGCGAAACCTGATTTATGGGATTGCTGCGATTAAAGAGAAACTGGAAGAAATCAGCTCTATAGCTGAGGGAACGGACAGGCTAAATGAACCTCCTCTCTGATATCATAACTTACGTCCGGCGGATCATAAAGAGCCCTTCAAACGCTCAGATCACTGATAATCTAATTATAGATTACATTAATCGGTTCTGGCTCATGGATGTCGATGCCCGAATTCAGCTATTTGATCTAAAAACAAAGTATCAATTTCAAACGATCCCGGGCATTGATTCTTACAACATGCCCCTTTATGACTTCCAAACGGAACCTGGGTCACAAACTATTGGGCTTTATCCTGTTTACCAGGGATTTTCCAACCCTTGTTCTGTTAATGGTTACCAAGTCCCATTTTATTCAAACCGGCAGTCATTCTCCAATAACTTTGAAACCATTTTGCAATCTCTACCGCAAGCTGGAACAGGTGATGGAACCGCCGGGCCTTACCAATTGGCCTTACCATTTTTCCCGGCTATCCCCGGACACATCGACATGTCGGGTATAGTCCAATATGGGGCCAACACTGATCCAATTTACACAGACACGTTTAAAACAAATATTCCAACCACCTCTGTATTTTCAGCTGTTTACATAACTGCTCAAGACGTCAATGGGAAAAATGTAATCGTGGCAGACAGTGGCCAGTTCCTGGATACCACAGGTGATGGTGATCTCTATGGCCTTCTAATGGAGCCGGGGAATGCCCCTTTTGGAAATCAGGCGCTTGCGGGTGGTTATGATGTCTCTACAAACACGGTAAATTACAATACCGGGGTTGTTAATCTTACGTTCCCAGTGTCCATACCACAAGGTAACCCAATACAAGCCCAGTGCTACTTTTATGAGCAAGGCATGCCAAGGGGCATTCTGTTCTTTGATAACATCATCAAGTTAAGACCTCCTCCAAACATACCTTACCTGATCGAGATGGATGCTTACCTAAGCCCAGCTGCCTTCCTTATGTCGGGAGCCTCTATTCCTTTTGGATACATGGCTGAGTACATAGCAAGGGGAGCTGCTCGAAAGATCTTGGCTGATACCGGAGATATCGAACAGTTTCAATTCTACGAGCCTTTATTTATTGAACAAGAACGCCTTGTTTGGAAGCGCAGTCAAAGACAGTTTACCGCCAATCGTACAGACACCATTTTCAGCGCTAATTGGGGCCAAAATAATACAAGCAATGCAGGGGGCACACAAATATGACGATTTCTTACACTACCGGTATCCCCGATGCTAACCACAACCCTTCTATAGATCAGCCCAACATGTTGATCAATAATGACAATATCAAACAGATCATTGGGATTGACCATTGTAGTTTTGATCCACCAGTCGGCGAAGTTAGTGGCCAACATTTGCATGTCACCTTTCCCATTGCTCAATCTAACCCGTCCCTAACACAAATTCAGACTCAGCTTTACCCCAAGGCTTTTGGATCTGGTACTACATTACTTGAGACATACACAGCGGCTCGAATGTCGAACAGCGCTCAAATAAATGGTTACCTTCCATTTGTAAAAGCACTGTTTACATTTACCGGGGTTCCAGGACCTTACCCTGCTGTCATTACTCAGCCTACAGATACACTTACGGTAAACGTGGCTAATATTACTCAAACATCAACCACCAGTGTAACTGTTACTTTTTCAACACCTCTACCCTACACAACCTATAGGCTTTTCCCAAGTGCAGAGTCGACCGCCGCGTGGCCATTCAATTTAATCACTAAAAATCTGACAACCATTGTGTTCAGCGGAGGACTCATTTCTAATAGAACGTTCTCTTACATGGTGATCTAACATGGGCGAAAAGATCCTTGTTGGTAACCCGGTTACAAAAGGCCTAGTAAATAATAGAACTGCGTTTGGCATCGATAATGATGCCTTTCCTGTTCTGACTAATGCCTATCAGTGGCGCGGTCGTGTGAAGCGCAAGCGTGGAACAAGTTTACTAAATAGGTTAAAGCGATACTTCGACTCTACTAATGTGTCATATTTCCCAGCCCCTGGGACTGCTCCTGTCAGTGCAGGTGGGGCTATCAATATACTTACAGCATTTAGCCTTCAGGCTAACGGCAACATCGTTCCTGGATCTGTAATAATCACTGATACAACAAGTGGCGAGGTTTATACAGATCCCGCCATGGACGGCACCTTAGTCGGAAATATGGCTCACGTTGGCACAATAAATTATGCCACTGGAGCCGTTGTGATCTTGTCTTCTGCAAACCATGCTGTGACTGTAAAATTTAATTACTATCCAGATCTTCCCGTAATGGGGTTAGAGGAGCTTAACCTAGTACCTGAAGACTTTCCCGGGACTTTGGGATTTGACACTAGATATTCTTATAATATTTTACCCACAGCTCCATACAACATTTACAGCGTCAGCTTTTACAAGAACCCAGTTGCCACATCGCCTTATAATTATCCGGGCTATGTTCGTAAGACAAACTCTACCCCCACTTCTTGGAATGGACAAGATTACCAGCAGTTCTGGACGGTCAATTACGAGGGTGCTCTATGGGCTACTAATGGGATTACAATCCCTTTTACCAAGACTAATATTGGTATGCAGTACAAGCCCATTATTACAGTTACAGTCACAGCGGGTGGTCCTCCAGCTATTGTTAACCTTCAGATAACAGGTCACGGCCTAGTAGTAGGTGACTTTCTGTTTATAAACGAGGTAGTGACCACTACAGGCATTAACTACCAGACGGGATATGTAACAGCTGTTATCGATGCAAACAACGTGACGGTTGAATTCCCCAACGCCACGATTGCAACCAATGGAACAGGTGGTATAGCTCAATATTTAACCAATAGATCCGATGTCACTAAGGATGGGATCAGGTGGTATGACGGAGACCCAACAGATGGTAACTCTAGTACTCCAACCTTAAGCGGGAGTGGTGGGTGGGTAAACTTTGCACCTCCTTTATCTAATCTGGCTTTCTCTATAGACGATTCTCCACCAGCTCAATATTACTTGGTGGGGGCTCGCCTTATAGTACCTTTTAAAGACCGTTTACTATTTTTTGGTCCTGTCATACAGACATCTACTGCCAATTCACAGATCTATTTACAAGACACGGTAATCTATAGCCAAAATGGTAATCCCTATTATACAGCGTCTTTCACTGGGGCTGTTACGTCTGCTACTACGGTCTTTAACCCCATTTTAACTCCGGTTAACCAACTTGCCAATGCAAACTCTTATTTTGAAGACCTGACGGGGTTTGGGGGATATATCACTGAAGGCTCACAACAACCTATTACTACAGTTGCTACAAACGAAGATGTTCTCATGGTCGGATTCAGTGGGAAAGAGACGCGGTTTGTGTATACCGGCAATGACATTGTGCCTTTCAACTTTTTCACTGTTAACTCGGAATATGGCTCTAACAGTACCTTTTCTTCTATCAACCTGGATAGGGGAGCATTGAAGGTTGGGGACCGGGGTATCATTATTAGCAGCCAGGTGGCATCGCAGCGTATCGATCTGGCGATCCCAGACCAAGTGTTCCAGTTCAACTTAACTAATAACGGTACTCAACGAATAACAGCCCAACGAGATTTTATTAATGAGTGGGTTTACTTTACTTACCCAGATAATGAGATCCCTTGGAAATTCCCCAACCAGACACTGCAATACAACTATAGGGACGACTCATGGGGTCTGTTTAACGAGGCTTATACAACCTATGGGCAATTCCAAAAGGTAACGGGATATACATGGGCCACAATTGGGCAGAGATACCCAACTTGGTCTGTTTGGAATGATCCCTGGAATGCGGGATCAGCAACTCTATTACAACCAGAAGTAATCGCGGGTAACCAGCAGGGATTTGTTGTGTTTCGTGAAGATGGAACCGACGAGTCAAATTCTTTATATATACAATCCATTTCGGGAAGCACTGTAACGTCCCCAGATCACACATTGAACGATGGGGACTATATTATCATCAGTGGGACCATTGGAACGATTGGAGCGCAAGTAAACAACAAAATCTTCAGGGTTGCCAACGCAACAACTAATACTTTTACTTTGAATCCCACAATTGGTGCTGGTACATATTCAGGTGGTGGGCTCATTAAGCGGATGTATGTGCCTTTTGTGCAAACCAAACAATTCCCCCTAGCTTGGGATATGGCGAGAAAGACGCGAATAGGTCCTCAACAATATTTGCTGAGTACTACAAAACGGGGCCAAATCGAATTGCAGATTTATCTAAGTCAAAACTCCAGTTCAGCATTTAATGCCAATCCTTTCATATATAGCGACACTCTCTATACTTGCCCTGAAAGTACCAATTTGGGCTTAACGGCTCCCAACACAAATCTACTCATGATTGCAGATGTTGAAGATGGCACAAGTGAGCAAGCCCAAATCTGGCATCGCATGAATACGAGCTTGATCGGAGATACTGTTCAGCTTGGATTCACCATGTCCGAAGCCCAAATGAGATCTTTATTGCCCATTGGACAGGCTTTTGCAATCACGGCCATTACTCAAGCTTATCCATGTGTTTTAACTTGTTCTGGACAATTTGCAGCTGGGTCTCTCATCACAATTAATGGGGTGGTGGGCATGGGGGAGTTGAATGGGAATAATTATTCTGTCATCTCTTCAAATTCAACCACCGTAACCATAAATGTTGATTCAACGGCTTTTGCAGCCTATGTATCTGGTGGAACGGCAACCGCTCTTCAGTTGCCCAACCAATTCTCAGAAATTGAATTGCATGCGTTTGTTATTGATGTAACCCCATCCCAGGTACTCGCCTAATGAGCAGCAATGTATCTAATCAAATGCCTTACTTGCGGACCTCAAGGACATTCCCTGAAGATGCGCAACCCTTAAGTGTTGAACTTACTCGTAGCTATTTGGACATTGCAGAAAAGGTCAATGATCGCACTATAGGGATTTTTGTCCCCAATAAACCCACAATCACGGGCGAGTCCTGGTTTCTCAACACCGGTAAGAAGCAACAGACTCTAAGACAGATTTACCCAATTACCAGCACCGCGGCTTTTGCTCATGGTATCAACTTTTTAAATGTAGAACGTTTTACAGTCATAAGAGGTATAGGTTTTGACGGCACTAATTATTATCCCATTCCTTATGTTTCTTCTGTTGCAGCTGCTAATAATATGGGTATTATTGTGACACCTACCCAGGTTGTTTTAAGCCCGGGTGGTGCAGCCCCTGCTCTCACACAGGGGACAATTATTTTAGAATGGTTGAGTCAGATTTAAGCTCGTCCTTAGATTCAAATATTTCTTTTCTAGATTCTCTTATTAATTCGTCCAAGATCTTGGTTGTGTTTTCGTCGAATAGATATTCCAATGTCGATTGAAACCTGACTGCGCTGCGATTTTTGTATGCTTCGGTGCTCATGGTAAATCTCCCATTTTCGATGAGGCACACAATACAAGCATTATTTGAAATGCGTCAATTGGTATAAATTAATTTAACCTGGTATCTTGGAAGAAACAGAGGTTTGTTATGACCATGAGCGCAACAGGTATGAGGCCAGGAAGAAGTTCTACAGGAATGGCCCCTTCATTGAACGTTGGTAAAGCCAAAGCCGGCTATAAACCAGCTCAGATGCAACAGTTCACGCCTGAACAAATGCAATTGTTAGAACATATGCATAGTCTGGTTGGTCCTGACAGCTTTCTATCTAAGTTAGCTGGTGGGGATGAGGAAATGTTTAACCAGCTTGAAGCACCTGCGATGCGACAGTTCCAGGGCCTACAAGGCAACATATCCTCTAGGTTTAGTGGCATGGGAAGTGGTGGCGCCAGACGTTCTAGTGGCTTTCAGAACACCATGAATCAGGCCTCCAGTGACTTTGCAAGCCAACTCCAATCACAGCGTATGGGCCTACAGCGCAATGCCATCAAGGACCTTTCTGACATGAGCAATCAATTGCTTAGTCAACGACCATATGAGAACTTTTTGATCAAAAAAGACCCCAGCTTTTTTAAACAAATAATGATGTCATTAGGTAACCAAGGCGCGCAATTTGCTAGTAATGCGGGGCAATATGCAATGATGGGGGGAATCTAATATGGTCCAAATATTAGAAGATAATAGCTCTGGGTCTCTTTTCGGAAAGGCCATTGCATCTGGAATACAGAAAGGTGGAGAAGGTATCCAGCAAATGTTTGCCGATAAAATGAAGCAAAAAGCAGAAAAAGATTTTTTTGATTCCCTTTTTAATCCACAAAAATCGCAAGCTTCTACAGCTTCAAAATCCACAGATATAGGCACAAATCAATCGATAAATAACGATCAATCAAAAAGTGTTTATTCGCAAATGGGCGAACAGCAAAAAGCCATGCTAGCTCATAAATATCCTCACGTTGCACGTCAAATGCAAGAAGAGGAAAAAATTAACAGAAAAGAGGCAATAGCTAAGGAAAAGAGATCCACTGAACGTTCCGATAAATATTTAGATGCTATCGGCGAAGAACAGAAAGCTTTGAATGGCCAGATGTTTTCTTTAAATGCTGCAAAACAAGCCGTCATGGAAGGTCAAGAAGGTCTCAGCGGAGACTTTTGGGCCGACTATTTTCATTTGCCCCAACTCAAATCTGCAAGCGGGGCTACTCTAGATGCGACGGCAAAGACGCATTTATTGACATCTCTTAAGAATTTAAGCGGGGGGCGTCCCAATATGTTTCTCGAAAGGCAGATTTCTCAAGCATTCGCTATGCCTGGTGGATCGAGAGCTGGTAACTTGGCAAGATTAGAAGTCTTGGAAACGCTTGCAAAAATGAAAGAGACGGAAATTGCAAAAGCAAATGAAATAACCGATCTCTATGAGAGCCAAGGACAGCCTATCCCTGGTAATATCCAAAGAACAGTCACTAGGGAAATCCAGCCTGAAATTCAAAAAATTCAAAAGAATGCTACTTATGCGCTTCAAGAACTCATGGAATCTTCGAAAAAGCCGGAACAGCTAGCTAAGATGCGCCGAGTCTCTAAAGGAACTCCTCTTACCCAAACCAAAGCTAAATATGTTTTTGAGAAAGCTAATCCGGGTAAGAGTATAGAGACAGCAACAGAAGAAGAGATAGAGCGTGCCACTAAGCTTGCTAAAGGCCTTGGCTATGATGTTGATGCCTATGAGGGCGAATAGATGCCTAATGTCTTTAAGTCATTTCAAAAGACTATGGCAAAATCAAACGATGCACCCCAAGCTGCGCAAGTCTTCAAAGATATTCCCCAACAAGCCTTTTCTGTTTCTCCAAAAACTGATGATAAAGAATATGATCAATTCTTAAGCGATGAGAACATGGAGAGACGCAGTGAACAGGGGATTGTAAAAGCTCAAACTAATTTATTGAAAGGAGCGTTAGGCCTACCTGGAAATATTACAGCTGCTGCTAATCAATTAACTGGCGGTCATGTACCCCAAATAAAGGCAGCTTCTAGAGTTCTTCCAAGTTCAGAAGATTTATCCGAATATGAAACAAAACTATTTGGTGATTATACAAAACCTCAAGGTGAATTCGATGAGACAGCTATGGAGTTTATGCAAGACGTTGGGGCTATGCTATCTTTACCAGGAGTTGGATCTGCGGCTGGAACCGGTGGAAAATTCATCAATGTAGCCAGAAAATGGCAGCCTATTGTGACTCCCTTATTAGGAGCGACGGCAAAAGAATCTGCAAAGTCTTTAGGGGCTGAAAAGGATAACGCGGGTCTTTTTAAAATAGGCTCTATGATTCTTGCCGACGTGCTCATTAATCGAGGTAAAGGGTCTCAATCCTATGTAAATGATTTATTCCAAAAATCGGATGCCGCTCTACAAGTTGGAGCAAAAACTAATGTAAATGCTTTAAGATCGTCTCTTATTAACACCAAATCCTCACTTTCTTTAGGCGGTAAATCTCCAGATAAGGCAAAGGCACTTGAGAAAATCGAAGAAGTTTTATCTTCTATGAAGCGCAAAGGCAAAAACTATGAAATGGATGTAAAAGAATTCCCAGCTTTCCGTAAGTCGATAAATTCAGTTAGAGAGACATTGGGGGGATTCAACCCCGAATTTCCTAAAGGAGTTAGGAAGCGAGCTATTCGAAACTTAGAAGATGTAAAAAAACAGATTATAGATGCTGGCATGTCCTATGGAAAGCAACATAATCCTGAGTTTGCAAAATATTGGAGCGCTGCGAATGAGGCTTCAAATATTAATAGCCGAAGCAACATAGCTACCAAGTTTATAAAAGAATATGTAAGCCCTAAGACCTTCGCTAGAATCCTGGGTGGTAGTGGTGCTATACATGGAGTAGGATCTGCGATAGCTGGAAAACCCGTATTTACGTCATTGGTTAAAGGAGCAGCCTTGGCAGGTGCTGGTGGTGGAGCGGGCGCGGCAGCCTATGGATCGGGAAAAGTTTTGTATAGAATGACCAAAAGCCCAGTAATGAGAAAATACTATGCCAATTTATTCAAAGCTTCTCTTAACAAAGATGGGCCACTCGTGGCTAAATATTCGGCTAAAATAGAAAAAGAATTGGAAAAAGAAGAATTCGAAGAAAGCGATTTGATAGGCTCAATCCTAAATCATTAATCTATAAATAAAATGCGCCGCAAAAGCTGATCAATATCGCGGCCCAAAATATTAACTCTCCAACCCAATTTTCTTCGTTTCTCATTTCTTCCCTTCCTTCAATAGGTCGATAAACATTTCATAGAGGCGGTCTGTCCGTCCGGCTTGAGTGTCTATTTTGGCTTCTAAAAGCTTCATTTCAGATTTTATGTCCCTGGTGAACCACCACAATATAACAACCATAGCAATGATTGTTTGGGCATTAAATCCCTTAAAAAATTCAATAGCTTCAGTCATTTCATTTCTCCATGTTTTTTAAAGATCTGGCTATATCGTGTAATGGAATACACATCCCATATATGAGTAAGAATATGACCCCAGTTCCAATCAAAAATCCTTCAAGGCTCATAATTTTTCCTCCGTTGCAAATAGTTCAGCAGGTGCAACTCCCTTAATAATTAAAACAGTTTCAATTTTAACTATTTCTTTGCTCAGATCTCCAATATCGCTTTTTAAGCTGAAAAAACATCCGAATATTATGCCCCCTAATGTAATAATAATACTGACTGCGCTTATGAAGAGGTGCCAGTCGAATCTTTTATCAGTCATTGGTTTCTCCTGTTGAGAATCTTTCATACGCTTCTTGTCCCACCTCTTCTGAGCCGCGATACTACGGGCACTTCTAGTAAGGACTTGAGGCACATCGGATTCGGACATGGTTCTACAATTCTCATTTTTTCTCCTGTTATCATAGACAAATTGATCTTATTTCTCACCTAAAATGATTATTAGATGGCTGGGTAGCGCATAAACTGGGGGTAGGTTAAATTTTAATTTAACACACCCATTCAGGAGTTTGCCATGACTATCCAACCCGGCGCAATGCTGTATACCCAAGGCTTCGGATCTCGTCCAGAAGGCGTTGAGGTTCCCCATATTGAAACTAGACCCCCAACCTATTCCGATAACATTTATGATATTGGAAAGAGATGGGTTGACACAGCCGGCGGAATTGAATATTGCCTGACTAGCTATACATATGTCAGCGGAATCAAAAGCGCTAATTGGGCGTTCTTGGGTGCTGCTGCTGGCGATCTAAACACTTTGACCACTGAAGATGCCGTTGTTGTGACCCCGACAGCTGGCAACATTGACGTAATAGGCACAGGTAGCACCACAACCACAGGTGCTGGAGATACCGTAACCGTCAGCCTTACAGGTCTTACAAACCACAACGTCTTAATAGGTGCAGGCACAGCAACGATCACAAAAGTGGCACCTTCTGCCACATCTGGCGTAGCATTAGTCAGCGCAGGTGCAGCAGCCGATCCCATCTTTGGAACTGTCTCGGTTGCGGGTGGAGGAACTGGCGTAACTTCGATTACAGCACATGATCTCATTGTAGGAAATGGAACAAGTGCAGTCACCTTACTGGCTCCTTCAGCAACTTCCGGTGTCCCTCTAATTTCTCAAGGCGCAGCAGCAGACCCCGCTTATGGCACTGCCGTTGTAGCTGGAGGAGGTACTGGGGCTGTTACTTTAACTGGGGTCTTGACTGGAAACGGAACATCCGCAGTCACAGCAAATGCCGTCACCGAGCATGGAGTAGTTTTAGGGGGCGCTTCTAATGCAGTATCCTCCCTAGCGGTAGCAGCCACAGGTACTGTTTTAACAGGAGTGACAGGAGCCGACCCAGCATTCACCGCGACCCCATCTGGGCTCACTTCTATAACCGCGACATCCTTCATTACATCATCTGCCACAGTTGGTACGACATTTACAAATAATAGTTTAACACCTACGGGATCGGATGCCAATATCGATCTCCTCGTAAATGGAAAGGGAACAGGTGGAGTTATCCAATCACGTGGCTTAGTAGGTGGTGATATCACCATGGAAGCTACCAACACCGATAACACCAATGGTGCCTCTAGGGCTGGCTTTGAAGCTGCTGTAGGTGGCACAAGCGCAGGTGATGCTTATTTCCAATCCCTCATATCAGGCGGCCAAGTCTTTTCATGGGGTATTGATAATTCAACAGCAAACGATGATTGGGTTCTTTCAAAGTCAGCAACCCTGGGAACAAGTAACCAACTCAGCATCGATGGCACAAGCGGCGCTTTATTAACTGTAGCAGGGATCACAGCTGGAACAGGCAACATCACGGCTACTGCGGGTGCGGTGAATGCTGGCACAAGCATGACAGCCACCTTAGGAGATATCACGGCTACCAATGGCAATCTTTCTCTGGCGACTGCTGGAAATAAGATCGTGATTGCAACTGGAGCTAATGCCTCTGTTGGAACATCGGCTGCGATGTCTGGAACGCCAGGAGCAGTCACCGTAGCTACAACAGCCTCTAGTGCAACAGCAAAGATCTTCTATGCAAGGGCAACTACAGGGGGAACCGCTGGACAGGTATCTATTACTGCTCAAGATGGAACAGGTTTTACTTTAACAAGCGATGCCAATGAAACCAGTACGTTCAACTGGTGGATTATAAACGCATAATTTGAGGCAGTGAATTGTGGTATTTGTTCAATATGTTGAATTCGATACTTTACGTGAGATAGCTGGAACTTCCATTAATTCTAGCTATCAGCTTGTCGGCCCCGTATTCACGGTAAACCCACGCATCATCGCTTTCCACAATTCAACAGATGTAGACCTGTACATATCGACCAATGGTTCTACCAACATGCTCAGGATCGCCAGCAATTCGTTTAAGATCCACGACTTGGAAGCCAATAAGTCGGAATCGGGGGACAACCTGTTTCCCAAGTCTGTTGGTATATGGGTCAAAGAAACATCAGAGGGAACACCCACTTTGGGAGATTTCTGGGTCGAGGCTATTTACTCCAAACCGGGTTAGGTATGTTCCATGGGAAAAACAGTGATGCTGAAAAGAGCCCATGCAAGCCTAGATGATGAAGTTGCATTTCTCATTGAGAAGATCAATTACCTGTTAAGAAAGGTTGAATCCTATGACCGCGCCCTTAATGAATTCACCCAAATCAAGCTCATCATTGATGAAGCTGAAAAGAATACGCGCCTTAGTAAAGATATTGTTCGGGAATCCAAAGACGCCTGTGTGAAGAACGCCACTGATATAGGGACGTTGGTTCAGTTAATCAGCACGCTCACTGAACGGTTCGATTCAAGATTCGATTATCTGAAAGACAAGCTGTTTGTTCTTAGCGACCGAGAGATCAACCACAAAGATGAACTCGAAAAGAAAATAATTGATTCCCATGAAGTTGTGATGGGGATTTTAAATAATTATTTGACAGTCGCAGACCATGATATCTCTGAAGAAGCACAAAAAGAACATGATGACTGTATAGATGTCTTAATATCAAATATTAAATTTAATCACTGGAACCTTGAGAATGAGGTTCGGTCTTTAAAAAACCTTTTCAATGCTCAAGGCGACAGAATAATCAGTCTTCAAAAAGATTTATGTAGGTTCCAAAACGCTTTGGTCCGCAAAGGAGTCCCAATTGACAATCAATAATACCACCATTGCAAACTCAATCGATGTAGCCGCAAACGCAAGAGCCTCTTCCAACCCCTTTGTCGATGAGTTTCAAGCTAGAGACCCCACCACAGCCGACATCCAATATCCGATACAGAAAAAGTGGCTGAATACGACAACGAATGCGTGGTGGGAATTAAAGAATTTTCTTTCATTCAGTGGCATTACGACAGCTAATTGGGTTCTCATTGGGAATCAAGGCTCTGCCACAGAAACATTAACCACCGATGATGGGATGGTCGTCCCGCCTACTGGAAACAATATCAATGTTTTCGGCGATGGCGTGGCAATAACAACTACGGGAAATCCAGGAACTTCAACGGTCACGATCAATGCGACTGGAGCTGTTGCAACCCAATACGATGAAGATGTTGGAAGCGCCGTACCTTCTGGTGGCATCTTAAACGTCCTTGGGGCCAATGGAATCACAACGACAGGCTCTGGTAACACCATAACAATAGAACTTACGGGTGGTTCTCAAGCCATAGATTCTATTGGGGTTGACGCATTCACGGCTCCTGGAACCAATCCTGTATTACCTGACTCTAATGGATTGATCACCGTCACTGGCGCTCAAGTTGCAGCTGGAACGACAACTAATGTCATTAGAACCGATTCTCTTTCAGCAAACCATTATACGATTGAAGTCCAGAGGTCACAGGCCGTTGCATCTACGACTATTGGGGACAACGGTGTCTCCCATTTCAATTCCGCTGACTTTACTGTCGATGCCAATGGATTTGTGGCCTTAAAGAATCAAGCCGCTTTCTTAGCCTACAATACTATTAATCAGAATGCGGTTACTGGGGATAACACAATATATACTATTACTTTTAATAGTGTCGAGTTTGATGAGACTTCTAGCTTTGCTGGCAATACATTCACTGCACCTGTATCAGGGGTATATTTTTTAGGAGCTACTGTTGTTTTGACCGGTATAAGTCCAGCTCATATAAGCGGAGGAATAAACATAAGAACCACTCCAATGGTCATAACTCCACAAACCTCTAATTATGCAAATGCTGTAGATGGAGCAGGAGACCTGACTGTGAATGCAGGAACATTAGTTTTCTTAAATGCTGGGAATACAGCCACGTTAGAAGTTCAAGTTGGTGGGGGAGCTAAGACCGTGAATGTCATTGGAACAATTAATAAGACCACGTTCTTCGGATACAAAATACAGAATTAATTTCAGGTAACCAATGAGTAAAGAAGGCGTCCTTTCGGTCAACACATCTGGCGCAGCTGTTATTGAGACCCTATCTAGCGAGGGCGGTCCACACACTCCACCTATGGGCCACAATTTCAATTTCTCCGGCTCTATAGCTGGAGGGTCTGCTGCCAATGGCGCTATTGAGTTTATAACGCCAGGTGGACCAGGAGCTGCCACCGATGGCCAAATGGATGCCGTTGTTAGAACGGATGGGGTAACCATACACATCAATGCTTCTAATGATCTGGAAGTTATTGGAGGTGTGTTTTCAGAAAAGTTCACAGTCGATGCCTTTACAGCTCCAGGAACGAATCCCGTGGTGCCTGATGGTGGTGGCAATGTAAATATTACAGGCGCCCAGGTAGCTGCTGGAACAACCACAAATGTCATAAGGACAGATTCTTTAGCCGCTAACAGTTACACCATTGAAATCCAAAGATCGCAAGCTGTTGCTTCATCAACAATTGGGGACAATGGTGTATCACATTTTGATTCGGCATCTTTTAACGTAGATGCCAATGGGTTTGTGACCCTAACGGGCGGATCAGCCATTGAAACCATAGATGGTGACACCGGAAGTATTTCGGGCACCACAGTTACGATCTTTGCAAACCAGGCCACATTGAATTCTGGAAGCTCGGTATCATTTGATAATACTGGGACAATATCAACTCTTAATGTAACGGATCTTAGTGGCAATACTATAGTCGGGAATAATGCAGGAACATTAACAGCAGCAGCATTGAATGCAAATAATACAGGTTTTGGGACTTCTGTTTTGCATAGTTTAGATGCTGCAACTGGCCATGGCAATTTCAATTCAGCATTTGGCTATGCGGCTCTATTTTCAAATATTGTAGGCGACTACTGCTGTGCATTTGGAAATGGTTGTGCTTCAAGTTTTGATGATAGTCATTTAACGGCATTCGGAACCAATGCGTTCAATTCGGCTACGAGTGGAGATTTCAACACAGGGATCGGCTATGCAATTTTCAATCAATTACTTACCGGATCTTATAACTTCGGAGCAGGTGGTAGTAATGTTGGAACAAATTACACAGGTGCGGAATCAAGCAATATTCTGATCATGAATGCAGGGGTTCTAGGAGAATCTCATGTCATGCGCCTCGGTACTCAAGGAGCGGGAAATGGTCAAATTAATTCCACCTTCATTGCTGGTATTGTTGGCGTCACTGTCGCTAACCAACAGCCAGTTGTCATTAATTCAGCCACAGGTGAGATGGGTGTCGGATCTGGGTCGTTCGCTGTTAGCTACACAAATGTCACGTTTGGAATGTCTCCTTATACCGTTTTGGCAACAGACCAGTACATCTCTTGCGATACTTCAGGTGGTGCAATAACGCTTAACTTTCCAAATGCACCAACAGCCAATCAAACGTGGGTCGTCAAAGACCGAACGGGAAACTCAGCTACTAACAATGTCACTATTACCACTCCTGGTGGTGTGGTCACCTTTGATGGAGGTACAACCCTACTTCTAAATACAGCCTATGCAGCTGTAAATCTTCTATTTAACGGCACCAGCTATGAGGTCTATTAATGGGCTATAGAAAACAAAATCCCTTAACAGTAGACGGAGTTCTTTTTGCCGATGCAAATAAGGTAACATCTTCAACATCGGCCGGAACAGCAGCTCAAGTTTTAACCTCCAATGGACCAGGTGTAGACCCAACATTTCAAGCTGTTTCTGCTAGTGGAGCTATAACGACGGTCACTGGAAATTCTGGAGGTGCCGAGTCCCCACTGGCTGGAAATTTCAATGTCTTGGGTACAGGAAGTATCACGGTAGCTGGATCTGCAAATACAGAAACCGTGCAACTTACAGGTCTAACTAATCATGCTGTTTTGGTGGGAGCTGGAACTGCCACTATTACAAAAGTAGGCCCGACATCCACAGCAGGTCAAGTTTTGCAATCAGCAGGCGCAGCAGCCGATCCAGCTTTCTCAACAGCTACCTACCCATCTACAACGACCGTAAGTCAACTATTGTATTCTAGTGCTACAAATACAGTCTCTGGACTGGCGACTGCAAACAAAGCTGTTATAACCACAAATGCAACCGGTGTCCCGGTAGCCACTGCCCTAGCGACAGACGGACAGCTTATCATAGGGTCGACAGCAGGAGCACCAGCAGCAGCTTCTTTGACAGCTGGTACCGGGATATCTATTACTCCAGGCTCTAATTCGATCACAATCGCTGTCAGTGGCTCTGCGGTGGGTGAAACCATAACAGGGGATACAGGGGGAGCTTTAAGTCCAACAGCGGGCAATTGGAACATAAAGGCCAACCCAACTTCAAGCACTCTTCCTACTTCTGGATCTTCTGTTAGCTTTTCAGGACTAGGAAGCACACTATCATTAAGCACTACCGATGCAAACAACAATACATTGATCGGATTGCAATGTGGAAATGCCACTTTAAGCGGAACTTTCCAAACTGGCCTGGGTTATGGAGTTTTAAACCAGATTGGAACTGGGGTCTACAATGTTGGTTTGGGCTTCAGAAGCGGGTACAATTATACTGGGTCTGAATCATCTAATATTATGATAAATAACATGGGGGTTCTTGGTGAATCACATGTAATTAGAATTGGAACACAGGGAAATAACAATGCAGAACAAAATACATGCTACATTGCCGGTATTACTGGGGTTGCCGTATCCAATCTAAATGTAGTGACGATTAATACCTCTACAGGCCAACTAGGATCTCAAGCAGCAGCCAATGTGGGAACAGTCACACAATTCGATGTCTTAGTGGGAGGGTCTGGAGGTGCCATTGCATCGGTAGGCCCTGGAAGCGCTGGGCAAATTCTTCAAAGTGGAGGAGCAGCTGCTAACCCAGCTTATTCCACTGCTACCTACCCAGCTACTGCAACAGGCACAGGAACGATCTTAAGAGCCGATGGAACGAATTGGGCTGCGACAACGGCTACCTATCCAGCGACAACCACTTCCCAACAGATTCTTTATTCCACAGCTGCAAACGTAGTGGGTCAGCTTACAACAGCAAATAGCTCAATAGCTGCGACTAACAGCTCAGGTACTTTAGCAATGAGGGCTTTTTCTGTTGTAAAGCAAGTCTTTACAGGTACCGGTACCTATACACCCACAGCTGGCATGCTCTATTGCGAAGTGATATGCGTTGGTGGCGGCGGAGCTGGAGGAGGCGCAGCCACAACAGGAGCAACTACTGCTTCGGCTGGAACAGGCGGAGGAGCTGGTGAATATGCTGTTGGAGTATTTAGCGCTGCAACTATTGGAGCTTCTAAAGCTGTAACCATAGGAGCCGGTGGAACTGGAGTAAGTGGCACTACAGGTAATACAGGGGGAACTTCTAGCCTAAGTACACTTATCACAGCCATTGGAGGAACTGGAGGAGGAACAGTTGCAGCCGCAACAGCTGGTTCTTTATCCGGAGGAGCTGGTGGTACGGGTGGAACTGTGGCAAGCTATAGTTCTCCTGGAGCAAGAGGAGGTACTTGCTTTTTCTCTGTTGGTGGAGGAACAGGATACGCAGGAATGGGAGCTAATTCTCAGCTTGGTGAAGGTGGAGATGGAGGAGCGGTTAATACTGGGCCTGGAGGAGCTGGAACTGGTTATGGAGCTGGAGGGGGAAGTGCCCTTAATTTCATCAACCAAGCCGTTGCCAGAACTGGAGGAGCAGGCGCCCCAGGAATAGTCATCGTCACTGAATATGTCATTGCATAGCCACATAGTTAATGACCCAAATAGGCTCAACAGGCTCATTACATGATATGCTTAGGATTCGGAATCCCTGACTATATAAATGATTTATGATATAGACCAAAACTCTCTGGCTGCATTTGACTGTTAAAATCTCATCATCAACTTCTGGCTCCTTAATCAAAGACTCCCTATAGCCTTTGGCTGCCTCTTCCATGGCTTCTCGCATATAAACATCTGGGTAGGTTTTCCCTTGTTCAATTGGAGATAGCTGGGCATTAATTGGCTCAGAGCTTAAAAGAAAAGTAACGATCGAACCTAATAGGTATTTCATGAAATTCATTCCGTTTTTGGTTTTCTTCATGGCTTGCAATCCTCTAATGTGGAAAGCCGCCGAAGATGCAATTATCGGCGAAGTTAAAGTTGCTGAACAGGTAATTGATGACCTATCTGGCTCTGCAGTTTCAGGATCGCCGGGTGTCACAATACCTATAAAAAAGTTTTAATCCCATGTTAGTGGCTCTCATTACAATAGCCTCAATGTTGATCGCCTTGGGCTACCTCATGGCTCTTGTTTTCCATGCCAACAAGTAATAATCAATCTTTCTTTCTGTGATATTTGAAGTAGCAATAGATCAGCCCAGCCACACAAATTAAGACCCCAATAGATTTAGCAAACGGATCAATAGTTCTATAAAACATTTTAATGGTCTCTGCCAGCTCCCGTTTCTTGCCATGTTCCCATAAGGGGTCCTAATGGGCCTTCTTGATAGCCACCGCCCCATCCACCTAGCAATCCCCAATCCTTTAAGGTACCAGTCACGCCTTTTTCAAAAGCAGAAGCTCCATATCCAACAGCGTTTCCCATGTCACCAGATAAAAAACTGCCTCCAGCTAAAGCCAAATCTCTTAAACTATCAACATTATTTCTCATGGAAGGATGATCCATGAAACTTTCCCACGCCGAGCTTTCATGGTTTGATCCAGCCAATAAAGAACCGCTTCCATATTGATGGCCTAATCTGTCCCATTGCCATTGATCGGCAGCGATGGGGGTAGATAGGTCGTTAATTGACCGCTGTGCGATTATCGGGATCGCGGGCATATGTGGCGCTCCTGTCTGAAAAAGGCCGCCAACTTGTTCAACAATGTGTCCGGCCCCAACAATTAAGTGCCCAACAATTTGGGGAGCAGATCCGGCTAAGCGTTCTCCAACAACTACGTGAGACATGAGACCTCTAAAGTTAAAGTTTCCAGGGACTGTAAACCGTTACCCAATTTAATGCCAACATTCAAATAATGATTTTAACCCACCTAGAATCGCGTCAAATCGTTTCAGGCTACCTTCATACCTTTTGATGTGCGTTACTAGGCTGTGGGTCAAATAAACCAGGTTGTAGGGGGTTTCTTTCGAACCATTGTTGAGCTTTCTTCATGTAGGCATTAAAAATACCTTCAATTTTTTTATTTACATTGCTTGTCGAGTCATGAAGAAAGATCGGGGTCGCATACATACCGGCTGGATGCTCCTTAGGAGGCTTCCAAGAAATATATAATAAAGATTTTTCTAAACCATGAGATCCGGAAATGTAAGCTCTCATTCCAGGCTGCATTTTCTTCTCAACTTTACAGCAGAAGTTTTCGGCGTTCTTCAGGTTATAGGGATAATCCTTATGAGGACCCAAAACAGGTTCAACTTTCGATTTATTCCAGCTAATCTCTTCGGACATAATCGCCTCCAAACATTTCGACTAAGGCCTTTTTAAAGGTTTGATCGGGTAAATTAAAAGGAATTTCTTTACCTTTAGTTCGGTTAATGGCGTACTTGTCGTCAAAAGAAAGAGCCTTCATTTGTTCAGGATATTTCTCTTTCAAATCCATGGCATAGAAGCGGTTTTTTCTTATGGTCTCCTTTTCCGAATCCCCATTCATTTGAGCAACCATAATGTCATAATCTTTTCTCAGCTTGGAAGGGCTTAAGCACGCAGTCTTCCACCACTTGTGGTTAGAGGCCCATTCAATAAGTTTTTTAACATTAACAGGATCTCGCTTATCCAACCTGAGGAGACAATCAAACTCTAAGATCCATTTGGAGAGCTTCGGTTCTTTGAATTCTGGATTTCTTTCCCTTATTTTTTCGAAGAAAAAAGTACATAAAGAGTCGGCTTCAGCCGAGACCTGAGGCGGAGCCGAAGATGGCTTTGGGGTTTTATTATATATTGGTTTCTTATCAGTACTTAGTAAAGAAGAAGAATCAGTACTTAGTAATGGTGCATTTTGGACATCTCCGCCACGGCGATCTCCAAAACCGCAAAGTCGGAAAGATTTATTGAATTCCAATATACAGTCATCTCGTTCTTGGTCAGAATAAGGAAATTCAAAAAATATATACTCAACTGCGCCACCTTCAAATTTCCCGTTAATATTTTTTTCAAAAACCTTAAGTTTCAAAACATATCTTTCGGATTCCAATTCATCAATGGCTGAATATATGGCTCTTTTGCCCTCTTTGCTGGAATCCGCAAGTTCAGAGACGTGAAACTTCCAGTCATCAGGTCTTGAAAGACATTTGGCCCATAGACCAACTGCTTTCAATGATAGATTTGGATTCCAAAGAGCTGCTTTATTTATGAGGACGTATGGATTTTCACGATTGTGTTTCACTCTAACGATTGTCACGGTAGTCTCCCTAAAGGCTGGGAGATGTTCATCGTCTCGAAAGAGAACTTGAGAAATATGTAGGTTTTCTTTTACTTTGAGCTTAAATAGCTGTTTTGTATAAG
>Ga0247670_1000047_pt1 | contig 41743 bp, 30 predicted proteins | sample CNK11_metaG_FD_183042 | JGI IMG/M metagenome (GOLD analysis project Ga0247670, IMG submission 183042) | Soil microbial communities from Purdue University Martell Research Forest, Indiana, United States - CNK11 | ecosystem: Environmental > Terrestrial > Soil > Temperate forest > Bulk soil...
ATGTGGTGAACGTCTCCGGCCATCGCATCGGCACGGCGGAAGTCGAAAGCGCACTGGTGAGCCATCCGAAGGTCGCCGAGGCCGCCGTCGCGCCCATGCCGCACGATATCAAGGGCCAGGCCCTCTACGCCTTCGTGACCTTGAAGAACGGCATTGCCGAAAGCGATGAGTTGAAAAAGGAACTGGCGAATCATGTCCGCAAGGAAATCGGTGCGATTGCCGTGCCGGATAAAATCCAGTTCGCGCCCGGGCTGCCGAAGACGCGGTCGGGGAAAATCATGCGCCGCATCCTGCGCAAGATCGCCGAGAACCAGACCGACCAGATCGGCGATGTCTCCACGCTGGCCGAGCCGGCGGTGGTGGAGGCGCTGGTCCGAGGGAAGCAGTAAACACTTTCAAAACGTAGGAGTCGAAGGTAACGAGACTCTGACTTGGCCTTGGTTTTGTCCGGATTTTTAAAAAGGGGGGAAACCGATTTGAGTCTAGTCACGTCGTCGCCTACAAAGGCTGATGGCAGGAGACGAAGTGACGAGACTCATTTCAAATCTGGAATTCGGGATTTTGAAATCGGAACTTAAAGTTAGAGCCTCCTGACGTCGGCTCCTACATGACATGGCGCGGTTCTTGGAGCTTCCCTTTGCGAACGTAGCGGCGTCTCGGCAGAGCGCCGCTGTTTGATCCGGAATGCGGCGCTCTGCCGAGACGCCGCTACATCTTCACTGCACGCCGACGCGGTAGAAGTAGGGACCGCCGTTGGTTGTGGTAGCGTCGGTGTAACTGGTCGTGCCGGTTTGGCCAACAATGTTGCTCTGAATGGAAGAGAAGCTTGGCTGCGTCAGGAGACGCTACCCTGGAAATAATATTTTCATATGGGGCGGTTGCGCCGGTCGGGACACTGGTCAAAATAGCAGTCTTCATTCGCGTTCTTGCGCACCGCCGCAAAAACATTATACTTGTCCGCAATGAAATTTGCTCTGGCAATTCTGGTTTACGTGGTGATCGCCCTGATTTTGGGCGCGGGCATTCTGCAGGTGGTGCATGGCCAGCCGTGGCTGCTTATTGCCGGCGCGGTCGGGTTCATCGTCGCGTTTGCCCGCATCGGCTGCAAGTCTCACTGAGCTTTAGGGGATGGCATCTGGCGTCTGGCGTCCAGGTTCTGGGGGGTTACCTTACATTTATTTGCTCCTCCGCAGATCACCCAAATCCTAGAACCGAGAACCCAGCCCCAAGATCCAAGACCCTAGATCCGAACTTCCAGACCCGATCTCACTTCGTCGGAACGGGGAACTTCGTCTGCATCCCCCCGATGATTTGCGACGCACTCGAGCCAGTGGCGCTCATAGCTCCCGCAAACACCCCGGACGCATAAGCCGTGGCGGTGGAGGTGCCTTGAACGCCGAAAGCCTGGTTGCCAAAATAAACGATGCTCGTGCCGGGCAAGGCCAGGCTGTTCCCCGGCCAATAATTCGCATAGGGAGCCAGTTGCCCCGGCTTGCTCAAGGCAGTCACATCATAGACTCCAGGAATCGCCCCTGGATACGTCGGCGTGTTCACCGGCGTGTTTCCCGCCGCGCCAAAGATCACAATGTTGTCGGCCAGCGCCAGCTTGACCACTCCGTCCAGAACCGAACTGTCGCCCGCGCTGCCGAGGCTCAGATTCAAAACATTCGCGCCACTATCAACGGCCTTTTGAATTCCCAGCGCGACGAACCACGAGGTGGTGGTCTGATTCCCACCATAAACATCCACCGGCTGGATTTGCACCGAACTGACACCACCCGCCGCCTGCTGCGCGATCGCTTCCAAAATCGTATAGGCCATGGCCGTGCCGTGCGTCATCTCCGTGTTATCCGCCGGAGCGTCCCCGGCCACGGAAAGCTGCGGCAGAACAAATTTATCCAGCGAGGATCCGAGCGATTGCACATTCATGTCGATCAGACCGACGACGACCTTGCCCGAACCACCCGGCGGATTGAGCGTCAGTGAAATCGGGCCGCCGGGGGCATTGGCGAGCGGTACCGTCGCAGGTGGCGGGTCGAAGGAATAATTGTAATCCACATCCAGCACATCGCTGTTATTTTTCAGTTGTCCCAGTGCCGCATCCGTTGCGGCAGCATCACCGAACTGCAAAAGATAGACGCCAAGCTTGTCCATGCGCCCGATGATTTTTGCGCCCATCAGTTTGGCCAGCGCTTCCATATCCGTGCCCGGTTTAACACGGACGAGCAATTGATTAGCCACACGCCTGGCGGGTTTGGCAACAACGACCCGGCGCGTCGCGTTCTGCATGGTGGTGCGGAAGACGTAGAGGAGCGACGGGCCGTTGGTCTGCGGCACCAGCGCAAAGTTCAAATCGCCGAGGAGCATCTTCAGCGCCTCGCCCGAGGGCAGGTCCTTAAATTTGGCGGAAACATTTCGTTCCGCGCCCGGCTCGACAAAAATCTTCCATTCCGCCGCCAGGGCGAGCTTTTCCAAAAGCGGCCACAACTGCATGCTGCGCACGTCGGCGTCCACGCGGTCAGCGGCCTTGTGCCAGACGACGGAGTTGGTATTGGCCGCGTGCGTCACGAAGGCGGAGGCCAGCAGCAAACCGAACCAGAGTTGGCGGAGCTTAAACATTGCCTTCACAGACGGTTTGAGCGCACATAAGGTTAAAGCGTTCAGTTATTTCTTTGCGGTCACGGTTTTGATCCACGCCTGATGGTCCAGATACCAGCGGATCGTTTCGCGGATGCCCTGCTCAAATTTGTGCGCCGGCGTCCAGCCAAGTTCGCGCTGGATCTTCGTGGCGTCAATCGCATAACGACGGTCGTGGCCGGCGCGGTCCTTGACAAACGAAATCAGCTTGCGCGAACCGCCACCGAGCGCGGGCATGAATTCATCCACCGTGTCGCAGATCAATTCCACGATGCGGAGGTTGGCCCATTCGTTGTGGCCGCCGATGTTGTAAGTCTCGCCCAGCCTCCCCTGCCCCAACACCGTCCACAACGCTTCGGCATGATCGCGCACATAAAGCCAGTCCCGCACGTTCATGCCGTCGCCATAAACGGGAATCGCTTTTCGCGCGAGCACGTTCTGGATGATGACGGGGATGAGCTTTTCAGGAAATTGGAACGGGCCGTAATTGTTTGAGCAGTTCGTGATGACCGTCGGCAGACCGTAAGTGTGATGATACGCGCGCACGAGCATGTCGCTGGATGCCTTGCTCGCCGAATACGGCGAATTCGGCGCGTAGGGTGTGGTCTCGGTGAACAACCCGGTGGCACCGAGCGAACCGTAAACCTCATCGGTTGAGACGTGGTGGAATCGGAAGTTGGTTGAGAGTTGAGAGTTGAGAGTTGAGAACCAGCAGGCGCGGCACGCTTCGAGCAGATTGAAGGTGCCGGTGATGTTGGTGGAGATAAAATCGCCCGGCCCGGTGATGGAACGGTCAACGTGTGACTCCGCCGCGAGATGCATCACATGCGTGATGGCGTGCTGTTCCACGACCCGCAACGTCGCCGCCTTGTCGCGCAAATCCACCTGCTCAAAGACATACTTGGGATGTTTGGAAACGCTCTCCAGATTCGCCAGATGACCGGCGTAGGTGAGGCAATCGAGATTGACCAACTTCGCGATGCGCGCATCGTCAATGACGTGATGGATGAGATTCGAGCCGATGAAGCCCGCGCCGCCGGTGATCAGAAGGTTCATAGTTAAAAGTTGAGGGTTGAGAGTTATTCGGGCTGCCAGTTTTGAAGCGAATGTTCCAACGCTTCCTCAACCCCGCGAATCTTCACGCCCGCCGCCTGGAGTTTGGTTGTGTCCATGACACAGTTGGAACGCGGCGTCTTGGCCGCCACTTTGTAAAACTCCTCGTCGCTCGCCCAGAACTCAAATTTCCTGGCCGGCTTCAAATGCTTTTCAATCAGCTGCACGACATGCCTGGTCGTGACAAAACCCGGATTGGTCACATTGTAAATGCCAAACGGCGCGCGGAGTTCCCACGTATCCAGACATGCCTTCACGAAGTCGGCGCGATGCGAAACCGAGTTGACGTTGTCGTAAACCTTCGCATAACGCTGGACCTTGCTCAGGTAATTCCGCGCATTGTCGAATTCATCGAACGGAATCCGCAGGCGCCAGATGTAACTTTGGCCGATCCCCGCAATCGCCTCCTCGCCCAGCGCCTTGGTGCCGCTGTAAAAGCTGCACGGCTCGTCCCGGAAAGAAAAATTCGGCGTGTCCGTCTCGGTGAAACCATGGACGGCTTGCAGCGTTTTTTCGACGAGCGCGCGAAGTTCCGGCTTGGTGAAATCCTTTTCCGCCTGCAACTGTCCGTGGACGGACACTTTCGCGCCCGAATAAATGCAGCCGGACGAAACGTGTCCCCACGGAATTCCCGCCGTCGCGCAGGCGTGCGCGACCGTCTGGGGAAACAGCGTGTTCCCTTGCAGGGTGTCGGCCTTGTGCAATTCGCAGGCATCCACGTTCGGTTTGCCCGTGTAACCCGCGGCATTGACGACAAACGACGGCGTGCTGGTTTTGAGAAAATCCAGCAACGCGCCGAAGCGCGTGTAATCAATTTGCTGGCGTGACAGTGGGATAAAATCTTTTTTGCGCCGCTGTAATTCCTTTGCGAAGGCCTGGCCAATGTAACCGGTGGCACCTAAAAGTAAGATCATAAATTTTAACCAAGAATGGACACGGATGGACACGGATAAAAAACCAGAATAACGCAGAGGCGCAGAGAACGCAGACACTCGCTGAGGCAACTTAAAATCTTTGCGCCGCTCCGCGTCCTCTGCGTCTCTGCGTTCAGCCCGCCGTCCGGGCCTTCGTGTTTATTGGTGTTCATTCGGGTTCAGTTTTTCAACCGTTTTGCCTCGGCCACCACTTCGGCGAGATAATCGCGATATTCGCAATTGGGGATTTTGCCGACGAGTTCGTCAAGCTGCGCCAGCGAGACGAAACCCTGCCGGAAAGCGGATTCCTCGGGGCAGCCGATCTTGATACCGGCGCGCTTCTCGATCGTTTGCACATAAGCCGACGCATCGTGCAGGCTGCTGCTCGTGCCCGCATCCAGCCACGCGAAGCCGCGGTTCAACCGATGCACGCGCAGCGTGCCGCGACGGAGATATTCCACGTTCACCGCCGTGATTTCCAATTCGCCGCGCGCCGAAGGTTTCAGGGCTTTTGAAATGGCAACCACGTCATTGTCGTAAATGTAAAGTCCCGGCACGGCGTAATTGCTCTTGGGCGCTTTCGGTTTTTCCTCGATGGAAACCGCCCTGCCGTCCACGTCAAATTCCACCACGCCGTAGCGTTCCGGATCGTTGACATGATAACCGAAAATTGTCGCGCCGGATTTGAAGTCGGCAAACGCGCGCTGGAACGTATCGCCACCATAGAAAATGTTGTCGCCCAGAATCAGCGTGACCGCGTCCGAGCCGATGAAGCTTTCCGCGATGAGAAACGCCTGCGCGATGCCGGCCGGTTTGGCCTGCTCGCGATATTCAATCGCCAGACCCCAGGCGCTGCCGTCACCGAGCAGCTGCTTGAAGCGCGGCAGATCGTGCGGGGTGGAGATCAGGCAAAATTCACGGATGCCACTCTCGATCAAAGTCGTGAGCGGGTAATAAACCATCGGTTTGTCGTAAACCGGCTGGAGCTGTTTGCTTGCCACGAGCGTGAGCGGATACAGCCGCGAACCGGCGCCGCCAGCCAGGATGATGCCTTTCATTAAAAACAGCTTAAAAAGGATTGGGTGAAATGGAAAGCGGAAGTTCTCAAAGGTAATAGCTTTGACAGCATTATTTGATTTGATACTAAATCTGACCAATGAGCAGGCCTAAATCCCCAAAGTTTGGTTCTGCCGCCTTCACATTGATCGAGCTTTTAGTGGTGATTGCCATTATCGCCATACTTGCGGCCATGCTTTTACCGGCGCTAAGCCAAGCCAAAGAAAGAGCCCGGCGAGCGAAGTGCATCAGTAATCTTCGCCAGATTGGCCTTGCTACGGTCATGTATGTTGACGATTTTAACCAGTGGTTGCCAACCGGACACTGGACTCCTCAAAACCCCTGGCCGGGCGAAAGCACGCTCACGTTGGCAGAAATTTGTTCTTTGGGATACCCTGTGAATATAGGAATTTTGATCTCGGAAAAATATCTCCCTGAAGTTGCCGGCGTTGAATTTTGTCCGTCTCGTCGTGATGGCGACCGGCTGTCTATTGCCGGAATGCCCTCTGCTCCTCTCGGCTGGTCGCAATGGCGTCTACCGGCACCGGCGCATTGCGAGGCTTCCTATACCTACCGTGGCCCACGCAAGTGGAACTGGACAACCACCACGCCGTTCTGTCTGGCGGCCGATGCAGCCTACATGGACACGGGAAACGACGGAGTTTATCTCGGCACATTTATGGGCGCGCCGATGTGCCACGGTGGCGGATATTACAACACGCTTTTTTCCGACGGCAGCGTGCGAATGTATATTGATCGAACGAATCAATTCAAGCAATTCAACCACTATCAGCAGGAACAAGTGATGAATTTGTTTACCGCACTGCAGCACTGACGTAAAGAAGCCCCGTTCACTCGAACGGGGCTCTGTTAAATTAAACTTCCGCTTTAGCATGTCACTGCACCTTCGGCCGCCGCCTTCTGGTTGAACACCAGCTTTTCCTTGTCGCTCGTGACGAGGATGGGTTCGCCCGGCTGCAAGCTGCCTTTGAGAATTTCCTCGGCGAGCGGATCTTCCAGGAAGCGTTCCACCGCCCGGCGCATCGGCCGCGCGCCGTATTGCGGGTCGTAGCCTTTCTCCACCAGAAAATCCTTCGCCTTGTCGTCGAGTTCCAGCTTGATGTTCTTGTGACGCAGGCGTTCGACCACCTTGTCCGCTTCCAGCGTGAGAATCTGGATGAGGTCAGGCTTGGTGAACGAGCGGAACACAATCACGTCGTCGAGCCGGTTCAAAAATTCCGGACGGAACGTCCGCTTGGCCTCGTCCAAAATCCGTTCGCGCATCTTCTCGTAGGTGCTTTCGTCCGTGATGGGCGAGAAGCCGAGCGTGGATTGCTTCTTGATCGTGTCCGAACCGACGTTCGAGGTCATCAAGATGATCGTGTTGCGGAAATTCACGACGTGGCCGGTGTTGTCGGTCAGCTTGCCGTCTTCAAGGATTTGCAACAGCAGATTCCACACATCGGGATGCGCCTTCTCGATTTCATCGAACAACACGACGGAATACGGATTGCGCCGGACTTTTTCCGTGAGCTGACCGCCTTCCTCGTAGCCGACGTAGCCGGGCGGCGAACCGATGAGCCGCGAGACATTGAACTTCTCCATGTATTCGCTCATGTCCAGATGGATGAGCGATTTTGCATCACCAAACATTTGTTCGGCGAGCGTCTTGGCGAGCAAGGTTTTGCCGACGCCGGTCGGGCCGAGCAGAAGAAAAGTCCCAATCGGGCGCTTCGGATCCTTCAAGTCCGCGCGCGAACGGCGCAATGCCTTGCAGAGTGCGGAAACACCCTCACGCTGACCGATGACGACTTTTTCCATCTCAGTCTCGACCGTGAGCAGCCGTTGCGTCTCGTCCTGGCCCATGCGCTTGAGCGGAATGCCCGTCCATTTTGCCACGATGTGCAAAATGTCATCCTCGTCCACAACGATGCGTTTCTCCTCGCCCGCCTTGCGCCAGTTGAGCAGCAGCGTCTCCAGTTTTTCCTTCGCCTGTTTTTCCTGGTCGCGCATCTGCGCTGCGCCTTCGAAATCCTGGTTCTTGATGGCCTTTTCCTTTTTGCCTTTGATCTCCTCGATCTCGGCTTCCATCGTTTTGCTTTCCGGCGGGCGGGTCATCGTGCTGATGCGGGCGCGGGAACCAGCCTCATCCAGCACATCAATTGCCTTGTCCGGCAAAAACCGGTCGGTGATGTAACGGTCAGAAAGTTTCACGGAAGCTTCGACGGCCTTGTCGGTGAACTCAGCCTTGTGATGTTCCTCGTATTTGTGGCGCACACCCTTGAGGATCGTGATCGCGTCCTCAATCGAAGGCGCCTCCACTTTCACCGATTGAAAGCGACGTTCGAGGGCGGCGTCCTTCTCGATGTATTTGCGGTATTCGTTGAGTGTGGTCGCGCCAACGCACTGCATCTCGCCGCGGGACAGCGCGGGCTTGATGATGTTGCTCGCATCCATTGTGCCTTCCGCCGAACCGGCGCCGACGATGGTGTGCAATTCGTCAATGAAGAGAATGATGTTCTTCGCGCGGCGGATTTCGTCCATGACCGCCTTGATGCGCTCCTCAAACTGGCCGCGATATTTCGTGCCGGCGACCATGAGGGCGAGGTCGAGCGTGATGACGCGTTTGCTGCGCAGAATTTCCGGCACGTTGCCGGCCGCGATTTCCTGCGCCAGGCCTTCGACGATGGCCGTCTTGCCCACGCCCGCTTCGCCGAGCAGGACCGGATTATTTTTTGTGCGACGGCAGAGAATCTGGATGACGCGTTCGATCTCGTTCTTGCGACCGATGACCGGGTCCATGTCGCCCTTGCGCGCGATTTCCGTCAGGTCGCGGCCGAACGCCTTGAGCGCGGGCGTTTTGACCTCGCCCTTTTTCTCCGGACCGGCGGCGGCTTTTTCGCCCGGGGCGCCTTCCGGCGGGATGGCCGATTCTTCGCTGGCAAAATTCGGATCCAGTTCCTTCAAGATTTCCTGACGGCACTGCTCGATGTCCACGTCGAGATTCTTCAACACTTTGGCGGCCACGCCGTCGCCTTCGCGCAACAGGCCGAGGAGAATGTGTTCCGTGCCGACGTAAGTGTGATTGAGCGCCTTGGCTTCCTTGGAGGCGAGCGCGAGAACTTTTTTCACGCGCGGCGTGTAGGGAATGTTGCCGACCATCTTCTGGTCCGGGCCGGTGCCGACCTGCTTCTCGACTTCCATGCGGACGGTTTCGAGATCGAGACCCATCTTCTGGATGACGTTCACCGCCACGCCCTGCCCCAGCTTGATCAGGCCGAGCAGGAGATGCTCCGTGCCGAGGAAGTTGTGATTGAAGCGGTCGGCCTCCTTGCGTGCCAGCGCGAGCACCTGCTGCGCGCGCGGCGTGAAATTGCTCATGGATTCATCGCTCATACTTGAATCATAATGCAACGAGTCCGGCGATTTGTCCAATGCGTTTGAGAAATTCAACGCAGTCACGGCGAAAACAAATTTCAGCTCGACAGAAAACCAGTTTGGGGGATGATTTATAAATGCTCTGCGAAAAATGTCAGGAACGTGAAGCAACAATTTTTTTGGTCATCGCGAAGAAAACATCGGCACCAAAATCAGATCACAACCTTTGCGAGGTTTGTTTTCAAAAAGACTTCGCGCAATCTCGTGAATTTCAGAAGTTCAAGCAAGCAAAGGTAAAACACGGTGTTTCTTGTGGCTGGACATCCTACAATCCAACCGAACTTCAGCGTGAAGAATCTTAGTTAACTTTTTAATTCCCCGCTTTCGGCGGTTTCACACTGGGCCGGCTGACGTTTTTCAGGCGCTCGCGCACCATGTCGGAACGCAGAAGATCGCGTTCCTCGGCGGAAAGCTTGTCTGAAAATTGTTTTTGCAAATGCGCCGGCTGCGTGATGATGAACAATTCATCCACGAGCGAACGGTCCACTTCGGGGAACAATCCCAAATCCACTCCCAGCCGCATCAACGACAGCAGGTTCATCGTTTCCTTCGAGGAAATGCTGTGTGCGTTCGCCAGAATGCCGTAGGCGCGCCCGATGTGATTGAAGACCGTCTTGGTCTTTTTCTCCAGCAACGTCTGCCGCGCGTTCTCCTCGTGCTCGATGATCTGTAACAAAACCTTGTCCAACCGCTCCACAATCGTGGTTTCGGTTTCGCCGAGCGTCATCTGGTTCGAAACCTGAAATACATTGCCGAGCGCCTCGGTGCCTTCGCCGTAAAGCCCGCGCACCGCCAGGCCGAGTTTGTTGACGGATTGGATGATCGGATTGATCTGCTCGGCCAGCACGAGTCCGGGCAGATGCAGCATCGCGCTGACGCGGATGCCCGTGCCGAGATTCGTCGGGCACGCGGTCAGATAACCGAGTTCGTTGCTGAACGCGTAATCGAGTTTCTTTTCGAGTTGCGAATCAAAATGGTCAATCGCGCTCCACGCCTGGCGCAATTGCAAACCGGGCCGCAACGCCTGCATCCGCAGATGATCTTCCTCGTTGATCATCACGCAAAACGTTTCCTCGCGGTTCAAAACCAAGCCGCTGCCGGAACTTTTCGCGGCGTGTTCGCGGCTGATGAGATGGCGTTCCACCAGAATCTGTTTGTCGAGCGCGCCGAGATTGTCCATCGCCTCGGAAAAAGCGTCCTTCATCTCCGGCAGGCTTTCGACGGCGGGACGGATCGTTTCCAGCACTTTGATGCGCTCGGGCTTTTTCGCCCAGCCGGGATAGGCGGCGTCCTTGAGATTGCGCGCCAGCCGCACACGGCTCGACATGACGATGCGGTCGTGCGGACCATGCAATCGCGTGGCCTCCGCCGGCGTGATGAGAAATTTGTAGATGTCCATGGTCAAACTTATTTCTTGGCGGACTCCGGGGAACGTGGCGGCAAGTCCTTCAGTTCATCGCGCAGCTTGGCCGCCTGTTCGAAATCTTCCGCCTCGATGGCCTTGGTCAGTTTCTTTTGCAGCGACTTGAGCCGTTCCGCATGGTCGCGCGACTGGCGAAGCGCTTCCGGCGACTTGCCAACATGACGTGTGCCTTTATGCATCGTCTTGAGCAGGCCTTCCAGCCCTTCGGCAAAAATCTGGTAGCATTCCGGGCAGCCGAGCCGGCCGGATTTTTTGAAATCCGCCTGGGAAAAACCGCAGCGCGGGCATTTCAAATCCACGCCGCCCGTGGTCTGCGTGATTTCCTGCGCGGCCCCGAGGCCGAGCAGCAAGTCCGCGTCCGCGAGCGAGAACGTCGTCGGGTTGTCTACGCCCTTGTTCTTGGCGCAATCCTCGCACAAGTTCACCTTGTGCATCTTGTCATTCTCAATATGGGTGAGAAAGACCGTCGCCGGTTTTTCTTTGCAAACGGAACATTGCATAATTCTATTTGTATATCGGCTCTCCGGACACTTTCGTCAAGGCGTGGTATTTTTCCACCAGCTCGCGTGTGTGCGGTCCCGGCTTGCCCGTGCCGATGATTCGCCCGTCAATCTTCACCACCGGCATGATCTCCGCGCCGGTGCCGGTCAGGAAACATTCGTCTGCGTTGAACAGGTCGTAGCGCGTCAGGTCCGGCTCGGTCACCTTCAAACCGGCCGCCTGCGCCAGATCGATCACCGTCTGGCGCGTGATGCCGTAAAGGGCCCCGGCCGAATTCGGCGGGGTGAACACCTCGCCGTTCTTGATGATGAACAGATTGTCCGCGGTGCATTCGGCCACAAAGCCCTCGGCATTCAACATCACGGCTTCTTCCACGCCCGCGTTGTTCGCCTCGATCTTGGCGAGGATGTTGTTCAGATAATTCAGCGACTTGATCGCCGGATTCAGCGCGCTGTGCAGATTACGCGTGGTCGGTACGGTCACGATGTCCATGCCTTTGGCATACAATTCCGCCGGATACACCTGGATTTTCCCGGCGATGATGATGATGGACGGCTTTTTGCAACTGCGCGGATTCAATCCAAGATTGCCCACGCCGCGCGTCACGACGAGGCGGACATAACAGTCGCGCAATTTGTTCGCGCGAATCGTTTCAATCGTGGCCTTGGCCAATTGCGCATGGGACATCGGGATTTCCAACAGAATGGCCTTGGCGGAATAAAACAGGCGGTCAATGTGCTCCTTGAGCTTGAAGACGCGGCCATTGTAGGCGCGGATGCCTTCAAACACGCCGTCGCCGTAAAGCAGACCATGGTCGAACACCGACACTTTGGCGTCGCGCTCGCTGAGATACTTGCCGTCAATAAAGATTTTCATGCGTAAACGGCCGCCAACGTATTTCAAAAAGCGGGTCGAGGCAAACTTGAATTTGTTTTTTGCGTGACAGCCTGAAAATGTCGGCTATATTCCCCGCCCTTTTGCGACCCTATGGTCTAGCGGTTAGGACACCTCCCTTTCACGGAGGTAGCCCGGGTTCGATTCCCGGTAGGGTCGCCAACATTTCCCCAATGATTCCGCATCGTTGGGGTTTTTCTTCGATTTTCCTGACAGATTTCCTGACAAATGATGACATGCGACTACCGGAATTCCCTAAAGAGATTCAAAAGGGCAGTGTCTCGGTGACTATCCGCGTCCAAAACGCGCGCCAGGAACGGGCCCTCGCTGGTTATGAACAAACGGTGCTATCGGCCTTTGTGGATGTGGAACGTGGTCTCACGGCCTATGCCAGGGAACAGATCCGCGGGCAGTCACTCACGGAATCGGTGCAAGCAAATCAGAAGGCTTTAAATCTGGCCGAAGATTTGTATGCGCACGGCCTGACTGATTTTCTGCGGGTGCTGGTCTCGGAACGTGGTCTTTATCAATCCCAAGACGCCCTGGTTCAAAGCGATCAAGCCGTCGCCCTCAACTTGGTCGCCCTCTACAAAGCGCTCGGAGGTGGATGGGAAGCCGCCGGAACAAATCTGAACCGATCCGTTACGTCTAAACAGCAGTTCAAATCGCGCCCGTGCCACCTCAGCCAGAACGATTCAGTCCGAGTGAAACGGCGCTCACGCCAAGCCGCCAAGGACGCAAAGAAAACCGAATTCTTGAGTGCAACAGCAACGCACTGAATAGGGATTCAGAATTCTTGTAGAAAAATCACTGCCTGCCCCCTCCCTTTGCGGCCTTGGCGGCCTCGGCGTGAGGTGCTTCTGCATCGTTCCACCTCAGCGACCATGAGATGCCCGAATTGAGCCATGAGAATCTCGAAGGCGCGAGTGATGGAGGATCGGCGCGCAATAAACCTGTTCCGCCGGATTATTTTCTCCGTTTCCGTTTTACACGGCGATGCCACTGCGCTACACCATCCGCCCGTTTTCAAATGAACGAAGCTCACATCCAGAAAATTGCCGGCGAACTCAAGGTTCAGCCGCGCCAGGTGCTCGCCACGGCCAGACTGTTTGCCGAAGGCGCCACCGTGCCTTTCATCGCGCGCTACCGCAAGGAAGCCACCGGCATGCTCGACGAGGTCGCGGTGACCAGCATTCGCGAACGCCTGATCGGCCTCGCCGATTTGGATAACCGCCGCGACGCCATCATCAAATCACTGTCCGAACGCAATCTGCTTTCCGACGAACTCAAGGCGGCGGTCAACCAAGCCGATTCGGTGACGCAGCTCGAGGATATTTATCTGCCGTATCGCCCGAAGCGCCGCACGCGGGCGACGATCGCCAGGGAACAAGGTCTCGAACCCCTGGCAGATGCTTTGTTGAGCCAGCAGTCCACCGCCGATCCCCAGACTGAGGCGGCGAAATATGTCAGCGCCGAAAAAGGCGTGGCCGACATTGCCGCCGCGCTGGCCGGCGCCCGCGACATCATCGCCGAACGCGTCAACGACGACGCGGTCGCCCGCGCCAAGCTCCGCGAGCTTTACTGGAACGAAGGCGTCGTAAAATCGAAGGTCCTGTCCGACAAAGTGGAAGCGGGGGCAAAGTTCAAGGATTATTTCGACTGGAGCGAACCGGTTTCCAAGATTCCCAGCCACCGGTTGCTCGCGATCCGGCGCGGCGAAACCGAGGGTTTCCTGATGCTGCGCATTTTGCCGCCGGAGACATCCGTGCTGCCGATGCTCGAACCGCTCTTCGTCACCGGCAAAGGCCCGGCGGCGGAACAGGTGCGGCTCGCGGTGCAAGACAGCTACAAACGGCTGCTCGGTTCGGCGATTGAAGTGGAGTTGCGCCTGGAAACCAAGAAACGGGCCGACGCGGCAGCCATCCGTGTTTTCGCCGACAACCTGCGGGAACTGCTGCTGGCCTCGCCGTTGGGCAGCAAGAATGTGCTGGCGATTGACCCCGGTTTCCGCACCGGCTGCAAAATTGTCTGCCTGGATCGCCAGGGAAAACTGCTGCACAACGACGTGATTTATCCGACCGCGTCCAGCGCCGGTGAAGTTCGCGAAGCCGCCGCCGCGTTGTTGAGCATGATCAAAAAATATCAGGTGGAGGCCATCGCCATCGGCAACGGCACGGCCGGCCGCGAGACGGAAACCTTCGTCAAAGCGCTCAAATTGACCCTGCCCATCGTGATGGTGAATGAAAGCGGCGCTTCGATTTACTCGGCCTCGGAGGTCGCGCGCGAGGAATTCCCGACCCAGGATCTCACGGTGCGCGGTGCGGTCTCCATCGGACGTCGGCTCATGGATCCGCTCGCGGAACTGGTGAAGCTGGACCCGAAATCCATTGGCGTCGGCCAGTATCAGCACGACGTGGAACAGGGCGCGCTCAAGCACAGCCTCGACGACGTGGTGATCAGCTGCGTGAACGGCGTGGGCGTGGAACTCAACACCGCCAGCAAGCAATTGATGGCGTATGTCTCGGGCCTCGGCCCGGTGCTGGCGGCGAATATTGTGAATTACCGCAATGAAAACGGGCCGTTCAAATCCCGCGCCGAATTGAAAAAGGTGCCGCGCCTCGGCGAAAAAGCCTTTGAGCAGGCGGCCGGATTTTTGCGCATCCGCGACAGCGCGCATCCGCTCGACGCCAGCGCCGTTCATCCGGAGAGCTACGAGATCGTGGACCGCATGGCGAAGGATTTGAATTGCTCGGTGGGCGATTTGATGCGCGACGCCGGTTTGCGCCAGAAAATCCAGCTGCCGAAATACGTCACCGAAACCGTGGGCTTGCCGACGTTGACCGACATTCTCGGCGAGCTGGCCAAGCCCGGTCGCGATCCGCGCCAGAAGTTCGAAGTGTTCTCCTTCCAGTCCGGGGTCGAGAAAATGGAAGACTTGAAGCCCGGCATGAAACTGCCCGGCATCGTCACGAACGTCACGGCCTTCGGCGCGTTTGTGGACATCGGCGTGCATCAGGACGGACTTGTCCACGTCAGCCAGCTCTCCGACCGTTTCATAAAAGATCCGTCGGAAGTCGTAAAGGTCGCCCAGCGCGTGACCGTCACCGTGACCGAAGTGGATTTGCCGCGCAAACGCATCGCGCTCTCGATGAAGGCCGCGCCCGTGATCGGCGCGAGCACGGGCGGCACGCGCACCTCGCCGGGCGCGCCGCGGCCGGCGGGTGGTGGGTTCAACCGTCCGTTGCAGCCGGCGAAACCGCAGCCCGTGGACTGGTTCACGGCGGCGTTGAACAAAAACAAAAGTTAACAATTCAGGGCCCAAGCTCCACCAACTCCTCGTCGCGAACCTTGGCCAGCAGTCGATTCCCCGCCCGTTCCCACGGGTGAGATATAATAAAACGTGAATATTGCACAATTGCAGGCGGAATTAACCGCCCTTGGCGTGGATTCTTCAGCCTATTCGCTGGCCGGCGGAAGGCCTCACGGACGCCTGGTTCTAGACCATGAAGCCCGCGGACCTTGGGCCGTCTACTATTGTGAGCGCGGCCAGAAAATCGGATATCAACCTTTTGATGCTGAAAGCGCCGCCTGCCAGTTCTTTTTAGGCGCCATGAAGCAAGTCGTAGCCAACGCGCGGCACGTAGCCCGTTAAAGGGACCCAAATTCCGCATTACTGCGGAATGGCGACATTTTTCCAGACAATTCCAGACAACTAAATTGCGCATGGTTGCGGAATGGCAACATTTCGATTTTTTGAGAATACCGCAACAATGCCAATATAATACGCAATATTCCCCCGTTATTCCGCAACAATGCGCAACGAAAAAAAACGGGTTCGATTCCCGGCAGGGTCGCCAATTCTATTTTCGTTCAATGGTCTTAAGGACTTTCCTGATGTCAAATACCATACAACCCGGGATTTGAACGACCGCATGAACGAATAACACCAGCGTGAACCGACTCATTTCAATACCCGGCGACGATTCAGACCCATGCCCGCCGAAACAAACGTCCTCATTGCTTGATTGCCTGACTGCCGTCCGGGCAAGCATCATCGCGGACGGCAAGAAAACCCTCAATAAGGTGCAACGATGATTTCGGAAAAGAGAATTCAAATTAACACACGGCCAAAAAATCCCTTGCCGCGCGGCCTCGGGGCTGGATACTTGGCGTGAAATGAACCTGGCGCAAATGGAATTCTCCCTGAACCGCACTGCTTCCATAAAGCAATCAGCTTTCAACGCTTGAACCGCGCTGCTTCAATGAAGCAAATCCCTGTCAGTTCGAACCCGCGAGCGAGAACGGCCGCGCGCTTCGGCCGGCCAGAAGGCGGATGGCGATTGCGCCTCTACACGATCATATTCGAATCCGACACCCGCGCCGGACGGATGTTCGATCTCCTGCTGATCCTAACGGTACTGACCAGCGTGGCCGTGGTCGTCCTCGACAGCGTGAAATCGGTCACGGCGCACCATGAGACGCTGTTTGATGTTCTCGAATGGGGATTCACGTTGCTGTTCAGCGTTGAATATGTCCTGCGGCTCGCGTGCGTCCGCCACCCGTTGCGCTATGCGACCAGCTTTTTCGGCATCGTGGACCTGCTCTCCGTGCTGCCGACATACTTCGTCTTCTTTTTGCCGGGAGTCGATGCGCTGATCAACATCCGGCTGCTGCGGCTGCTGCGCATCTTCCGGATTCTCAAGCTCGGTGAATATGTGTCCGAGTTCAGCTTCCTCGGCGCGGCCCTGAAGGCCAGCCGGCGGAAGATTTTTGTGTTCATCGGCTTTGTGCTGATTGCCGTTGCGATTCTGGGAACCCTGATGTATGTCGTCGAAGGACCCGAGAATGGCTTCACCAGCATTCCAGTGGCCATGTATTGGGGCATCACGACGATGACCACCGTCGGCTTCGGCGACATCACGCCCAAGACGGACTTGGGCCGCTTCATCGCCTCATGCATGATGCTGATGGGTTGGGGCATCCTAGCCGTGCCCACCGGCATCGTCACCGCAGAGATGACCGCCCGCCGCATCAAGGGGCCGCACACGTGTCCCGCCTGCTTGACCGAAGACCACGACACCGATGCGCGGTTCTGCAAATACTGCGGCAAACCGCTACCCGCCGAGCACGATTGAGGTCGCAGATCACCTTGGGAATTGGATTGAAATCCATTCATCATGCCGAATACTTCGATCATGTCATCACCACGGTTTTCTGAGTTGGCGGGGCGAATGCTATTCACCTCAACAGTTCTGACCACGTTCACACTGCTTCAAGTTTCCGCGACGGCGCAACCCGCCAAGCACGTCGAGGTCTATGCCCACCGCGGAGCCCGGACCTTTTCTCCAGAAAACACGATTCCCTCCTTCAACACGGCCCTCCGCGTCGGTGCGGACTGGGTTGACATGGATGTGCTCCTCACCAAGGAGAACGAGGTCCTGGTCTCCCATGATCCGGTGCTCAATCCGGATATTACGCGCGATGAACACGGTGTGTTTCTGGCCCCGAGCCGCGAGGCCCTGGCGAAGCTCCCACCGGCCGAGCGCCTCGAATACGAACGGAAGTTCGCCGTTCGGAATCTGAGCCTGGAGGAGTTGGCGCGCTTTGACGTGGGCCGGCTTAACCCGGACAGCACCTACTCCAGGTTCTTCCCGGAACAGTTCCCCGTGGATGGGACCCGCATGCCGACTCTGCGTGACGCGGTTCGTCTCGCAGAGCAGGCGACCGGGAAGAAGATACGGTTCCAGATCGAGATGAAGACTGATCCTTCGCGCCCCGACTACAGTCCGCCACCCGAGGTTTTTGCTGCGGCCGTTTACCAGGTGCTCAAACAGGAAGGCGTCATCGACCGGGTCGAGGTCCACGCCTTTGATTTCCGGTGCCTCTACGAACTCCAGAAGCTCGACACGCGCATCAAAACCGCATACCTCACTTCGCGCGACAACGAGCGGGGCGGCGCGGACAGCTTCTTCGCCCCGGACACTAATGCCGCCGGCCTCTGGACAGGCGGCAAGCTCGTGAAGAATTACGGCAATTCCATCCCCGCAATGGTCAAGGCTCTGGGCGGATACGCCTGGGATCCGGAGGATGCCGAACTCACGAAGGAGTCGCTGGACGAAGCGCACCGCCTGGGCCTCAAGGTGGTGGTCTGGAGCTGGCCCGAGAAGCTGGGGACCGCCTTTGATGCCAAACTGACGGCAAGGATGATCGAGTGGGGCGTTGATGGCATCATCACGGACGATCCTGCCCGGCTCAACTCCATGCTCGCCGCGCGCGGATTACACGTCCCTGACCGATACTGACGCCAAACGCTTTTCCGCCGTCTCACCCGCCAGTTCGGCCATACCCGGCTTTTTCGTTGCCTGAGCGGTCAAGGCACGCAGGGCAGACTGGGGGCATTCAGATCCATGAAGCCGCCCAGCGGATTGAATCTGAATTTAGAAACCGGGCATAACCGCAGCGTCTCAACTGACCGCAATCAGGGAAACCCGCTCGCCATGATCATCCCGGGCGATTCCCATCGCCTTGGGGTCGAGGGTCACCTGCCCATCCACAATGTAGGCGTAGCGATGATGGCCGTGTTTCAAATCCACACGCAGAACCCAGTTGCCGTCCCCGCCCCGTTGCATGGGGTTCGCGGACCGGTTCCAGCCGTTGAAATCGCCGACGACGCTGACGTGCTTGGCTTGCGGGGCGACGCAAATGAAATTGCGGGCGGTGATGTTATGCGCGCCGTATTGACCTCGGGATATGCTCATGTTGTCAAGTAAAGCGGTATAGATTGGCGTCGAATCGACCGCGGCGCCAGAATTATTTCAAAAGGTTTTCGAGCACGATCAAGGCGGTGCGGCGCACTTGTTCGGACTGTGCCTCCAACTGCCGGTAATGTTCGCTCCACGCGGCCTTCTCCTGGTGCTGCTCCCGCCAGAATGACTTGAGGACGCGTTCCGTGCGCTCCACCTGCTGCATGGCGGAGCTGAGACTGTCGCGCCCTTCGGGCAGGTCGGAAATATTCCCCACCAGATAACGGCTGATCGTTTTCTTCTCGATCACCGCGTGCAACAACATCACCACCGTTTGCTCGTAGGCATACCAGCGGCGATGAAGCATGTCCTTCAGGAAGCCATGCCGGACGGCAAAGAATTCCGAACGCGGACGCTCGGTGCAACTGCGGATGGCCTGCGCCTCGCGTGGAAACCAGTTGTAGAGCAGCGCAAAGGTGCCGTAGGTGTCGATCAACTGTTTGGAGTTGTTATGGTCCGTGGCGATTTCCCCGATGCAGACGTCTTCCTGAAGCTCGTCGCAAATCTCCGGCAAATCATGCAGATGACTCAACACTTCCTTGCCCATGCAGCTGCCGTAGTTGAAGTCGCCGGGGATCAGCCAGTAAACATCGTTCGGGCCGCCGCGCTCAAAGGCGGCGCCGAGTCCGGAATACCACATCTGGCAGGTGTCCACGGTCCAGGCATCCACAATATCCGAGTGCCGGGCCGCGATGCGGTCGCGGAATTTGAGATGGCGCGGGCTCTTGACCATCGCGGCGCGGGTCTTGCAATCCATCACGGTGATCGGACGGGCGTAGGTCTGCTGGTCGGCATCAAACCGCGCGACCAGCGAGTAGAGTTCTCCCAGATCATCGAGATTGGCGGGATGCCGGAACGGGAAGGTGATGACCGGATGAATCCGGCCGGTGGCGCGTTTTGAGGAGAAAGGCGCGCTCGTCCCGGAACGGGGCGAGCGTTTCGTCGCAGGGGATTTCATGGCCCCACTATCCATCCGGGCCAGATGGCTGCCAAGTCTTTTTGCACAAAATCCCGCGAGCCATTGCTTGCGCGACCAGGCAAGAATGCACCATCCAGGCACGGCTCACCGCAAAGGAAACAGCTGCCGGCAGGGCGGCGTGCGACAGCTGGCTTGCTTTGCAGTCCTTGCGGCGATTGCGACATTTATTGTCCGTGTTGGGCAATAAATTCAGCCAAGCCGGGATTTCCAACTAATCGTCGGTTGCCAAAATGCGCACATATATTGCGCTGCTCAGTGCGCAGCAGGCTTTCTCATATCGCGCGAAGTCGCCAGGGCAATGACGCGTCCCTCCTCGCCCACCGCGCAATAGAAGTGATAGACCACCCCGTTCCATTTCATCAGCCAGGACTTGTGGGCGTAGGTTTTGTCGAACGACTCGGACGGCTCGATGAGATTGGCGCCGTCCCATTTCGTCCAGTGAACCAAGTCGTAGGAACACGCGAAGGTGTCGAACGCCTTAGGCTTCCAGCCCGCGCCGAAATAAAACATCGTCCACACGTCGCCGATTTTGACAATCTGCGGATCGCCGCTCATCCCGCGTTGTTTTTCCTCGCCGTTGGCGACGACCGCATTCGTTCCGTAGCGCGTCCAGTGGACCATGTCGCGTGAGACCGCCATGCCGATGCGCTCGTAGCCGTTTTTAAGTTTGCCGTTGTAAAACGCAATGAACGGCCAGCCGAGCGATTCCTTTTCATCATGGATGATCTGGGTTTTGTAGAGCGTCCTTTTTTCAAACTCACGCGCATCAGGTTGTTTGCCGGTTAACACCGGGTTCTCGGGAATCCGGTTCCATTCCTTTACCTTCGTCAGGCGCTTGCTCCACGCGATGCCGACGGAAAGCGGATCAGTCTCGTAACCTTGCAGCGCGCCGCCGATGTAGGACATCCAGAATTTCCCGCCGAATTTTTCCGGCTCATGTGTGCCTTCCCAGCGGTAGTCACATAGAGCAATCGCGCCGTCCGCCTGCCAGGCGTCCCAGTCGTTGGTCTTGGCGAACGAAAGGATTTTCCCCAGCTTCGTCCAGTTCAGCAGATCATCACTGCGCGCGAGGAACGTCTGGTAGCCGACCTGGTTGGAGATCGCGACATACATCATATACCAATGACCGTCGCTGCGGAAAACCGTCGGGCAGTCCACCAGCTCATTCGTGCTGGCGCCTTGCATGACGACGCCGTATTTGAACGGCATTTTCACCTCGTCAAAGATCTGCGACATCGTGTTCGTGTCCACGAGCCGGCCTTCGGAGATCGCGGGGATGACGGCGCGATCCGCCCGCGCCCCGGTTGCCATCAACAATGCGGCGGATAGAAACATGGAACATTCAACGCCCAACGCCCAACGCCGAAAGCGGCGTCGCCGTGCGATCATTCGATGTTGAATGTTGAATGTTGAATGTTCGATGTTCATTTCTTTTTAACAAACCCGCGCCACTTCCACGTCCAGGAGCTTGCCGAGCTTGTCAATTTTCTCCGCGATGTGACCAACGCCGACCGCGCAGTGATGCGCCGGGCCGTGCGCGTTCCAATCATTCACAAATTTCCGCGCACCGATCAAAAACCGGTAACGGCTGTTCGTGTTGCCGATCTCCAAAATCGGGCCGGCGACCGATTCGCCCTCGGCCACCAGCAGCTTTAATTTTCCATGGGCCGTCTCCACCACGGAGAGCAATGTCACCGGGCCGTGCTTCACGGTCATTTCCACTGAGAGTCCCCTGCCCACTTTGCCGTGATACACTTTCAGCGGACGCACCTTCGTCTTGCCCTCGGCAATCGCGATGTGACCCGGCCCGTCGTGGCCCATCAGCACCACGTCATCCGCAAAATCCATCGCGTAATATTCCGTGAACGAACCGCCCACCCCGAATGTGTCCATGATCTTCATGGCCTGTGCGTTCTTCACTTCGTATTCGCCGGCGACGGGAATCCCGCGCGCCGTGAGCAGCGAATTGCCCAGAATGATCGAACTGATGGCGTCCTCGTTCTCCGCGTTGCCCGTGCCCATGTAATAATAAGCCAGCGAACCGAGGTCGTGCTCCTTCACCAGCCGGTCAAGTGCCACGGAAGTCTTCGCGGCGCGCTCCAGTTCGGCTTGCGAACAATCGGCCTGCACGGCGAATACTTTTTTAAATTTCGCGACGCGTTCCTTGATCAACTTCGCCGTAACTTCCCGGCGCAACGTGGCGAGTTCATCCACCTCCACGATCTCCATGTGGCCGCCGAACGTGGCGCATTGCAGCGTCGTGTCGGAATAAATGTCCAGCATCCCGCCGTAATAATGCCCCATCAAGCCAAGGCGATTGTGAAACATCATGTGCGCCACGCGCGCGGCTTCGATCCACGCATCCACTTCGTTCCAGCCAACTGGGTCCTCCTGCAGCATTCCGGTGACTTGGTGGAAATCAATCCGCGCGCGGCTGAAGACATTGGCGATCTCCGGCACCGGACACGCGGCGCAGAACGCCAGCCAGTCACCGGTCATCGCCGTGCGGTCGCCCATCGCGTTGAACTTCGCGTAATCAATCGCGGCGGCCGGAGCGAGATTCAGGATGATCACGGGGACTTTTGCCCGCTGCACCACAGGCAGCACGGTCGAGGAAAGCGCGTAAGTCGTGACGTGTAGAAAAATCACATCCACATCCGCCGCGCGGAATTTGTGGCCGGCTTCCAGGGCTTTGACCGGATTGTCAATCAGGCCGAGGTTCACGACCTCCACGCCGGGGCGTTCCAGTTTCCTCTGAACGGTGCGCACGTGGCCTTCGAGCCGCGGCTTGAGCCCCTTGAACTGCGGCCAGTAGGTGTCGAGGCCGATGCCAAAAAGTCCGACGCGGAGCGGGCGTTTCATATTTGTTTGCGAAATGTTCAGGAGGCCGGAGAGATTTCTAACAGACGGAGAGCGGGCATCGCAATTCCAGAACATTAATATAATTGCCAAGCACCAGGTTAAAAATTAAAACTCTGCGCATGCAAAAACCTTTCTTCGCCCTGAGCGCCCTCGCCGTTGGCCTGATGCTGGCCGCCGGCTGCAACAAAAAGCCTTCGGAAAACACGCCCGGTGGAACGGTCAAGCACGCCATCGCCGTCATTCCGAAAGGCACGACGCACATTTACTGGCAGTCGGTCAAGGCCGGCGCCGAAGCGGCCGGCAAGGAATTCGGTTACGAGATCCAGTGGAACGGGCCGGAACGCGAGACGGATCGTGAACGCCAGATCCAGATCATCGAGGATTTCATCGTGCAAAAGGTGGATGGCGTGGTGCTCGCGCCGCTCGACAAGGACGCGCTCGTGCCATCGGTCGAAAAACTGGCGGGCTTGAAAATACCCTGCGTCATCATTGATTCGGCGGTGGCCACGGACAAATACACCACGTTCGCCGCAACGGATAATTATCAGGGCGGCGTGCTGGCCGCCCGGCGCATGGGCGAAATTCTCGGCGGCAAGGGAAATGTCATCGTCCTCAAATACGTTCCCGGTTCCGCCTCCACCACCGATCGCGAGAACGGTTTCATCGAAACGATCCAGAAGGAATTTCCCGGCATCAAAATCGTGGACAGCAAATACGGCCAGGACACGGTCGAGACTGCGCTCCAGGCCGCCGAAGACATGCTGACCAAGAACAAGGACGTGCAAGGGTTTTTCGCGTGCAACGCGCCGACCGCCGTCGCCGCGCTCCAGGCGTTGCAAAGCCAGAACCGCCCCGAGATCAAGATGGTCGGCTTCGATGCGGAGAAGGCGTTGATTGATGGTTTGAAGGCCGGACAGATTGACGCGCTCATCGTCCAGAATCCTTACAAGATGGGCTATGAAGGCGTGAAGGCGGTCGCGCTGTCCATCAAGGGCCAGCCGGTGGAAAAGAAAATGGATACGGGCGTCGAAGTCGTCACCAAGCCCGCGCTCGACAAACCGGAGATCAAAGCGCTGTTGAACATCCAGTAAAATCGGGATCCGGGGACTGGCGTCTGGCGTCCGGGAAATGGAGGCGTCCTTCCCCGGAACCATGACGCCGGAACCTGGAACCGACATTCGTTTTAAAATGAAACTCCTCCGCCAACTGCTGCCGTTCGCCAGCCTGCTGCTGATCCTCATCGCCCTGTCGGTGCTGGTGCCGGATAAATTTCTGACGGCGGACAATTTCCTTAACATCTTCCGGCGTTCGAGCGTGAACGCCATCATCGCCGTTGGCATGACGGCCATCATCATCTCCGGCGGCATTGATCTGTCCGTCGGCTCGATGATGGCGCTGGCCGGAATGGTCGGCGCGTGGGCGATGCAAAAGATGGGCGGCGACCTGCTCACGCCGCAGGCCATGTGGCTCGGCACATTCGCCGGCATCGCGACCGGAATGCTTGCAGGATTTTTGAACGGCGCGTTGATCAATGGCCTGAAATTGCCGCCCTTCATCCTCACGCTGGGAACGATGAGCGCCTTTCGCGGCATCGCCTACGTGATGAACGACGGCCAGCCCTACAACGTGCCCGGCTATAAATTTCTCGGCAACGGGCAAACCTTCGGCGTGCCCATCTCCATCGTCATCGCCCTGGTCATCGTCGTGGTCGCGATTCTCATTCTTAATCGCACGACGCTGGGCCGTTACACTTACGCCATCGGTGCGAACCGCACGGCCACGCTGTATTCCGGCGTGAACGTGACCCGCAATCTCATCATCATTTACACGCTGGCCGGCCTGCTGGTGGGCATCGCCTCGATGATCGCCACGAGCCGCACCGTTTCCGCGCAACCGACCGCCGGCATCGGCCTGGAACTGGACATCATCGCGGCGGTGGTCATCGGCGGGGCGAGCTTGAACGGCGGACGCGGCACCATCGTCGGGACGATGATTGGAACTTTGTTGATCAGCTTTCTCCGCAACGGCTGCACGCTGGTGGGAATTTCGACGAACGTGCAACTCATCGTCATCGGCGTCATCATCGTGGTGGCCGTCTCCGTGGATCAACTCGCGCGCGGCAAGAGCCGGTAATTCACAGGAGCAAACGGAGGAAACAGAGGACCGCATTTCTTCCATGCCATCCGTTCTGGATTTCTCCGTTGTCTCCGTTTCCTCCTGTTCAAAATTCAACCCGAAATCAAAATCACGTTCGCGGATTGCGTGGTGTCGCCGACGGAAAGATTACTTCAACCCTTCATGCCCATCGTGCGGGCGAGTTTTCCCTGACGTTCATCAAACGTTAAAAACGCCCCAGCGGACAAAGCCCAGGCCGCGCCGAGGTGCCAGAGGTCAAACGTGGTGTGTTTCTTGGTCCAGCCGTGCGCATCGCCCAGACTTCGCGCCATGTTCACCGAATCAGCCAGGCTCACCTCTTTCCGTTGAAACAGTTTTCCGGTGAGCGCACGGTCGAAACGATTGATGATCCGGCGAGCCACATGGGCGGGAATGGCGTCCTGCTCCCGGTGGATCGCCGCGCGCACCGCCCCCGGCAGTTCGAGTTGATGAACTTCACACAGGACAAAATCGCCGCGATCAAACCTTGCCGCCAGCCGCCGCGCCGCCTGGTGCCTGGCATCCTCCTCGTTCAAAAAACTGACCAGAAAACTCGTATCGCAATAAACGATCATTCGCGATCCTCAATGATGATCCGGGAAAGGTCCACGGGACACGCCGGCTCCGTTGCCGGCATTTCTTGAAGCAGCTTGTCCAACCCTTCCAAAATGCTCTTTTCTCCCCCATCAATCCGCTTCAGTTCGAAAACCTTTCCGCCCCGCTTTTTTATCGTGACTGATTCACCCGGTGAGAGGGTTTCCTCCGGGCTGCCATGCCGCAGTTGCCGGCCGCTGATATGCTTTTGCGCCATAGTGCTAACATCATGCGTTAAACATACGCCAGAATCAAATCGTTTTTGACAGTAATCGGATCAACCCGAAATCAAAATCACGTTCGCGTATTGCGTCGTGTCGCCGGTGCGGATCAGGCCGATGGCATCCGGCACGCGCTTCTTGAACGCCACGTGCGGCTCGAATTTCACCGAAACCCCCGCCAGACTCTTTACAAACCTCGCGCGCGTAACGGCTGAATTGCTTTTAAGAAACTCCCGCGCCATGTAAGCCTGCGTGAAATTGTGGTTCGCGCGCACGGCGGCGATGAGTTGCAGCACCGTGGGCAAATCGTCCACCACGGAAACGTCCACCGTCTCGATCGGCGGCCAGAACGGGAAGCCCCGGTCGGAAATCACCAGCGCGTTGGTGTGGCGGATGCGCGCCAGCAGCGACAGCAGGCGCGGATTGAGGATGCCGGTATTGATCATGGCTGAATTATCGGAACATTTTGTTCGGCGTCAACTTTATGCAATGATTCAAAAGCTCTTTGGTCGCTTGAGGATCAAAAGTCTCCGGTTGAAATCCGCCCGTAAAAAAGTCCGGCGTGATCTCAATTCAGCTTCATTGGTGCGTCGAGACATCCGCGGACCGCTTCAGAGAGTTTGCCGATTGAATAGGGCTTGGGCAGAAAGTTCCGCCCCTCCAGCAGTGAAGCATCTTTACCCGCCATGCCGGGGCTATAGCCGCTGGTGTAGATTACCTTCAACCGGGGATTCCGGCTGGAGAGACGTTCTGCCAATTCGCTGCCCATCACGCCTCCCGGCATCACCATGTCGGTCAACAACAGATCCACCTGGCGGTTTGCCTGTTCCCAAACTTGAATTGCGTGGGTGCCGGACGAGGCTTCCAGAACATAATAGCCCTGGATCTTGAGCACTTGAACCACCATTTCGCGCAAAGCAAGTTCGTCCTCCGCTACGAGAATGGTTTCCCTCCCGGCATACAGGACGGTATCCGCCATCACTTCCGTTTTCTCGGCGGTATGCTGGCTGGCCGGGAAATAGACCCGGAAGGTGGTGCCTTTGCCCGGTTTGCTCTCCACCTCCAGCCAGCCTTTGTGTTGCCGGACGATGCCAAAAACGGTGGACAGTCCCAAGCCGGTGCCCTTGCCGACAGACTTGGTGGTGAAGAATGGTTCAAAAATCCGGTTGAGAACCTGCGTATCCATGCCGATGCCGCTGTCGCTGAAAGCCAGGCAGATGTATTCCCCCTCGCGGCGTTCCGGATCCATCGGAGTGAATCCCCGCTGAACGGTTTCCAGGGCGGTGGAAATGGTGATCTTCCCGCCGTTGGGCATGGCGTCCCGCGCATTGACCGCCAGATTCATGACGATTTGTTCCAGCATGCTGCAGTCAGCGTGGATGGCGGGAAGCGGGGAATGGGGACGAAAATCAATCTCCACATGCTCGCCCACCAGCCTTTCCAGCATCTTGATGGCAGTGCGCAGATTGTCATTCAGATCAATGTGTTTGAATTGCATCACCTGCTTGCGGCTGAACATGAGCAATTGGCGGATGAGCGTGGCGGCGCGATCGGCGGCCAGGGAAATCTGCCCCAACGATTTCGCCTGCTGACTGGCGGCGTCCACGCCATGCAGCAGCATGCCGGCGTGACCATGGATCACGGTGAGGATGTTGTTGAAGTCGTGGGCCACCCCGGCGGCCAACTGGCCGATGGCCTCCATTTTTTGGGCCTGGCGAAGCTGGCGCTCCAGCAAAATGCGCTCCGACACATCTTGAACCAGGAGCAAGACATGAGGTTGTCCGCCCAGGGCGACCGGGGATAATGACACCAGCGTCTCCCGCAGAGCACCTGACTGACTGCGGATCCTGGCTTCGTGATCCCGGACCAGTTCCTGTCGCAACAGACATTCATACCACTCATCCGCCTGGGCAGGTTTATCCCAAATGAACAGCTCCGCCGCCGTGCGGCCGATCAACTCTTCGCGTTTGTATCCGGTGACCTCGGCGAAGCGCTGATTCACGTCCACGAAACGCTGATCGGGAAAGCTTTGGATGCCGCTGGGCAGCGGGCTTTCGTGAAACGCCTTGGAGAAGCGTTCCTCAGACATGAGCAGGGATTCGTTGGCCCGCGCCAGTTCGGTCATCTGTAGTGCCGACTGGTGGCTGAGCTGCCACTTTTTTGTCAGGGTGTGTGCGAGCTGCTGCACTTCGATGTTGTCGAACGGCTTCTTGAGAACGAGCAGACTGTCCGGCTGGCTGACCTTGGAACGCATTTCCTCCCAGGAATAATCAGAGTAGGCCGTGCAAACCACGATCTGGAGATCAGGTTGCACCTCCCAGATGCGTGCGATGGTTTCAACCCCATCCCAGCCGGGCGGCATGCGCACATCCACGAAGGCCAGGGCATAGGGCCGCTGCTCGGCGAGCGCCCTTTTTACCATTTCCAATCCCTCCTGGCCTTGCTGGGCGGAGTCCAGTTCAAAACTCGCCTGCTCCACTGCCGGCTGCGTCCGATCAAACAACGCCGCGCCCAGTTTCTTCACGGCAGCCTTGCGACTGTTTTCCGGGCTGAGAATTTTCCGGAAGTCGTCGTGAATGCTCGTGTTGTCATCAACGAGCAGAATTCGGCGGTTTGGTTTTAAGCCGGTGCTGTTCATATGATCGTATGCATTGCCGAGTGCTTGTTATCCGCCTGCCGGACGGTGGCGGGTAATTCCAGAGTGAATTCGGCCCCCTGGCCCGGGCCGTCGCTCCGGGCCGTAAGGGAGCCGCCCATTTCTTTGGCGGCGTTGGCGCCACTGTGGAGGCCGAACCCGTGACCATCCTTTTTGGTTGTGAAACCGTGGTTGAAAATCTTGGTAAGGTTTTCGGGAGGAATGCCGATGCCATTGTCGCTGACGACCACCTTCACCCTGTCCGGCGACGCCATGGCCACACGGATCACCATGCGTCTCGGACCCTTGCAGCTATCCTCAAGGGCGTGCTTGGCGTTCCGAAGGAGATTGATGAAAATCTGCAAAAACTTGTGGCGGTCCACGGACACTTTCGGCAGGTTCTCATCGAACTCCCGGACCAGCTCAATGTGATGCCGTTCAAACGCCGTCAGGTTCAAGCGTATGGCATCCTCGATCAATTCCACCGGCGGGAGGTTCTCATACGCGCCAGACACCTTCGCATAGCTTTGCTGCATCGCCACAATCTCCTTGATATGTTCGATGTGCTGCCCCACGAGGTTCATTTCCGCGACCAGCTCGGATTGCTCGTCATCCAGTTCCGCCGCCACCGAACCGAGAAACTCGGGAATGAGTTTACCTTTGGGGTCGGTGGTGAGGAATTCGGCGAGGCGTCCGTTTTGCTCGAGCATCATGGCCGTGGCCCGGCGCAGATCCGCCACATTGGAAGAACGCAGCCGTTCGCCCACGAGCGTGGCCGACACGCTGACGCTGTTGAGCACGTTGCCGACATTGTGCAGCACACCCGTCGCGACGTCCGCCATGCCCGCGTTACGGGAGGCGTCGATCAACTGCCGGTTGAGTTTGTCCAGTTGCTCCGCGTCCAGCTTGCGCTGGGTGATATCCTGGAAAATGCCGCGCATGGCCACGGCGCGGCCTTTCTCCACCAGCACCATGCCGCTCTCCTGAATCCAGACGATCCGCCCGTCGGCGGCGAGCATCCGGTATTCGAATTTGTAGGGCTGTCCCCGCGTGGCCATTTCATGCCCGGTGCGAACGGCGCTGGCGGCGTCCTGTGGATGCAATTTCTCCGCCCAAAAGTCTGGCTGTTCCAACCAGGTCTGCGCCGTGTAACCCAGCATGTCTTCGCTCTGGCGGCTGATGAAGGTGAACCGGAAGGTGTCCGGGGAGCGTTCCCAAACAATGCCGTCAATCGAATGGATCAGCGCTTCCATTTTTTGTTGCGAGAGGCTGAGGGCGGCATCCTGGCTCTCGATGCGGCTGAGCATTTCATTGAAGGACTCCGCCAGCCGGCCCAGTTCATCGTCCCGGCTGCCCACAACCGCCCGCACCGAGTAGTCCTTTTTCTCACCGATGATTTTGGCGGTCTCGGCCAGTTGCAAAACCGGACCGGTTATCGTGCGTCCCAACCGGCCGGAAAGGAACGCCGCCAGACCGATGGACACGAACAAAACGCCCAGGATGACCAGCCCGTAGAAACGGAGCAGTTCCAAAAATGTTTGCCGGTAATCTGTCCGTAAATAAAGCGTGCCAAGATGCTCGTGCTTCTGGAGGACCGGCTGGGTCAGCAACAGGCAACCATCGGCAAAGCTGCTTTTTCCCGGCGCGGGAAACTGCGCCAGTGCGAGCGGTGACTCCTGTTTTCCATAATGTGCCAGCACGGTGCCATCGGGCAAAACCAGCGAGGCTGACAGCACCGCGACTTTGGCCTGAAGGGAGCCCACCACCTCGGTCGCCGCTGCGTCGTCTTTGAAAGACATCGCGGCCGTGCTGTTGTTGGCGATGATGGCTGCCAGGGTCGAATTATCGTGCTGGAAATTGGAACGGAAGTTCAGGACCTGGAAAACAAAGAGTGATGCGATGGCAACCAAAAGAACCGCGCCGCAGATCAGCAGCGTCATCAGCAGCATTTTCTTTTGAATCGGGAAATTGATGAATCGTCTCATGGTTTCGGAGTCCTATTCACACAAGTCAACACCGTCCGCCTGCCCTGATGCGTGTCTCCAAGTCGCCCCATAAATCTGCACGCAACGGCATCGGCACGATCCGGCTCGCGTCCCCAAGAATCAACCTCTGATGGTGACCAGCCGAAATGTCCTGAAACAAATTCATTCGTGTCCTGTTTTCGTCAGCAAAGCGCGGGGCGGCTCAATTAGATGCAATTACTTGCCATTTTGACCTGCGGCCGGCGTTGCATGGGATTTAAGCAGCATGTGTTCCAAATCAAGAAGGCGCGTTGATAAGCCAGTGTCAGAACCGTCCTTCAGCGGGAAGAATTGACGGCGAGGCTCAACAATTTGGAGCTGATTTTCAGCCGGGACGCCCTGGCCGCATCGTTATTGATTTGGAAGCGGATTTTGTTGGCCTCCCGTGTGAAGTTCACCATGCCACCGGCCGCGATAAAACGGTCGTTGTCACCCACCGTGAGAACGGCGCGCTCGTTCAGTTTTTTAATGGTTTCGGAGAGACGTTTTTCCTCCGAATTGCAGATGAACAGGATGTGGCAGTTGGTCACCTCGGTGACGGAACGAAAGGTTTGGACCAAAATCGTCCGATCGTTGATTTTTTTGCCGGCAACCGTTTGATCGAGGTCACTGCCGAAGGGACTTTCCCCTAAAATGCCGATGATAAAAGGGGATTGGTCATCCGCAAACGCTTCCGGTGGCCAATCGACGAATTTGGCAAAGTTGTAAAGAAACGCGGCTTTGAGCTGATATTCTGACGGTGGCGAAACCTGCCCACGAGCCAACCCGGCTGTCAGCAGCATCCCCAGACATAGGCCAAGAAATGTTATTTTCAGCAGACGCATGCACTGTAAAAATCGATGGCGGGATATCCCTGCCATCCGGTTCTGCCCGTTTTCATCTCCCAAGTCCGCCTGGGAGCGCAAAACAATGCTCGGGTGAAGCATGGATAAGTTTGCCCCCGACTGCACTCGCAATCGTTCGAATAAAACAGCCTGATAAGCCTGCAAGAGGCTTCCTCGCTCGCACGAACCGAATTACTACAGCAACTCACCCTTCCCAATAACCATGACTCTGGAGGCAGTTTGCCACAGCTTAAGCCGGACCATGCAGGGGTTGCTGCTGATTTTCCGGCCAGCCTTGGCACAAAGACAGCTAGGTTCAGATAACGAGAATGAATCAGCGGCGCCCAATCCTCCAAATCTGTTCCGATTGGGTCATTGTTTGTCCACCCGGCCTTCGACAAGCTTTGGCCGCGTTGCTCATTTCCCTGCCGGTGCTGGCCTACGCGGCGGGTGCCGACACAACTCAGCCGACCAACGATCTGACTGCGTTGTCCCTGGAGTCTCTGATGCAGATCGAGGTTCCCAAAGTTTACGGGGCGTCAAAAATTGACCAAAAGGCGTCTCAGGCGCCCGCCTCGGTCACGGTGGTTACCTCCGATGAAATTAAAAAATATGGCTATCAAACGCTGGGGGATGTCCTCCAAAGCGTGCAGGGTTTCAATGTGTCCTCTGACCGCAATTATCAATACCTCGGAGTCCGGGGCATCGGCCTGGGCGATTTTAACAGCCGGGTGCTGGTCATGGTGGATGGTCATCGCATCAATAACAACCTGACCGACGGGGCGTTCATTGGCAACGAATTCATTCTCGACATGGAACTGGCGGACCGGGTGGAGATCATTCGCGGACCCAGCGCGGTGCTCTACGGGAACAACGCCTTCCTGGGGGTGGTCAACGTGATCACCAAAAAGGGCGCGCAACTCAACGGCGTTGAAGGCTCCGCCACCTACGGCTCGTTTGATACCTACAAAGCCCGCGTCAGTTATGGCCGGCTCTTCACCAACGGAGTTGATTTACTCCTCTCCGGAACGTATTACAACAGCGCCGGCAACTCCAAACTGTTCTACAAGGACTTCAATACCCCGTCGCAAAACAATGGCGAGGCGGTGAACCTGGATGGCGAAGAGTCCGGAAGTTTTTTTGGCGCGCTGACCTATCGGGATTTTTCGCTGGAAGGGGCGTATATCCATCGCGAAAAGGACAACCCCACGGCGCAATATGGCACCGCCTTCAATGATTCGCGCTTGAACACAACGGATGAGCAGGGTTACGCCGCGCTGAAATACGCGCACAGTTTCGAGAATGATTTCGATCTGTCGGCCCGGCTTTATTACGACATCTATCACCATGAGATTGGCTACCCGTTTGGACCACAGCTGTTCTATCAGGAAGACGACACCGGCGAATGGTGGGGCACGGAAGTGCAGCTCGACAAGCGGCTGTGGGACCGTCACACCTTTACCGTGGGCGCAGAATACCGCGACGATTTTAAACAGGAGTCCAGCTTGACGACCCAGCCGACGGTTTCGCGCAACCGGCAAAGTTACGGGGTTTACTATCAGAACGACATTGCCATCTTTGACAACCTCCATTTCGATGGCGGCGTGCGCTACGACCAATACGGCGATTACAATCCCGCGTGGGATCCGCGCCTGGCTTTGATCTACAACCCGTTTGAAAAATCCACCTTCAAGGCCATTTACTCGACCGCCTTTCGCGCGCCGAATTACACGGAGTTAAGCGATCCGCGATTCCAGTCCATCCATCCCGAGGAAATCACCAGTTACGAGTTCGTTTACGAACAGGAGTATGGCCAGTATCTGCGCTCCTCCGCGTCCGTCTTCTACAATCAAATGGACGATTTGATCGTTTTGCAGAGCGGGAGCTACACCAACTTCAACGCGAACACCAAAGGCATGGAGCTGGCGCTGGACGGGATCTGGCCCAACGGGATTCGCGGACGGGCAAGTTACTCGCTTCAGTATACCGAGGATGAATCACTTCCCTGGGACATGCCCGATTCTCCAAACAACATGATCAAACTGGATCTGAGCGTCCCCGTGATTAAAGACAAACTTTTTGCGGGTTTGGAATTTCGCTATGTCAGCAGCCGTGATTCGCTCACCACCATCACGAGCCCCAGCGGTCAGCCCGTCACGGTGCAAGGCGCACAGGCGGATGGCTACGCCGTGATCAATTTCACCTTGTTCAGCCAGAATCTGGTCAAGAACCTCGATGTTTCCGCCAGCGTTTACAATCTGCTGGACCGCCAGTATTCCGATCCCGCTTCGCAATTCCATGTGCAAAATGTCATCCCACAAAATGGACGCACTTTTCGCGTTAATGTGACGTATCATTTTTAGGCAGTGGCACAATAATAGCTGAAAACAGGTGTGGGAATCTGGCAACACACGCGGCGACTGAAGCGGGGTTTGGAGAAGACAGCGATTTGCTGGTTTTTTTCCGGTTTGCTTCTGGCCACGCCCTGTTTTGCCTGGTCTCCGCCCCCCGTCATCACCGTCCAACCTACGAACCAAACTGTCCCGTTATATGGCAGTGTGACCTTTTCCGTGGCAGTCAGCACTACCACCAGCTTGTCGTTCCAGTGGCGCAAGAACGGTTCCTCCATTCCCGGCGCGACCTCCGGCAGTTACACCATCACCAACGTCCAGACCACCGATCAGGCAACTTACTTTGTGAACGTCACCAACGCCGGCGGCTCGGTGACCAGTTCCAACGCCACCTTGACCATCCTGGGTCTGCCCGTGATTATGGCCCAGCCGTCAAGCCAGTCGGTGGTGCTGGGCGGGAATGTTTCTCTTTCCGTCACGGCGACCAGCACGGTGCCCATCAGTTATCAATGGAATTTCAACAACACGCCATTGTCCAACGCCACCAACTCCACTCTCGTGCTCACCAGCGTTCAAACGAATCAGGCCGGAATCTATTCGGTCGTGCTGGTGAACTCCTATGGGACTACGACCAGCTCTAATGCGACGCTGACGGTGCTGACGCCGCCGTTCATCACGACCCAGCCGCAAAGTCTGGCGGTGACCGTGGGGCAAACCGCCACGTTCTCCGTCGCGCCCGGCGGCACGGCGCCGCTCACCTATCAATGGTATTTCAATGGTTCGTCGTTGGGTAATAACAATGGTGCACGGACTGCCACCTACTCGCAGACCAGCGCCAGCACAGGCAACGCCGGCAATTATACGGTCGTGGTGAACAACAGCTACGGTTCAGTGACCAGCGCGGTGGTCACGCTAACGGTCTATGTCCCGCCCTCCATTACGTCCCAGCCGGCCAATCAGACCGTGGTGCAGGGGCAGAACGCCACCTTCTCTGTCACGGTCTCTTCCATTAGCACACAGCCGATGAGCTACCAGTGGAATATCAACGGCGTCAACCTGCCTTGGGCCACCAACGCATCGCTGACCATCACCAATGCGCAGGCGAACGACGCTGGTAGCTACTTCGTGATGATCACGAACCTCGGCGGCAGCGCCACCAGTTCGACGAAGACTCTGACAGTCAATATTCCAGCGGGTATCGTGACCCAGCCGCAGGATTTGGCGGTGCTCAAGGGGCAGATCGCCTTGTTCACTGTTGTGGCCAGTGGTTCCGCGAATTTGAACTACCAATGGTATTTTAACGGCACGAAGTTGACCAACTCCGCCACGAGCGCCACGTTCGCTACTACCAACGTTCAGACGACTGATGCCGGCAACTACACGGTGGTCGTGAAAAATAACTGGGGCATGGTGACCAGCACGCCGGCCATTCTCGCGGTCTATGTTCCACCCACCTTCTCACCGCAGCCGGGTAACCAGACGGTGGTTCAGGGTGGGACGGCCACCTTCACCACCGGCGCCAATGGCACGTCGCCATTCAGCTATCAATGGTATTTCAACGGCGCCAGTTTGACGGATGGGCCGAACCTTTCCGGCTCGATCAGCAATGTTCTGACGCTCTCCAATGTTTCGAGCAACTCCGGCGGAAACTACACCGTGGTGGTCACCAATCTCGGGGGCAGCGCCACCAGCCACGTGGCGACGCTCACGGTCAATATTCCCGCGTTCATCACCAGCCAGCCGACCAGCCTGGCCATCACCCAGGGCCAGACGGCTAATTTCTCGGTCAACGCGGGTGGAACGCCAAACCTGAATTACCAATGGTATTTCAATGGTGTCAAGATGGGCAGTGGCAGCACCAGTGCCACGCTCACGCAGAGCGGCGCGGGACCGAACAACGTCGGCACCTACTATGCCGTGGTCGCCAATAACTATGGCTCGGTGACCAGCGCAGTGGTGTCTTTGACAGCGTTGATCTCGCAGCCTATCAACCAGACCGTCGGGATCGGCCAGTCCGCCAGTTTCTTCGTCGGCGTGAGTAATGCGGTCCCGATCAATTATCAGTGGACTTTTAACGGCACCAATCTGCCCGGTGCAACCAACCCCACGTTGACGTTGAATAGTGTCACGACCAACCTGGCCGGCAGTTATGCGGCGGTCATCACCACGCCCGGCGGAGTCCTGACCAGTTCCGCCGCCACGTTGACCACCCTGAATGCCATCGTTTCCGCAGTGATTAATCTGAATGACAGCGGCCCGGGTTCGCTTCGTCAGGCGATCATCAACGCCAATATTTACGCCGGGACGAACGCCATCGTATTTAATATTCCCGGCTCCGGGCCGTTCACGATCAGTGCCTTGTCCCTGTTGCCGGCGATCAACAATAATGTTCTGATCGATGCCACGACGCAGCCCGGTTACGCCGGAAATCCCGTCGTCCAGTTGAGCGGCAGTTCGTTGCCCAACGGAACGACCGGCGATGGGCTGACCCTCAATGTCGGCAACAGCGCGGTCAAAGGACTTTCCATTTATGGTTTTCCCGGCAACGGACTCACGCTGTCCAATGGTTCCGGCAGCGTGATTCAAGGGAATGACTTTGGCTGGAATCTGAGCGCCGCGCAGGCGGTTGTTAATGGCAAGAACGGAATCATGATTTACAACTCCGCAAGCAACGTCATTGGCGGCGCCTCTGCCGGCACGCAAAACGTGGTGGTTACGTCCGGCAACGACGGCATCCACATCGAGGGAACCAACGCCATCGGCAATCGGGTGCTCGGCAACATTGTCGGTATGCTTCCCAGTGGCACTGGCAATTCGGTGGGCGCGGGTGGCAACGGCATCGTCATCACCAACGCTTCCGGCAATTTTATCGGCGGCACCAACGCCGGCGCGGGCAACGTGAGCAGCGGGAACAACGGTTCAGGTCTCTTCATCGCCGGTTCAAAAGCTTCGCTTAACGTGGTTCAGGGCAATTATTTTGGCACGGACATCACCGGCACCAACGCGGCGAAAAACAGCGGTGACGGCATCACCATTTTGAACTCATCGTCGAACACCATCGGCGGACTGACCTTCACTGCCGGCAACGTCCTTTCTGGCAACGGCGGCAATGGCATCTCCATCACCGGTCCCGCCGCGCAGTTTAATTTGGTGCAGGGCAATTTCATCGGCTGCGACCAGAGCGGCACGGTGAACTTGAAAAATGACGACGGCGTGCTCACGACCTCCAGCAGCAATAACACGATTGGCGGCCTCGCAACCGGCGCGGGTAATGTCATCGCTTTCAATAGTTCCTTCGGAGTCGTGGTGAACAGTGGCCAGTGCGCCATTCTGATGAATTCGCTTAACAACAATGGTAATGGCGGCGACATCAGCCTGCTGTCCGGCAGCACGCGGACCGGCAATCTTCCCGCCGTGCCGCCGGTGCTGACGGGCGCAAGCAACAACTTCACTGTGACTTGGGTTTCCGGCGTCCTGACCAACACGCCAGGAAGCACTTACCGAATTGAGTTCTATGCCAGTCCGAATCTTTCCGACGCCCAGACTTTCCTCGGGGCGACGAACATCGTCACGGCCAACACAGGAATAGCAACCTTTAAACAATTCCTGACCACCGGAAACATCATCAATCAATACCTGACCGCGACGGCGACGGATGTCAACGGAAACACCTCCCAGATTTCCGTATCCCAGAAGGTGAGTTTTAATGGGTTTCCGGCGATCGTCAGCCCACCGCAAAGTGTGATGGGACTCGCCGGCAAATCCACGAACCTGACTGTGGTCGCCTCCGGCTTGCCCGCGCCGGCTTACCAATGGTATTTCCAAAGCGATCCGCTATCCGCTCAAATCGGCAGCCCGCTCATCGGTCAAATCAATTCCACCCTGGCCTTCACCTCGCTGACGACGAACCATGTCGGCAATTATACCGTGGTGGTCGGGAACGGTTCTGGCTCGGTCACGAGTGCGCCGGTCAGCGTGACCCTGGTCGTTCCGGTAAGTCTCGCAACGCAGCCGATGAGCCAGACGGTGATTCCGGGAGCGAGCGTGAACTTCTCGGTCGTGGCCAGCGGCACCGCACCGTTTGGATATCAATGGACTTTTAACAACGACAACCTCGTCGGCGCGACCAATGCGTGGCTGACAGTGACCAATGTCCAGATGGCTCAAGCCGGCAGTTACGCGGTCGTCGTTACCAACCTCGGCGGCGCGGCTACCGGCTCGGCGGTTTTGACCGTGACCAACCCCATCATTACTTTGGCGCCCGTCAGCGGCGCAATGACTCCGGGCGGATTCAGTTTCCAACTGTCGGTGCCGGCCGGCCGGACTTACGTCGTTTTCGGTTCAACCAACCTCAAGGAATGGACCCCGCTGGTGACCAATCTGGCGGTAACCGCGAGCGAAGTATACCTGGATGCCACCGCCCCAAATTACAGTCAGCGGTTTTACCGGGTGATGGTGCCGTAATTGTAGCGCTGTTTAAATTCTCAAAAGGAATTAATTATGAAAACGCAACAAACCAATAACGGGATGCGAAAAATCGCGGCGTTCGTCCTGTTGTTGGGGCTGCTACCCCATTTTGGTTTTGGCGTCGTTTTTCCACCGACCATCACGAGCCAATCGGCAAGCCAGACTGTGCTGGTCCAGCAACCGGCTACTTTCCAGGTGGTGGTGTCTGGCACGGCCCCCTTCTCCTATCAGTGGCGCAAGAACGGCACGAATATTTCCGGGGCGACTTCCAGCAGTTATACGATCCCCAGCGCCCAGTTGGGCAATCAGGCCGCCTACTCTGTCCTCGTCACCAACCTTGTCGGCTCGGCAACCAGTTCCAACGCCATCTTGAATGTGATTAACTCGGCGGTTTCGGTGGAGGCCACCACCGTCACCAGTTCGAACACTTCGCAGCTGACCTGGTCGCATACCGTGGGCACCAACGCCAATCGGATGCTCATGGTTGCCACTTCGCACCGCAACGGAAATAATAGCGTCACCGGAGTGACCTATGGCGGCGTGGCGTTGACGAAGATCGGTTCAACCAATGCGCCAAGTAACGTCAATAGTTGTTCTCTCTGGCAACTGCTGGCCCCGCCATCGGGCACGGCGCCGGTGGTGGTCAATGTAAGCGGTGGCGCACAAGACATTGTGGCGGGCGCAACCTCGTTCGCGGGGGTCAACCAAAGCACGCCGCTGGGAGCGTTTGCCGCCAGCGCCGATAAGGACAACCAAAGCGGACCCACGACCGTGGCCGCAGCAGCCAATCCCGGCGACCTGGTGATGGCGGTATTGATCGCCAACGCTAGTGCGGTGAGTGCCACCAACGCCTCCGGGCAGGCGGCGCTGTGGAACCTGAAGACCGGCACCGGCGGCAGCGACATCATCGGCGCGAGCGGCATCGCCACGGGGGGAACCAACGTCAGCCTCACTTGGAAGTTGGGTGCCGGAGCTCCTTGGGCCTTGGGTGCCGTGGCGATCAAACCTTTCGTCAATAGTCCCCCCACCGTGAATGCTCAAAGTGTCAACGCCACCGCGAACAGCACAAAAGCCATCACTCTCACCGGCAGCGATGCGGATAATAATCCGCTGACCTTCGCCGTCGTGACCAGCCCGGCCAACGGCGGGTTGAGCGGGTTGAATCCGACCAACGGGACCGTGAATTACACGCCGAACACCAACTTCACCGGCGCGGACAGCTTCACCTTCCGGGTGAATGACGGAACCACGAACAGCGACGTGGCCACCGTCAGCATCACGGTGTCCGGTCTGGCTCCGACCATCACGATCCCGCCGCAAAGCCAGACCTTGTTTGCGGGACAGAACACGACCTTCAACGTGGCCGCCACCGGCACCGGGCCCCTCTGCTATCAATGGAGTTTCTGCGGCACGAACCTCGTCGGCGCGACCAATGCCTGGCTGAGCGTGACCAATGCGCGGCTGGCTCAAACCGGCAGTTACACCGTTGTTATCACCAACACTGCCGGTTCGGCGGCCAGCGCCGCGACCCTGAGCGTGACCAGTCCGGTGATCGCCCTCTCGCTCGCCCCTGACGCGGCCATGGCCCCGGCCGGGTTCCCGATCCAAGTGGCGGTGGGGACGAACGTGACTTACGTGGTTCTCGTTTCAACCGACCTACAGACCTGGACGCCGCTGGCGACCAATATGGCGGCAACCGCGAGTGATGTATTTCTGGATGCCACCGCCACAAATTACAGTCAGCGGTTTTACCGGGTGATGGCGCCGTAATTGGAGCGCTGTTTAAATTCTCAAAAGGAATTAATCATGAAAACGCAACAAACCAATAACGGGATGCGAAAAATCGCGGCGTTTGGCCTGTTGCTACTGGGACTGCTGCTACCTCATCTTGGTTCTGGCGCCGTATTCCCTCCGACCATCATGAGCCAGCCCGCAACCCAGACGGTTCTGGTCGGACAACCGGCTACCTTCCAAGTATTGGTGTCTGGCACGGCCCCCTTCTACTATCAGTGGCGCAAGAACGGCACGAATATTTCCGGGGCGACTTCCAACAGTTACTCCATCGCCAGCGCCCAGTTGAGCAGTCAGGCCGCCTACTCCGTCATCGTCACCAACATTGTCGGCTCGGCAACCAGTTCCAACGCCATCTTGAACGTGATTAACTCGGCTGTTTCGGTGGAGGCCACCACTGTCACCAGTTCGAACACTTCGCGGCTGACCTGGTCGCACACGGTGGGCACCAACTCCAATCGTCTGCTCATGGTTGCGACATCGCATCGCGACGGAAACAGCACCGTCACCGGGGTGACCTATGGCGGCGTGGCCTTGACGAGGGTCGGCTTCACCAACGCACCCGCCAACGGCAATAGTTGTTCCCTCTGGCAATTGCTGGCCCCGCCGCCGGGCACGGCGCCGGTGGTGGTCAACTTGAGCGGCCCAGTGGACGTTGTGGCGACCGCAACCTCGTTCGCGGGGGTCAACCAAAACACGCCGCTCGGCCCGTTTGCCGCCAACGCCAGCAAGGACAACAAAACTGGACCCACGACCGTGGCGGCGGTGGCCAATTCCGGCGACCTGGTGTTGGCGGTATTGGCCGCCAACGGTTCTGCGCTGACTGCCGTCGGTGCCACCGGGCAGGCGGCGCTGTGGAACCGCCAGACCGGCACCAACGGCGGCAACATCATCGGCGCCGGCGGCATCGCCACGGGCGGAACCAACGTCAGCCTCACTTGGACGTTGGGAGTTGGAACTTATTGGGCCTTGGGGGCCGTGGCGATCAAACCGGTCGCCAATCACGTGCCCTCCGCGAATGCCCAAAGCGTCAACACCACCGCGAACAGCGCAAAAGCCATCACTCTCACCGGCACCGATGCGGACAACAATCCGCTGACCTTCGCCGTCGTGACCAGCCCGGCCAACGGCGGGTTGAGCGCGCTGAATCCGACCAACGGGACCGTGAGTTACACGCCGAACACCAACTTCACCGGCGCAGACAGCTTCACCTTCCGGGTGAATGATGGCATCACGACCAGCGACGTGGCCACCGTAAGCATCACGGTGTCCGGTCTGGCTCCGACCATCACGACCCCGCCGCAAAGCCAGACCTTGTTTGCGGGACAGAACACGACCTTCAACGTGGCCGCCACCGGCACCGGGCCGCTCTGCTACCAATGGAATTTCGGCGGCACAGACCTCGTCGGCGCGACCAATGCCTGGCTGACCGTGACTAATGCGCGGCTGGACCAAGCCGGCGATTACACGGTCATTATTTCCAACACCGCCGGCTCGGCGGCCAGCGCCGCGACCCTGAGCGTGACCAGTCCGGTGATGATACTGTCATGCGCGGGTGATGCTGGTGGGGGAATGGCTCCGGAGGGGTTTGGTTTCCAGCTTTCGATACCAACTAACTGCCCTTACGTCATTCTGGCTTCCAGCGATCTGCTGAACTGGATCCCGATTGCCACCAATATCTCGGGGTCGGCCAGCGTGGTCATCACGGACTGTGCCGCCACCAACTACAACCAGCGGTATTATCGGGCGATGATCCCGCAATAAATCGCGGGGCTCCTGGCGAACATTATAAAAATCGACCGCGGCGATGCCTCAAACACGCTTGGTCAAGGCCACCCCCAGCTTCAGCAACGTTTGCGCATCGGCCTCAGATTTGGCTTCCGCATAGATCCGCAGAATCGGCTCCGTGCCGGAACCGCGCAGCATCAACCACGAGGAATCCTCCGCGACGAATTTTACGCCGTCGAAAGTCTTCATGCCGGCCAGTGGGGAACGCAGCAGTTTTGTCGGCGGATTCTTTTGCAGCCACTCCATGAGCGCGCCGCGTTTTTCCAGCGGGAAA